>Ga0066710_100001305_pt1 | contig 18334 bp, 16 predicted proteins | sample GraSoiAngelo_159_FD_79666 | JGI IMG/M metagenome (GOLD analysis project Ga0066710, IMG submission 79666) | Grasslands soil microbial communities from the Angelo Coastal Reserve, California, USA - 14_1009_16_40cm | ecosystem: Environmental > Terrestrial > Soil > Grasslands | place: USA... | reverse complement strand
CGCGCTCGTCTTCGCCCTCGGCGGGAGTCGCGTGTCGCTGGTCGACGTGAAGGAGCGTCCGGCCGGCGGCGCTGCGGCGGTGTTCGCCGACGCGCGGCGTGAGATCCGGCGGGACCTCGCGTTGATGGCCGAGGAGGGCGTGATCCAGCACGACGAGATCGCGCCGGCGCTCGATCGGATCGAGGATCGGATCGGGCTCGACGGCCTCGACGAGTGCGGATACGTGCAAGAGGCGCTGCCCGAGCTCGTCGATCTCAAGCGCGCGATCCTCGGGCGCGTGTCAACCGGCGTCTCGCCGCAGGCGATCATCGCGTCCACCAGCTCCACGATCTCGCCCAAGCACCTGGCCGATGCGGTCCGTGGCGACGAGCGCTTCCTGGTCGTTCACTGGCTCAATCCGGCGCACATCATCCCGCTCGTCGAGGTCGTGCCCGGCCGGGCGACCGCGAGCGCGGTCGTCGAGCGCACGGTTGCCTTCCTCGACACGCTCGGCAAGGTGCCGGTGCGGTGCGCCGACTCACCCGGTTTCATCGGCCCGCGCATGCAGGCCCTGTTGATGAACGAGGCCGTCCGTCTCGTCGAGGAAGGCGTCGCGACGCCCGAAGACGTCGATCGGGCCTTCCGCGCCGGCATGGGATTTCGCTACGCGACGGTCGGCATCTTCGAGTTCATCGACTGGGGTGGAGTCGACGTCCTGCACCGCGCGAGCGGGTTCCTGGCCAAGGCGCTCGGCGACGACCGCTTCCGCCCCGCTCGGCTCGTCGAGGAGAAGATCGCGCGAAACGAGCTCGGCCCTAAGACCGGGCGCGGCTTCTTCGACTACGCGGGCGAGCGCCGCGAGGCGTTCGAGACCGCCAAGGTGCGTGCCCTGCTCCGCCAGCTCAGGCGCCAGCGGGAGTCGACGTGAGCTACTTCCGCGCGACCGACCCGTTTCCGCTGGAGTCGGCGGAGCACACGAAGCTCCACGAGTTCTACGCGCGCCTCGCCGTCGGACGGCTGGCGACGACGCGTTGCGCGACGTGCAGGCGGCTCGCGTGGCCCCCGCGCGCGTTCTGCGGTGAGTGCGGGTCGGATCGGTTCGACTGGGTCGACCTGTCGGGCGAGGGCAAGATCCACGCGTTCACGATTCAGGAGGTCGGGTTGCCGGCCGGCTTCGTGGGGCCGCGCGTCTTCGCGATCGTGAAGATCGACGGCCTTCGCGTGTTCTCGGTCCTGGTCGACGCCGAGCCGGCGAAGGTGGCGATCGGCCAGACCGTTCGCCTGTCGCCGCTCAGGGTCGCCGACGATCCCAACGGGAACGCGCGGTGGCTGCCGGCGTTCCGCCTGGCATGAAGGTCCTCATCGCCAAGCCGGGGCTCGACGGCCACGACCGCGGCGCCAAGGTGGTGGCGCACGCCCTGCGCGATGCCGGCTTCGAAGTCGTCTACTCCGGGCTCAAACGCACGCCGGACGAGATCGTGCGCGCGGCGATCCAGGAGGACGTCGACGTCGTCGGCCTCTCGGTGCTCTCGGGCGCTCACCTGCTCCTGGCGCGCCGCGTGGTCGACGGGTTGCGGGCGCAGGACGCCAGCGACATCGCGGTGGTCGTCGGGGGTATCATTCCTCCGCGCGACGTCGAGGCGCTGAAGCAGCTGGGCGTGCGTCACGTGTTCCCGATGGGAACACCGCTCCCCGAGATCGTGAAGGCGTTCCGGCAGGGCAAGACGAAGGAGCCGCGGTGATGATTCCGCCCTGGGTCGACCGCCGGGAGTATCCGTTCGAGCCGCAAGGGCTCGACGTCGAGGGCGGTCGTCTGAGCTACGTCGACGAGGGCGAGGGCGCCCCGATCGTCATGGTGCACGGCACGCCCACCTGGTCGTTCCTGTATCGCCACCTGATCCGCGAGCTGAGCCCGCGATACCGGTGCGTCGCGCCAGACCATCTCGGCTTCGGGCTGAGCGATCGCCCGGCGGACTGGTCGTACCGGCCCCCCGACCAGGCCCGCAATCTCGCGCGGCTCATCGAGACGCTCGACCTCAAGGACATCACGCTGGCCGTCCACGACTACGGCGGGCCGATCGGCCTCGCCTACGCGCTCGACCACCCGGAGAACGTGCGCCGCCTGGTGATCTTCAACACGTGGATGTGGTCGTTCGCCGGTGACTGGCACGTCGAGCTGTTCGCGTGGATCCTCGGCGGGCGGCTCGGGCGCTACCTCTACGAGCGCCGCGGCTTCTCGGTGCGGGTGATGCTGCGTCACGCCATCGCCGATCGCCGGCGCTACACACGCGCCGTCGAGCGTCATTATCTGAATCCGCTCGACGGTCACGCCACCTGGATCTCCGCGCGAGAGCTGCTGGGCTCGAGCGCCTGGTACGAGGGCCTCTGGGCTCGGCGCGACCGGATCGCCCGGATCCCGGCGATCCTGATCTGGGGGATGAAGGACCCGGCGTTCGCTCGCTACCTGCCGCGCTGGCGGGAGGTCTTCGAGCAGGCCGAGGTCGTCCAGCTCGCCGACTGCGGCCACGCGCCGCCCGAGGAACGGGCACCCGAGAGCCTGCCGTTCCTCACTCGCTTTCTCGAGCGGTAGGCCGTAGGAGGACACGATGAAAGAGATCAAGGCGCACGCCGGCTTCCCGATCGCACCGGTCTACGGGCCCGAGGACGTCGCGGGAGTCGAGTTCGACCGCGACATCGGGCGGCCGGGCGAGTACCCGTACACGCGCGGCATCCACAAGCACATGTACCGCGAGCGGCTGTGGACGATGCGCCAGTACGTGGGCTTCGGCACGCCCGTGGAGACGAACGCGCGATTCAAGTACCTGATGGCGCACGGGCAGGACGCGCTGAACGTCGCCTTCGACCTCCCGACGCAGCTCGGGCTCGATTCCGACGATCCCAAGGCCGAGGGCGAAGTCGGCCGGGTCGGAATGGCCGTCGATACGCTCGCCGACATGGAAGACGCCTTCGCCGGCATCCCGCTCGACCGCGTCAGCGTGTCGCTCACGATCAACGGCATGGCGGCGCCGATCACCGCCATGTACTACGCCGTCGCCGAGAAGCAGGGCGTGGCGGCCGATCGCGTGGTCACCACGCCGCAGAACGACATCCTGAAGGAGTTCATCGCGCGGGGCACGTGGATCTATCCGGTCGATCCGTCGCTCAGGCTCGTCGCCGATCTCATCGAGTTCTCGGCGCGCCACTACCCGCGCTCCAACCCCGTGTCGGTGTGCGGCTACCACATCCGCGAGGCCGGGTGCACCACGGCGCAGGAGATGGCGTACGGTCTGGCGATCGCCGCGGCGTACGTCGAGCTGATGCTCGCGCGCGGCATGGCGGTGGACGAGTTCGCCCCGCGGATCTCGTTCAACTTCACCGCGTGGGGAAAGATCTTCGAGGAGGTCGCGAAGTTCCGCGCCGGCCGGCGGCTCTACGCGCGGATGCTGCGCGAGCGCTTCCGCGCGGCGAATCCAAAATCGTGGATGTTCCGGAGTCTGATCGGGGGCGGCGGCTCGGCGTTCGCGATGCAGGAGCCCGAGAACAACATCGTCCGCGGCGCGTACATCGCGCTCGCGGCGTCGCTGGCGGGCGCCCAGACCATGGCGCTGCCGACCTACGACGAGGCGTACACGATCCCGTCGCCCAAGGCCCAGCTGATCGCGCTGCGGACCATGCAGATCTGCGCCGAGGAGTCGGGCGCCGCCGACACGGTCGATCCGCTCGCCGGCTCGTACTACGTGGAGGCCCTCACCAGCGCGATGGAGAAGCGGATCGAGGAGGAGCTGGCGAGCGTCGAGCGCATGGGCGGCATCGTGGAGGCCGTCCGCACCGGCGCGATCCAGGCCGAGGTGGCCCGTCAGGCGTACCTGTACGAGCAGAAGATCGTCTCGGGCGAGATCCCGCGGGTCGCGGTCAACTGCCACGTCGGTGACGTCCCCGTCGAGGCCGATCGCGACGTGGAGCTCTACGCGTTCGATCCCACGGCGCACGCGGCCCAGCTGGCCCGGCTCGAGCGCACCCGCGCCCAGCGCGATGGCGGCGCCACCCGGACGGCGCTCCGCCGGGTGGCCCAGGCGGCGCGCGGCAGTGAGAACCTCATGGACCCGATCATGGAAGCGGTGAAGGCGTACGCGACGCTCGGCGAGATCGCCCAGGCGATGCGCGACGTGTTCGGCGAGCACAAGGAAGCCGTGAAGTTCTGACGATGGCCGAGCCGTTCGACGTCGTCGGCAAGTCGATCCCGAAGCGGGACGGCCCGGACAAGGTCACGGGCCGCACGCGCTATCTCCACGACGTGGAGCTGCCACGGCTGCTGCACGGGAAGATCCTCCGGACCCCCGTGCCTCATGCGCGGATCGTCCGTGTCGACACCAGCCGCGCCCGCGCGCTGCCGGGCGTGATCGCGGTGCTGACGGGCGAGGACGTCGAGCAGCGGCCGTTCGGCTTCGCCAAGGACCAGATCGCGCTCAAGCGTGGCAAAGTCCGCTGCATCCGGGACGAGGTCGCCGCGGTGGCGGCCGAGACGGCCGAGATCGCCGAGGAGGCGCTCGGGCTCATCGACGCCGACTACGCGCCGCTGCCGGCGGTGTTCGATCCGCTGGCCGCGCTCGAGCCGGGGGCGCCGATCGTGCACGAGGAGCTGGCGACGAACGCGCATCACCTCCGTTTCCGATTCGCCCACGGCGACGTGGATCGGGCGTTCGCCGAGGCGGCGGCGGTGGTCGAGGACACCTACCGGCTGAGCTTCGTCACGCCGGCCTGCCTCGGCACGATGGTCGCGATCGCCGACTGGGAGCCGGCGGGCACCCTCACGATGTGGTCCACGACCCAGGCGCCGTTCCTGTACCAGAAGGACCTCGGCGAGGCCCTCGGAATCGGCGGCGAGCGCGTGCGCGTGCTGCAGCCCCCGGTCGGCGGCAACTTCGGCCGCGGCCTGGACATCTATCCGATCGACGTCATCGCGGCGCTGCTCGCTCGCGCGGCGCGGCGCCCGGTGAAGATCGCGTTCGAGCGTCTGGAGGAGTTCATCGCCTGTCCCACGCGCGAGCCGTGCGCGATCCGGCTGCGCACCGCGGCCGATCGGGACGGGCGGCTCCTGGCCCGCGACGGCCACGTGACGATCGACAGCGGCGCCTACACGTCCTGGGGCTCGACGACGCCCTACGTGATGCTCTCGACGGTGGCCGGGCTCTACCGGGTGCCCAACGTCCGGTTCGACACGACGATCGTCTACACGAACAACCCCTACTCGGGCTCGATGCGCGGGTACGGCAACCCCGAGTCGACGTTCGCGGTCGAGGCGCAGATGGACGATCTCGCCGACCGGTTGGGGATCGATCGGCTCGAGCTCAGACGGCTGAACGCGTCGAAGCCCGGCGACGTCAACCCGCAGGGATTCGTGCTCACGTCGTTCGCGATGCGCGAGTGCCTCGACGCGGCCGCGGAGGAGATCGCGAAGAGCCCGCCGCCTCCGGTGCCCGGCTGGAAGCGCGGCGTGGGCTACGCCGGCATGTTCCACGTCGGCGGCGGTGCGCGCATCTACCGCTCGGACGGGTGCGGCGCGATCGTGAAGCTCGACGACTTCGGCAAGGTCACGCTCATCACGGGCGCGAGCGAGATCGGCCAGGGCTCGGAGACGGTCCTCGCCATGATCGTCGCCGAGACGCTGGGGGTGCCGCTCGAGCGGGTCGACGTCGTCAACTCGGACACGAGCGTCAGACCGTGGGACGTCGGAACCCACGCGAGCCGGACGACGTTCGTCGCCGGCAACGCCGCGCGCCTGGCGGCCGACAAGGTGAAGACGCAGCTCTGCGAGATGGCCGCCGCGCAGCTCGACGAGCCGGCCGCCGCGCTCGGCGTGCAGGGCGGGTGGGTCTTCGTCAAACGGGATCCGTCGCGGCGGCTCCCGTACGAGGCCGTCGCGCGGGCCGGGCACTTCCGGGGCGGCGGGCGCGTGCTCGTGGCCGAAGCGTTCTATGATCCGCCGACCACGATGCTCGACAAGGACTTTCAGGGTAACGTGTCGGCCGCCTACACCTCGGCGTTCCAGGCGGCGCTGGTGGACGTCGATCCCGACACGGGCAAGGTCGCCGTCCGCCGGGTCGTGTCGGCGCATGACGTCGGGCGCGCGATCAATCCGGCCGCCGCCGAGGGGCAGGTGCACGGTGGCATTCACATGGGGCTCGGCTATGCGCTCGCCGAAAAGCTCGTCGTCGAGCAGGGACAGGTGCTGAGCCAGACGTTCATGGACTATGCGGTGTTGAAGGCCGACGACATGCCGGAGCTCGTCGTACGGCTGATCGAGTCCGTCGACGCCGAGGGACCCTTCGGAGCCAAGGGCCTGGGCGAGTCCGGCGTGATTCCTGTCGCCGCTGCCGTCCGCAACGCGATCAAGGACGCGATCGGGGCGCGGTTTTCCGAGCTGCCGATCACGCCGGAGCGCGTACGGGCGTCCATTCAGCGGGCGGCCACACGCCATCCGCAGTAGGAGTCGACATGAAGCTTTTCGAAGGCGTTCGCGTGCTGGACCTCTCACGGATGCTGGCAGGGCCATACGGCTCGATGCTGCTCGCCGACCTGGGCGCCGAGGTGATCAAGGTCGAGGATCCAGACGGCGGCGATCCGATGCGGATGATGGGGCCGCCCTTTCTGCCCGACGGCGAGTCGGCGTACTTCCTCGCGATCAACCGCAACAAGAAGTCGCTGGCGATCGACCTGGCGCGCGATCGGGGGCGCGAGGTGTTCTACGATCTCGTCCGGCAGTCGGACGTCGTCTGGGAGAACTTCCGGCCGGGCATCATGGAGCGGCTCGGCCTCGCGTACTCGAAGCTCTGGTCGCTCAACCAGCGGATCATCGTCTGCTCGGTCTCGGCCTATGGCCAGGACGGGCCGTACCGCGACTGGCCGGCCTTCGACCTGGCGCTCCAGGCGATGGGCGGCGCGATGTCCGTCACCGGCGAGGCGGGCGGCCGGCCGGTTCGCATGGGCCTGCCGATGGCGGATCTCGCGGGCGGCATGTTCGGCGCCTTCTCCATCGCCGGCGCCCTCTTCCGCCGCGAGCGGACGGGCGAGGGCGCGCACATCGATCTCGCGCTGCTCGACTGTCAGGTCTCGCTGCTCACCTACATCGCGCAGTACTTCTGGACGAACGGGCGCGTGCCGATCCCGCTCGGCTCAGGCCACGCCTCGGTGGTGCCGTACTCGGCGCTCCAGACGCGGGACGGCCACCTGATCGTCGCGATCTTCGCCGAGAAATTCTGGCCGCTCTTCTGTCGCGCCGTCGAGCATCCGGAATGGGAGCGCGACCTGCGATTCGCGACCAACCGCGACCGGGTGCTCCACCGCGACGTGCTGATGCCGCTCGTCGAGGCCGCGTTTCGCACGCGCACGACCCGGGAATGGCTCGAGCGTCTCCAGGGCGCCAACGTGCCGGCAACGCCGATCCACACCGTCGACCGTGTGCTGTCCGACCCTCAAGTGCTCCAGCGCGGGATGGTCGTGGAGATGAACCACCCGCGCCACGGCAAGACGCAGACCCTCGGCACGCCGGTCAAGATCGACGGCGCGATGGGCCTGGATGTGGCGCCACCGCCGCGTCTCGGCGAGCACACCAACGAGATCCTGGCCCGCGTGGTCAAGTACTCGAACGTGAAGATCGCCGAGCTTCACGCGACCGGAGCCATCGCGTGAACGTTGCGGTCCTCGGCGCGAGCCACGGCGGATTCACGACCGCGGCCGACCTCGCCCTCGCCGGCCACACGGTGCGTCTGTGGGGCCGGTCCGCCGAGGCGCTCGGGCCGCTGGCGAGCGCCCCCACCATCACCCTCACCGCCGAAGGGCGCGCGGGGGCCGCGCGGCTCGCGCGGGCGACGACCGATCTCGCCGAGACGCTCGCCGGCGCCGAGATCGTGATCGCGCCGATCCCGGCGACCGGCCACGACGATCTGGCCAAGCGCCTGGCGCCGCACGTGAACGACCGGCAGATCATCCTGCTCACGCCGGGTACGCTCGGCAGCTACGCAATCGCGCGCGAGCTCGCGCGCGCCGGAGCGCGGTTTCCGTACGCCCTCGCCGAGACCGGCACCTTGCCGTATCTGACCAGGAGGACGGGCCCGGCGGCGGTGTCGGCCCCCGTGCGCGCGGCGAACCTCCCGCTCGGTGTCTTTCCGGCCTCGCGCACCAAGCAGACCGTCGCTCGGCTCGCCGATCTGTTTGCGGCCGTCAGGCCGTGCGTCGACGCCCTCGACGCGGCGCTGACGAACGCGGGGCCGGTGATCCATCCGCCGCTCGTGCTCCTGAATGCGGGCGCGATCGACGGCGGTCGCTTCGACGTCCACGCCGCGGGAGCCACGCCGAGCGTCAGGCGTTTGATCGATGTGGTGGATGCCGAGCGCGTCGCGACGCGGGAGGGATGGGGATATCCGGCGCCGCACTACGAGCTCGCGACGTACTACGACGAGGGGCGCGCAGCCGAAGGCCTCTACGGCGCCGGCGCGAAGGCCAAGCTCCTCGCGAGTGGGCTCTGGAGCGAGATCGTCACCTTGCAGCACCGCTACGTCACCGAAGACGTCGCGTTCGGCCTGGCCCTTTTCGAATCGGCCGGCCGCGCCGCCGGCGTCGATACTCCGGGTGTCTCGGGGCTCCTCATGACCTTCCGCGCCCTCCTCGGTCGCGAGCTCTCCGGACGGGGCCGCGCGCTCGAGCACCTCGGGCTCGGTGACTTCAGCCGGCGTGAGATCCGCGCATTCCTCGATCAAGGCTGGGAGTCGCCGATCTGGGCGAAAGTGATCCGTTGAGCTCTCCGCCCGCGCTCGAAGCCGACGGTCGAGGCGGGCTCACGCTCGGCGGCGCGCGCTATCTGCTGATCCGGCCCGAAACGCTGGTCGGGCTCCAGAAGGCGGTCGTGCACGGCTCGCCCGTCGCCGAGACGTACGGGCCGTCCACGGTCCCCGTGTGTCACCTGATCCGCGGCGTCCTCGAATCGTTCACCCGGGCGATCTTCGACCGGTCGTCGACGGTCGTCGAGACCGCGTGCGCGGCGATGGGGGCTCCGGTCTGTCGCTTCGTGGCCTCATGACCTGGGCGGCCCTCGTCCACGTCGTCATCAGCGGCCTCGCCACCGGATCGATCTACGCGCTGATGGCGATCAGCCTCGTGATCATCTACAACGCGACCCGCACGCTCAACTTCGCGCAGGGCGAGATGCTGATGGTCTCGACGTTCGTGGGCTGGACCGCGCTCCAGGTGCTCGATGTGCCGCTCGTCGGCGCGCTGCTCGTCGCCGTCGTCGCGTCGGCGCTGCTCGGCTTTGTCCTCGAGCGCGTGGTCATCCGCCACGCGATCTCGGCGACCCACTTCGACGTGCTGATCATCACGCTCGGCCTGTCGCTCATGCTGCGGTCGGCCGCCGGAGTCGCCTGGACCCACGACGAGTTCCCGTTCCCCTCGTTCTTCGGGAACCGGCCGCTCGTGGTGGGCCCGGTGCGGGTGGCGCCGGTCTCGCTCGGCATCATCGGCGCCTCGCTCGCGCTCATGCTGGCCCTCGGCGCGCTCTTTCGCTGGACGCGCCTGGGCCGGGCGATGCGCGCGGTCGCGCAGAACCAGCGGGCGGCGCGGCTCATGGGCATCAGCGTCGAGCGCGTCTACTCCTCGTCGTGGGTCATCGCCTCGGTCGTCGGCGCGGTCGCCGGGGTCCTGATCGCTCCGGTCATCTTCCTCTCGTCGAAGATGGGGCTGGTCGCCATCAACGGGTTCACCGCCGCCGTCCTCGGCGGCTTCGGCTCGATGCCGGGCGCGGTGCTCGGCGGCATGCTGCTGGGCGTGCTCGAGAACCTGGCGCCCCTCTACCTGCCCGCGTCGATCAAGCACTCCGTGCCTTTCCTGACAATGATCACGATCCTGATCGTGCGTCCGGGCGGCGTGCTCGGGCGGGTCGCGCGGCGGAAGGTCTGATGCGACACGCGGCCCTCGCGACCGGCGCCGCGGTGGTCGTCGGCTGGCCGTGGGCCGCGCCGCGTTACTTTGTCTTCCTGGCGAGCCTGATCGCCATCAACGCGATCGTGGCGATCGGGCTCAACCTCCTGTCGGGCTACACGAACCAGCTCTCGTTCGGGCACGCGGGCTTCCTGGCGATCGGCGCGTACGCGGCGGCGATCCTCACGATCCGCGCGCCGGCGCTGCCGGTTCCCGCGGCGCTGCTGCTCGCGGGGCTCGTCACCGCCGCGGTGGGCCTGGCTCTGGGCGTGCCGTGCCTGCGCCTGGAAGGGCTCTATCTGGCGATGGCGACGCTCGCGTTCGGCTTCGTGGTCGTCGAGGCGATCCTGAACCTCGACTGGCTCACGCGGGGCAACGACGGTCTCCGCGTGCCGGCCGCGCGCCTGGGCCCCTGGACCCTGGCGACCGACACCGCCCGCTACTACCTGGTCGTAACGGTGGCTGCGCTCCTGATCGTCGCCGCCGTGAACATCACCCGGACGCGGACGGGGCGGGCGCTCCTGGCCATTCGCGAGAGCGAGATCGCGGCGCAGGCGAGCGGCATCAATCTGGCCGCCTACAAGACGCTCGCCTTCGTCGTCTCGGCCTTCTACACCGGCGTCGCCGGCGGGCTCTTCGCGCTGGTCGTCGGCTTCCTCTCGCCCGATTCCTTCGACGTGTTCCTGTCGGTGGATTTCGTCGCGATGATCATCGTCGGCGGTCTCGGGTCGATCCTCGGCTCCGTGGTGGGCGCCGCGCTCATCACGACCCTCAACGACTCGCTCGCCGGCTTTCAGAATTATCGACCGCTCATCTTCGGCGCGATCCTGATAGCGTCCATGCTGTTCATGCCGGGCGGCATCGCGCGCGCGCTCGGCACGATCGTGCGGCCGGCCCGCGCGGCCGCACCGCCGGAGCCCCCTCGACAAGGAGAGGATCGATGATCAGCCGTGCCAGCTTCGTGCTGCTCCTGGCTCTCGCGCTGAGCGCGCTTCCAGCCGCCGCTCAGCAGGGCGTCAGCGACACCGAGATCGTGATCGGCGGATCGAACTCGTTCTCGGGTCCGCTCGCCTTCACCGGCGACCAGATCACGAAGTTCGGCGTGGACCTCTACTTCAGAGTGGTCAACGACGCCGGAGGGATCCACGGGCGCAAGGTCCGCACGGTCTACTACGACGACGGATACCGGCCCCAAGATGCCGTCGCCAACACCAAGAAGCTCGTCGAGCAGGACCGCGTCTTCGCGATCATCATCCCCCAGGGCTCGCCGCCGGTCGTCGCGACGCTCGACTACCTGGAGGAGAACAAAGTCCCGATGCTCTTCCCGTATCAAAGCTCGCCGGTGACGCGGGGGAAGCGCTGGGTGCTGCAGGGGATGACCCTGAGCGACCGGTCGTCGAAGATGATGATCGACTACCTCGCAGGGCAGCGGAAGATCAAGAGGTTCGCCGCCCTCTACCAGGACGACGAGTACGGCAAGTCGTTCCTCACGGCCTTCGAGAAGGATCTCGCACGATTCGGTCTGAAGCTGGCCGCCGCCGAGTCGGTCAAGCGCGGCGTCACCGACGTGAGCGCCCAGGTCGCGAAGCTCCAGGCGGCGAAGCCCGAAGTGACGTTCCTCGTGCTGGTGCCGGGCCCGGGCGCGCAGGCGCTGAAGGAGCGCCAGAAGATCGGCTGGACCGATACGATCATGGTCTCAACGGGCCCGCTGACCGACGAGCGCTACCTGGCGCTCGCCGGCGACGCGGCCGAGGGGGTCGAGGGGCTGTCGCTCTGGCCCGATCCGGTGACCTCCGATCTTCCGGGCGTCAAGCTCTATCGAGAGCACATGCTGCGCTACCATCCGAACAACGAGGTCAATCGCTACTCGATCGCCGGCTACTTCGCGGCCATGCTTTTCACCGAAGGCGCCAAGCGCGCCGGCCGGAACCTGACGCGCGAGTCCCTCATGACGGCGCTCGAGTCGATCAAGGGCTACGCCAGCGGCATCCTGCCGCCGATCACGATCGGCCCGGACCACGAGACCCAGAAGCAGGGGTTCTGGGTGCGCGTCGAGAAGGGACACTTCAAGCCGATGACGGACTGGCTCAAGTCCGAGTAGGACGGTGCTCGGTGTCGAGGATCTCTCGATCAGCTTCGGCGGCCTCGCCGCGCTGAGCGGGCTCAGCTTCGCGGTCCGGGATCGCGAGATCTTCGCGCTGATCGGCCCCAACGGCGCGGGCAAGTCGACGGTGTTCAACGTGATCACGGGCCTCTACCGTCCCTCGCACGGCCGCGTCACGCTCGGCGGCGACGACCTGCTCGCCCTGGCCCCCCACCAGATCGCGCGGCGCGGCGTCGCCCGCACGTTCCAGAACACCGAGGTGTTCCGTCAGCTCACGGCCCTCGACAACGTCCTGATCGGCCGCCACGGGCACCTGCGCACGGGCGTGATTACCGGCGCCCTCTGGCTGCCTCGTGTCCGGCAGGAAGAGGCGCGGGCGCGCGAGTCGGCGTACGCGCTGCTGACGCGGTTCGGGCTCGCCGCCGTCGCCGCCGTCGAAGCCGGCGGCCTCCCCCTCGGCGCCCAGAAGCGGCTCGAGATCGCGCGGGCGCTCGCCTCCGAGCCGCGGCTCCTGCTGCTCGACGAGCCGGCCGGTGGGCTCAATCCCACAGAGACGCAGACCTTGATGGCGGTCATCCGCCGGCTGCGGGACGAGAGCGGGCTGACGATCGTCGTGGTCGAGCACGACATGGAGCTCGTCATGGGGATCTCGGACCGCGTCGCCGTCCTCGACCACGGGCGCAAGATCGCGGAAGGCCGGCCCCACGAGATCGCCACCGACGCCGCGGTCGTCGAGGCGTATCTCGGGAGCGAGGAGGACGCGTGACAGCGGTGCTCGAGCTCGACGACGTCGCGGTCTCCTACGGCAAGCGGCGCGCGCTCCATGGCCTGACCCTGAGCGTGGCGCCGGGCGAGGTCGTCACGCTGCTGGGCGCGAACGGCGCCGGGAAGTCGACGACCTTGCGCGCGGTGTCCGGGCTCGTGAGACCCGCGCGCGGCCGGATCCGCTTCGAGGGCCGCGACATCACCCGCGTCCCCGCCGACACCATCGTCGCCGCCGGTGTGAGCCATGTCCCCGAGGGGCGCGAGATCTTCCCGGAGTTCTCGGTGAGCGAAAACCTGCTCGTCGGCGGCCACACCGTCGAGCGGGCACGGATCGGCGAGCGCCTGGAGTCGGTGTTCCGGCTCTTCCCCGTGCTCCGGGATCGTCAGTCTCAGATCGCCGGCACGCTCTCGGGCGGCGAGCAGCAGATGCTCGCGATCGGCCGCGCCCTGATGACCCGCCCCCGGCTCCTGCTGCTCGACGAGCCCTCGCTCGGCCTGGCCCCGATGCTCGCCCGCGAGATCTTCCGGGTGATCCGCCGGATCAACGACGACGGAGTCGCCGTGCTCCTGGTCGAGCAGAACGCGCGGCGCGCGCTCCAGGTGGCGTCGCGCGGGTACGTGCTTGAGACCGGGCGACTGGTCACGTCCGGGACGAGCGCGGAGCTCTCGGCGGATCCGCGCGTCCGCACCGCCTACCTCGGGCTCACCGGGCCCGCCGCGACGTCACCGGCCGACGCGCGCTAGACTCGATGGCCGTGGGCGCCAAGGCCATGTGGCAGCCGGAGCTCGAGTCCCTCGACCGGGAGCCTCTCGAACGGCTCGTCGTCGAGCGGATGCGCGCCACGCTCGCGCACGTGCTGGCCGAGCCGGCGTGGGCGCGGCGCCTCGGCGGCGCCCGCCCGGAAGACGTCGGACGTGTCGAGGCCTGGCGCGCGTTGCCCTTCCTCACGAAGGACGAGCTCCGCGACGCGTACCCCTACGGGCTCGCGTGCGCGCGCGCCGGCGACTACCGGCGGATCCAGATGTCGAGCGGGACGACCGGAAATCCGATCCTGAATCCGTACACCGCCGCAGACGTGGCGCAGTGGGGCGAGGTGATGGCCCGCTGCTACGTCGCGGCGGGTGTCGGCGCGGACGACGTCATCCAGATCACGCCGTCGTTCGGCCTCTTCACCGGCGGATTCGGCTTCCACTACGGCGCCGAGCGGATCGGCGCGATGGTGATCCCGACCGGCGCGGGGCGCACCGCGCTGCAGCTGCGTCTCATGCGCGATCTCAAGGCGACCGTGCTCACCGCGATCGCGACCTATCCCCTGCGCCTGATCGAGGCCGCGCGCGAGGAGGCCTTCGACCTCGCGTCGCTCTCGCTCCGGGTCGGCATCCTCGGCTCCGAGATGTGGTCCGACGAGCTGCGGGCGCGGATCGAGCGCGAGTTGAGCATCCGCACCTTCGACATCATCGGCATGACCGAGACCGGTGGACCCGGGCTCGGCATCGACTGCGTGGCCCGCCGCGGCATTCACGTCTGGGAGGACCACTATCACGCCGAGGTGATCGACCCCGCGACGGGGCGCGTCGTGCCGGACGGCACCGAGGGCGAGCTGGTCGTCTCGACGTTGACCCGGGAGGGGCTCCCGCTGATCCGCTACCGGACGCACGACCTCACGCGCGTCGTGTCGCGCGCGCGCTGCGACTGCGGGCGGACGTCGCTGAGGCTCGATCGGCTTCGCGGGCGCGCCGACGACATGGTGATCTACAAGGGGATCAATTTCTATCCGCGTCAGATCGAGACGGCCTTGTTGAAGCACGCCGGCGTGAGCCACGAGTATCAGGTCGTCCTCGAGTCGGACGGGGGCGGCGAGCGGATGACGATCCACGTCGAGACCGAGCCGGGATGCGACCCGGCGATCGCGATACGGATCCGGCGGGATCTTCAAGATTCGCTCGCGCTGAGCCCGGAGGTGCGGCTCTGCGCCCACGGCGCGATCGAGCGGCCGCCGGGCAAGGCCGTGCGCGTCGTCGATCGCCGGCCGCGCCGGTGAGCCCGACCACGCGGAGCCGCCGGTGAGTCGTGGGCTCCTGACGGGCGTGACCGTGCTGAGCCTCGAGCAGGCGACGACCCTGCCGTTCCTGACCTATCGACTCGCGTGCGACGGGGCCCGCGTGATCCGCGTCGAGAACGCCGCGCGCCCCGATCCCAACCGGTTCGTCGGCACGGACGTCCTGGCCGAGCCCGCGATGCGCAGCTACTTCCTGCCGAACAACTGCGGCAAGGAAGCCATCACCCTGAATCTCGGTCATCCCGACGGCCAGGCGCTCTTGCGTCAGCTGATCGTGAAGCTTCGCGTGGACGTGTTCGCCTGCAACCAGCGATCGGGGAGCTACGCCCGGCTCGGCATCGAGCCCGGCCCGCTCGCGGCCATGAAGCCAGACCTGATCTGGCTCGGGATCACCGGATTCGGTCCCGAGCACGACGAGGCGGCGTACGATCCGGTGCTCCAGGCGCGCAGCGGCTTCATGGAGCTGACGGGCGAGACGAACGGCTCGCCACTCGTCTTCGGCTTGCCGATGGTCGATCTGGGCGCGGCGGAACATGGCTACAGCGAGGTGATGAAGGCGCTCTATCGCCGCGCGACGACCGGCGAGGGCGCGCGGATCGACGTATCGATGCTGCGCAGCGCCGTGTCGTGGATGGTCGCGCCCGTCGCGCTCTCGAGCCTCGGCGAGCGCGTGACTCGCAAGGGCAACCGCCATCAGTTCTTCGCGCCGGTCGCCGTGCACCGGACGCGCGACGGCCACGTCTACCTGGCCATCGGCAACGATCAGCAGTGGGCGGCGCTGACGGCGCTGCCTCGCTTCCGCGGTCTGGCCCGGCCCGAGTACACCGCCAACGCCGGACGCATCGGCGACGTCGAGCGGCTGGACCGCGAGCTGTCCGCGTGCTTCGCCGATCTCACCAGCGTCGAGGCGCTCGCGTCGCTGAGAGGCGCGGGCGTCCCGGTCTCCCGCGTGAACGCGCTGGTCGACGTGATGGCCGACCGGCTCGTCGCCGAGCGGCTGATGGAGGTCACGGACCCGCGCTCCGGGCTCCGGATCGCGCTGCCGGCCCCGCCGGTCGGCGAGCCGCCGGCGCTCAGCTTTCCGCCCCGACTCGGCGAGCACAATGAGAAGATCTACGGCGACGCCCTCGGCCTCGGGCCCGGAGAGCTCGCCGAGCTCCAGCGGCGACAGATCGTCTGAGGGAGACGCGACGATGAACGACGTGTTCTATCTCACCGAAGAGCAGCGGCTGATCCGCGATCTGGCGCGGAAGGTCGCGCGCGATCGGATCGCGCCGCACGCCGCGCAGTACGACGAGTCGGAGAGCTATCCGACCGAATCGATGCGAGCGCTCGTGGAATCCGGCCTCTTCGGCATCTGGGTGCCCGAAGAGTACGGCGGAACGAACATGGGCTGCCTCGCGCTCTCCCTGGTGGCCGAGGAGCTCGGATGGGCCTGCGCCGGAACGACGACGAACTTCGGCGCCCATCCGCTCGGCGGGCTGCCCATCCTCCTGGCCGGCACCGACGAGCAGAAGAAGAAGTATCTGCCGCGGCTCGCAACCGGCGAGTTCATGGCCGCCTACTCGCTGTCCGAGCCCGGATCCGGGTCCGACGCGGCGAGCCTCCGGACCACGGCGGTGCGCAGGGGAGATCACTACGTCCTGAACGGGTCGAAGCAGTGGTGCTCCCACGGCGACCACGCCGACGTGATCACGGTTTTCGCGACGGTCGACCCCAGCAAGCGCGCCCGGGGCATCACGGCGTTTCTCATCGAGAAGGGCATGCCCGGCTTCTCGGTCGGCAAGAAAGAGAAGAAGATGGGTATTCGGTGCTCGCCCACCGTGGCGCTCCACTTCACGGACTGCGCCGTGCCGGCCGGGCAGCGGCTCGGCGAGGAGGGCGAGGGGTTCAAGATCGCGATGCGCACGCTCGACATGACGCGGCCGATGACCGGCGCGATGGCCGTCGGCATCGGCCAGGCCGCGCTCGACGCCGCGACCGCGTACGCGAAGGAGCGACAACAGTTCGGCCAGCCGATCGCCGCGTTCCAGGGCATCCAGTTCATGCTGGCCGACATGGCCATGCAGGTGCACGCGGCGCGTCTCATGGTGCACCACGCCGCGCGCCAGGTCGACGCGGGCATCCGGGGCAACACCTACGAGGCGTCGATGGCCAAGTGCTGGGCGGGCGACGCCGCCATGAAGGTCGCCACCGACGCCGTGCAGATCTTCGGCGGTTACGGCTACACGCGCGAGTTCCCGGTGGAACGGTACATGCGCGATGCCAAGATCATGCAGATCTATGAGGGGACGAATCAGATCCAGCGCATGATCATCGCCAAGGAGCTCCTTGGCGCGTGAGGCGCGCCTGCGAATAGGAGATTTCGAATGACGCCTCGACTGACCCGCCGCGCCTTCCTCAGGACGACCGCCGGCGGCGCCGCGGTCCTCGGGTTTCCGCTCCCGCTTCGCGCCCAGGCGAAGACGTTCAAGATCGGAGCGATCCATCCGGTGACCGGCGCGCTCGCCGAGCCCGGCCAGGCATGTCGGCTCGGCGCGCAGATGGCCGTCGACGCGATCAATGCAGCGGGAGGCGTCAAGTCGAAGGGAGGGCTCAGGCTCGAGCTGATCCTCGGAGACACGCAGACCAAGCCCGAGAACGGCCGCGTCGAGGCCGAGCGCGTCGTGAGCCACGGCGCCCAGATGCTGCTGGGCTCTTTCGACTCGGGCAGCACCAACGCGATGGTGTCGGTCGCCCAGCAGCGGCGCGTACCCTTTCTCATCGACATCGCCGCCGCCGATCCCATCACCGCGAACGTCGCGCGATCGGTCAAGGACGGTCAGCAGAAGGTCCAGTACGTCTACCGCAACTTCCCGACCGGCTCGAGCTTCGGTAAGAGGGCCGTCCAGTACTTCATCGAGATCTTCAAGGAAGCCAACGTGTCGCCGAAGCGGGTTGTGCTCATGTACTGCAACGACCTCTTCGGCCAGAATCAGGCGCGCGGCTTCCAGGCGGCGCACAAGGCCGCCAACCCGTCGTGGGACATCGTCGAGGTCATCCCATGGCCGGAGCCGCCGACCGACCTCTCGACCGAGATCTCGAAGGCGAAGGCGGCGAAGCCGGACATCATCGCGCCGATCACGCGCCCGGCCTCGGCCCTGCTGCTGTTCCCGGAGATCCGCAAGCAGCGGATCGAGATGATGGGGATCGTCGGCCCGGGCAGCCCCGGGATCTACGAATCCGGGCAGATCGCCCAGCTCAAGGAAGACCTCGAGTACGTGCTGACGAGCGTGCCCTGGGCGAACTTCAAGAACCCGAAGACCTCCACCGTCGCCGAAGAGTTCAGGAAGCGCTCGGGCGGCAAGACCTTCGACACCAACTCGGGTTACTCCTACGACGCCGCGTTCGTCATCGCCGACATCCTCGAGCGCGCGACCACGCTCGACGATCCCGACGCGATCGTCGACGCGAT
>Ga0066710_100001304_pt1 | contig 18336 bp, 14 predicted proteins | sample GraSoiAngelo_159_FD_79666 | JGI IMG/M metagenome (GOLD analysis project Ga0066710, IMG submission 79666) | Grasslands soil microbial communities from the Angelo Coastal Reserve, California, USA - 14_1009_16_40cm | ecosystem: Environmental > Terrestrial > Soil > Grasslands | place: USA... | reverse complement strand
CTGATTGATGCCTTGACTCCCCATTCTTCGTCCGTTATGTTGGCGGCACCTTTTCAGGAGCAAGCATGAAAGCATCTGTAATACTCGGCTTTTTGTTGGCTGTGTTCACGTGCACGGGCGTTTGGGCTCAATCCACGGCTCAGATCGCGGGAACAGTGAAGGATCAATCCGGGGCAATTTTGCCAGGCGCCGAAGTCACCGTGACGCAGACGGAAACGGGCCTGACCAGAAACGCGATCACGAATGAAACCGGATCCTACGCGCTGACAAGTCTTCCGGTTGGTCCTTATCGTCTCGAGGCGAGCTTGCCTGGATTCCGCACCTACGTACAAACCGGAATCGTGCTGCAGGTCAACAGCAATCCCGTGATCAACATTAGCCTCGACGTAGGCCGGGTGACCGAGCAGGTTGAGGTTCAGGCGGATGCTGCACTGGTCGAGACGCGGAATACAGGGGTCGGGCAAGTCATCGACAATGCGCGTGTGCTGGAGCTGCCGCTCAATGGCCGTCAAGTTACCGAGCTGGTGCTTCTTTCGGGAGTTGCTACTGCCGGCGCCGATGGCACCTTGAATCCTGGCAGCCGGAATTATCCGACGACAGTTATCTCTGTCGCAGGCGGCCAGACGAACGGTTTGGCATATAACCTTGATGGCGGCAATCACAACGATCCGTACAACAATTTGAATTTGCCGATGCCGTTTCCCGATGCGTTGCAGGAGTTTAAAGTCGAGACCAGCGGACTCCAGGCGCAGTATGGCGGTCATTCTGCCGGAGCCGTGAACGCGATCACGAAGGCCGGCACGAATGACTATCATGGCGACTTGTTTGAATTCGTTCGCAATGGGTCGTTCAACGCGCGTAATGCGTTCGCTGTAACGAATGACGGGCTCAAGCGCAACCAGTTTGGCGGAACCATCGGCGGTCCGATTCTGAAAAACAAATTGTTTTTCTTTGGAGGCACTCAAGCGACGACGCAGCGCTCGAGGCCGTCAGACAACAGGGCCTTTGTTGCCACGCCTGCAATGCTCGCCGGCGACTTTACGACAGTGACGTCGGCGGCGTGCAATACGCGCGGAGCGGTCACATTGAGGACACCGTTCGAAAACAATAAAATCAATCCCGCGTTGTTCTCTCCCGCAGCGCTCAATCTACTAAAGCACAAACTGTTTCCGACAACATCAGATCCCTGCGGCGAAGTGCGATTCGGACGACGGTCGAAGGTCGACGAATACATCACCGTCGGCCGGGCGGATTACCAGGCCAGTGAGAAACACTCGCTGTTTGGCCGTTACTTGGAAGCGCGGCGTAATCAGGCCACGAATTTCGATGGCGCCGATATCTTGTCGTTGAGCGATGGCACCCAACCTCAGCGCGTCTATTCGTTGGTTCTCGGCGACACCTACCTCATCGGCGCCGGCATGGTCAGCGCTTTCCGCGGCACATTGAACCGGACAAAGAATCCGAAGTATCCGCCTGAATTTTTCGATCTGACCGATCTGGGTGTTAAGGGCGTTTACGAATCCGTTCCACACTACAGTTTCATTACCGTCACTAACGGCTTCACGATATCTTCAGCGCTCGTCAATCCCGGCCAATACAATTCCACTTCGTATCAGTTCAATGAGGACCTCAGCGTCGTCCATGGCGCTCACCAGTTCGCGTTCGGCGGAAACTTCCTGCACGAGACCTTCAATGGGAATTCCGGAATCAACCGCAATGCTCAGATCACATTTGGCGGCCAGATCACCGGAACTGGGTTGTCCGATTTTCTATTAGGCAAGTTGTCCGGTTTCCAGCAGGGTAATGCGCTCGTGTCTTACTCGCGTCAGAATTTAATGGGCATGTACTTACAGGACACCTGGAAAGTGAATTCGCGGTTGACCATGAATCTGGGCCTCCGATGGGAGCCGTTCCTGGCCGCATACAGCGGAACTGCCAAGACGGAACACTTCGACAGAGGCGCGTTCGACAAGGGTGTTCACAGCAGCGTCTATATCAATGCGCCTGCAGGACTCCTGTTTCCAGGTGATCCCGGGATTCCGAAGAACAAGTACACCAACAATCACCTGAACCATTTTGCGCCACGTGTTGGGTTCGCGTGGGATCCCACCGGCAACGGCCGCACAACCATTCGCGCCGCATATGGGCTTGCTTACGATTTTCCCGCGATGTGGGCCTATCACGGTTCAACGACTGGCGCTCCGTATGGAACAGTCGTGACGCTCGCCAATCCTATTGGTGGCTTCGATAATCCGTGGCAAGGATATCCCGGAGGAAATCCGTTCCCGAGTACGCCGAATCCGAATTCGGTATTTCCGACGACGGTTGCTTACATCAACTACCCGCCCGGCATGAAAACGCCGTACGTCCATCAATGGAACCTCAGTATGCAGAGGCAGGTTGGGACGGACTGGCTTGTATCCGCGAATTACATCGGCAGCAGCACGATTCACATCGCTGGTGCCCTGGAAGTAAATCCGGTCATCTATCTGCCCGGCGCCAGTTGTGTGATCAACGCCGTAACCTACAGCCCCTGTTCTTCGACTTCCAACACCAACCAGCGCCGCGAACTGTACCTGCAGAATTCAGCGGAGGGCAAATACTACGGCCCGATCATCGAAGTGGACGATGGCGGCACGAGCAACTATAACGGCCTGTTGCTCTCGGTCCAGCGGCGGCAGAGTCATGGGTTGACCGTGCAAGCGAATTACACCTGGTCGCATTGCATGGGCGACACCTTCGTTGCAATGGGAGGTCAGGTTACGTCCGGCGTGTATCCGGGAAGGCGCGGATTTGAACGCGCGAATTGCGGCGCCGGCGGAACGTCTTCGGGGGGAGATTTGCGGCAGATCGCCAACGTCTCGACTGTTTATGAGACGCAGCCGTTTTCGAATCAAACCGTTCGCGCGCTGGCCAGCCACTGGCAAATTTCGGGCATCGTCCGACTGCAGACCGGCAACTATTTAACAATCACATCCGGCTTCGATACCGCGTTAACCAATGCGACCGGCAACAGTCGCGCAAACCAGGTGCTTCTCGATCCGTACGCTCCGAACCGCAGCACCAATCAGTGGCTCAATCCTGCGGCGTTTGCGCGGCCGGGGGATGGCGTGTGGGGCAATGCCTCCAAGAACATCACCGGTCCGGGAAGTGTTCGAATCGATATGGCTCTGAGCCGCACGTTCCAGGTACGTGAGCGGCAATCGATGCAATTCCGCGCGGAAGCTTTTAATCTTCCGAATCATCTAAATCCGGGTAGTCCGATTACGGCTCTAAACAACCCGAATTTCGGGAAGATTTTGTCGGCGAGCGATCCGCGAATCTTGCAGTTCGCGTTGAAGTATTTGTTTTAGAGCACCTCGATCGCACGCCGGAGGCGTGCCAGTAAATTAGCCGGGGGTTAAGCGAGCGGGAGCGAGCGCAACCCCCGGTTTGTCTGAAACCAAGGACATGCGCACCCTGAAAGGGTGTCGAGGACTCCTCGCACCCCTGCCGGGGTGCGCATTTCGTCTAGTTCGTATCCGGGAGTACGCGCACAAAAAACGTGCGCGTACTCCCGGCTAATTTACTTGCACGCCTCCGGCGTGCGCAGCACCGCTCCGCGGTGCGTTTTCGTTTGGCATATCAGAAGGGCTTGTGCAAAACTCGCGGAGAAGAACCACAGGAGGCAAGACGATGGTTACACGACGCGCAATTGGGACGTGCTGTGTGGCGCTTCTGCTGTTTGCGGCCACCCTTGCTGGCTCTGTCAGCGAAGTGGCAGACGCCGCGATGAAGGCGGATAAGCAAACACTGCGATCCCTCCTGCAGCGGCGCGTGGACGTCAATACGCCGCAAGCTGACGGTGCGACAGCTTTGCATTGGGCCGTATGGCGGGAAGATCCGGAAATGGTGACCATGCTGATTCGTGCTGGCGCCAATGTGAAGGCTGCGAACCGACTTGGAGTGACACCCCTGGCGCTTGCATCCAACATCGGCAACGCCCCGATCCTGGAAGCACTGTTGAAGGCAGGCGCCGACCCGAATGCTCCTCTCTCTCAATATGGCGACACCGCCCTGATGATGGCGGCCCGCGCAGGCAAAACGGATGCAGTGAAGGTCCTCCTCGGCCACGGTGGTAACGTGAACACGAAAGAAACCTGGGGTGGAACCACAGCGTTGATGTGGGCAGCAGCCGAACGCCATTTTGCCGTTGTCGACATACTGGTGGGCCATGGCGCGGACCTCAATGCGCGTTCCAAGATTGTCCCTGCTCCTCTGGCTCGCGGCGACGGCAACATGCTTGGATATGCGCCACGCGACCTGAAGCCAGATGAGACGCCGGAGTCCCTGGTTCGGGGAAAAGAATTAAATGTCGTACTACCCTCGGGCGGCCTCACCGCATTGATGTTTGCCGCGCGCGAGGGAGATCTGGAATCCGCACGCATCCTGGTATCTGCCGGCGCCCACATCGACGAATCTGCCGGCGATTTGAGCAGCGCGTTAGGCCTTGCGATCCAGAATGGCTTCTATGAATTGGCGTCATTTCTGATCGATCGCGGAGCTAACATCAATCACGTTGATCTCAATGGCTGTACTCCCTTATGGCTGGCGGTGCATGTACGCAATCAAGACTTCTCCGTTGGCATACCCTGGATCGTCACCTCGGATCCATTCTTTTTGATCGAGAACCTTTTGAAGAAAGGCGCCGATCCGAACGTTCGAGCAAAGGCATCGCCCCCGTATCGAAAAAACAACGCATCCAGCGGCTCCCCTTGGCTGGTCTATGAAGGCGCCACGCCATTTTTGCGGGCCGCGGCAGCGGGTGACCTGCCCACACTGCGCCTTCTGCTGGCGTATGGGGCCGATCCGAACATTCCAACACTTGACGGTGTGACACCGCTGGCTGCCGCCTCGGGCATCGGTTACATGGGTGGCCATAGCAAGGAGTGGTCTCGCAGTCAACGTGTGGAAACCGTCAGATTCTTGCTGAACCTCGGTCTCGACGTGAATGCACCCGATCGGGTCAGCCGCACACCGCTCCACGGCGCAGCAGCCCTCGGATACGGCGAAGTCGTTCAGTTGTTGGTCGACGCCGGCGGCCGATTGGATGCCAAAGACAAGGGTGGAAGCACCGATAGCAATGAGCCGCTCATACCTCTTGATTATGCGATCGGCGTCAGGTTGTTTACGGCAGCCTCCCCCGTGCATCAACCGGAAACCGAAGCTCTCATTCGAAAGTTGATGGCCGAAAGAGGCATCGAACACACCACATCGGAATGTACGTTGAAAGGCTTCACGTGCGGAGATAAAAGCCCGAAAGCCGCTCGCACCACGAGGTAGGATCTTGAACACCAGGCGCTTGGTTTGCTGCGCAGTCCTTCTACTGGCTCTCCTCAGCTATAACCGCGTAGTTCGCCCAGAACCACAGGCGTCAACCACACAGGAGGCAGCCGCGGCAACGCAGCGCACTGTTCTGAACGAATATTGTGTGACGTGCCACAACCAGAGTCTGAAAAGCGGAGGCCTCGTGTTTGACAACGCCGATCTCGCTCATATCGATCAGAATGCCGAACTATGGGAGAAGGTGGTTCGCAAACTCCGCGCTGGTTTAATGCCTCCTCCTGGAAGGCCACGGCCGGATCCGGCTAGATACGATGCGTTGACGGTCTGGCTGGAAAATGAACTGGATCACAGTGCTGCAGCGAGACTGAATCCCGGCGCAACAGGCATTCACCGCCTGAATCGAACGGAATATACCAGGGCAATCTACGACCTTCTTGGCATCGACGTGAATGCAGAGGACCTCCTTCCCACCGACGATTCGCGAGATGGCTTCGATAATCAGGCCGACGCGTTGGCCATGACGCCAACGCTGCTGGAGGCTTATGTCAAGGCAGCCGCGCAAATCAGCCGCATGGCCGTTGGTCGTTGGACCGCCACAACGGAGGGCGTCTACACACCTGCGTCAGATACGTCACAGGAAAACCACGTCGAGGGTCTTCCGTTTGGGACTCGCGGCGGAATGCTGATCCGGCACAACTTTCCCGCTGATGGCGAATACCGTTTCTATATTGAGTCGCTGAATAACGGCACGAATATTCCAGGCGAGCAACTTGTGGTCACGATCAATGGTGAGATCGTGAAATCGTTCGATTGGGACGCGCAAACCGTGACGAGCTTGAACAATAGCCGTCCGGAACAGCACATGGAGTTTCGCGCTCCAGTGAAAGCAGGAACGCACACGGTCGGAGTGACGTTCCTGCAGACCAACAACCGTCCGAGCCTGGACATCTATCACCACTTCTCGAGAAGCACTCTCGAGAACTACACCGTTCGTGGTTACATCTATTACCCGGCTGTGGGATACGTGAAGATAACGGGCCCATTCAACGCCGCGGGCGCGAAGGATATTCCCAGCGTTCGAAAAATATTGGAGTGCCGGCCCTCTACTCCCAAGGACGAACCGGCTTGCGCGGATCAGATTATCTCGAAGCTGGCCCGGCGCGCGTTTCGGCGGCCTGTGACGGACAATGATCGCGAATCGTTAATGGAGTTGTACAAGGTAGGCCGCAAAGACGGTGGCCCTTTTGAGGCGGGGATCGAAGTCGCTGTCCGGAGCATCCTCGCAGATCCGGAGTTCATTTTCCGTACCGAGGCGGAGCCGAGCGGTTTGGCGCCTGGTAAAACGTACGCTATCAGCGATCTCGAACTTGCGTCACGGTTGTCGTTTTTCCTGTGGAGCAGCATCCCGGATGATGAACTGATCGATATCGCCATCAAGGGGAAGCTGCGAGATCCGGCGGTGCTCGAGCAACAGGTGAAACGGATGTTAGCCGACCACCGTTCTCAAGCCTTGGTCGAGAGCTTCGCCGCGCAATGGTTGTTTTTGCGGAATCTGACCGATTTCGCGCCGGTGCAAATCAAGTTTCCTGATTGGGAAGACAATCTGAGGCAAGCGTTGCGACGCGAAACGGAAATGTTTTTCGAAAGCATTATCCGCGAAGATCGCACTGTGCTGGATCTGCTGACGGCCGATTACACGTTCGTGAATGAGCGCCTGGCGAAGCACTACGGCATTCCAAACGTGTATGGGCCGCAGTTCAGACGCGTAACGCTGGGTCCGGATTTTGATGCGCGCCGCGGGTTGTTAGGTAAAGCGAGCTTCCTGACGGTATCGTCGCTGCCCGACAGGACATCACCTGTAAAACGAGGCGTGTGGGTCCTTGAAAACATTCTGGGGACCCATCCACCCAATCCGCCGCCGGTGGTACCGCCTCTGGATCAAACTCCCGGTTCGGTCGGAGGCCGGGTGCTATCGCTGCGCGAGCGGTTGGAGCAACATCGCGCCAGCCCCGCATGTTCAGGTTGTCACCGGATCATGGATCCCATCGGCCTGGCGCTCGAGAACTTTGACATCGATGGAATCTGGCGCACGAAGGACGGCGGCGACGGCGGTGTCCCGATCGATGCCTCTTCCGAGTTGTTCGATGGTACGCGCGTTAAAAGTGTGGCTGAGTTGCGGCAAGCGCTGATGCATTACTCTCCGCAATTCGTGCGGAGCATGACGGAAAAATTGATGACGTATGCCGTGGGCCGCGGAGTTCAGTACTATGATATGCCGGTGGTTCGCTCCATTGTTCGAGATGCAGAGAAGAACAACTACCGGTTCTCGGCAATTATTTTGGGCATCGTCAAGAGCCCGCCATTTCAGTTGCGAATGAAGCTGTAGGGGCGGTCTATGACCGCCCACGATTTGGTAATTCGGGGTCAGACGTCTAAATCACCCAAATTTGGAACTGCAATTTGGGTGATTTAGACGTCTGACCCCGAATTACCAAACGAGGAGGCCGAATGAATTTCATTACGAAGAAGCATATTCCTCGACGGACGTTTTTGCGCGGCGCCGGAATTACATTGGCGCTGCCGTTCCTGGAAGCCATGGCTCCCGCACAAACGCCGTTGGCCAAGACGGCCGCTAATCCTACGACCCGCTTCGTCGGCATCTGGCATCCACATGGCGCGGCGCCGGGCTGGTGGCATCCGAAGGGACCGGGCAAGAATTTCGAGTTTTCATTTATCACGCAGCCGCTTGAGCCTCTGCGTGATTATGTTGTGTTGGCGGGCGGTATCGATGCGACATCCTCCATGTCCAGTGCTTCCGAACCGGGCGGCGATCATCAACGCGGCGCTGCGTTCCTGAGCGGTGCGCGTCCGCAGCGAGATTCAGCAGTTCCCACTCTCGGCGTCACGATCGATCAGATCATCGCGAAGGAGTTCGCACGCGACACGTTGCTGCCTTCCATCGAGCTTGCCATCGAGGATCCCGGCAACAATACGGGCAATTGTAATTATGGTTACAGCTGCGCATATACGAACTCGATCGCATGGGTGTCACCAACTCAACCGCTTCCTCATCAGATCAATCCCCGCAAAGTCTTCCAGCGCCTGTTCGGCGATGGCAGTACTCCGGAAGAACGAGCCGCTGGTATCCAGATCGACCGTACCATTCTGGATAAGATCGTTCGCAACATCGGACCTCTTCGCAACAAACTCGGAGCCAGCGACCGCGTCCGCCTCGAAGCCTACCTCGATGATATTCGGGAGATCGAACGACGGCTGGAGAAGGCTGAGAAGGCCTCCGTGGAAGCTCCCAATTCGGAAGTGCCTTTCGGTGTCCCATCCTCGTTCGATGAACATGTCCGGCTGATGTTTAGCATGATCCGGATCGCGTTTCATGCCGACATCACACGCGTGGCTACACTGATGTTCGGTCGCGACTCCACCAATAGGACATTCCCGGAAAGCGGTTTCAACGGGCCGTGGCATGGAACTTCACACCACAACGACAATCCGGTCAATGTGAAGAACTACGCAATAATGAACAGGTATCACGTCCAGTTGCTTTCGGAGTTCGCCAAGCAGTTGCGCGACACGCCGGACGGGGACGGCAATTTGCTGGAACACTCACTGACCTACATGGGCAGCAACATGGGAAATTCTCATCGGCACGAACATGAGAATGTGCCCGTGATTCTCGTGGGCCGGGCTTCAGGACGCCTTGAAACCGGTCGTTACGTGCAGTACCCGTTGGGTAAGGAGAGAACCTCCAACCTTCTCTTGACCATCCTGGATAAATTCGGCATCCACCGCGAATTTATCGGCGACAGCACGGGACACTTGGAGATCTGAAAATGTGTCTCTGCAAAGTCAGATCAGAAAAAGCGGATAGCCGTGTGCATCTGCCCAAGACGTTGTTGGTCGTCGTGCAGCTCGAATAGAAGGGGACGTACCAGCATGAAATTCGGGTACGTCCCTAGTTTCTCTCATGAACAGTTCACGCTTTTCGAGAAGCCGATCGCCGCGAAAGGAGGCCTATTGCTCCTTCCGCGTCTCTTCTTCTGAAGCTAATCGTTGTGGGCCTGCTGGTTCCCCTTGTCCAGCTTGCCGGAGACCGTCAGCGTGCAACCACCTGTGATGTTGAATTGGGCAGTGTCTTTCGTGCCCGGCTCTCCAGCATCCGTGAGGACGAAGGATATCGCCGCCGGAAGACCGTTACAGGTTCCTAGACCAGTCGCAATATAAGTGTCGAATCCTGCATTGGGGGGCTGGGGGGCGATTGCCGGATTGTCAATGCAAGTGACCGACGTGAGGGTCGTGAGGTGGAAGTTATTACCGCCGTCCCAGTTGATCTCGAGGTTGTTGGGTAGATCGGCGCGGTCGCAATGAAGCTCGAAGCCGTGAGTCACCCTGACGCCCGCGGTCGTGAAAACGCTACCGCCACCCGTCATGCGTCCGGGGAGGCTTCTGACCACATTTATTCCGGTAATCAGCAGTACGCCGGCGTCGAAACAATTGGGGGGAGTCGTAGTCGGACAAAAGCCGGAGGCCCCCAGACCTGCCCCAATGAATACCGTCGCGGGCGTCGTTCCAAGCGTACCGTTGAAAGGGTTCGGAAAGCAGTTGGGCGCGCCTATCGGCGGTGGGCAACCGTGTTCGTTATCGGCGTAGCCGATGGACAGCGTATAGTTAGCAGCGGCGAAAACCTGCTGATATGCAGCCTCTTCGTGGTGATTGAGTGCTCCGGTATCCGCGTTACCGCCGTTTATCGGGTTGGGTCCGGAGTTCGAGTAAACCGTGGTAAGTCCCGAACCCGTATCAAGCTGAATGGTCACCGCGCACGGCGATGTGGAACTGCAAACCGCTGTGGGCTGGTTGGCTCTGACGCGGTCGCTGGTATCGAAATTGCCGCCGGGTGCGCCGCCGTCGATAATAACGGGGACGGTTCCCGTCTGCGTCAAAACGAGAGTTTGCGTCCCCGTTAGTGTTATGCCGGCTCCCAAATTCCAGACTTGAACCCCCCCGGGGCAAGTGGTTCCAGTATCGCAATACAGTGCTGTCACACCGGGGCCTGACACCGGGCCGACGGTGACTACGACATGGCGGACGGTGACTTGGGCATTAGCTGCAACCGGCGCGAGCAGCGCCAGCGCGAGAATGCCGAGTGATAGTGCCAAAACCGAACGAGCTGTGATCATCTTTCCATGATTGTTCATGTGCGGAATCCTCCTTGTTTCGCATTCAGACTGATGCGTGAAGAACGTTCACGAAATTGGGTTTGAATTAGAATGCTCGGAACAAGGTCACCAGGCAAGTTCGTAATAAACTCGGCGCCGGTGACTGGCGTGCGGGTCGAAGGCTATCTCGATGATGCTTGCGACATCGAACGACGACTGGAGCAGGCTGAGATCCGTGGAAGCTCCGAACTCGGAAGTGCCTTCGGCATTCTATCCTCGTTCGATGAACATGCCCGGCTGATGTTCAGCATGGTATGGTCCAGATCGATTTCATGCCGACATCACACGCGTCGCCACACTGATGTTCGGTCGCGACTCCACCAACAGGACATTCCCGGAAAGCGGCTTCAATGGGCCCTGGCACGGAACTTCGCACCACAACGACAACCCGGTCAACGTGAAGAACTACGCGATCATGAACAGGTATCACGTCCGGCTGCTCTCGGATTTCGCCAAGCAGTTGCGCGACACGCCGGATGGGGACGGGAACTTGCTGGATCACTCCCTGACCTACATGGGGAGCAACATGGGAAATTCTCATCGGCATAAGCATGAGAATGTGCCCGTGATTCTCGTGGGGCGGGCTTCAGGACGGCTTGAAACCGGCCGCTACGTGCAGTACCCGTTGGGCAAGGAGAGAACCTCCAACCTGCTCTTGAGCATCCTCGATAAATTCGGTATTCACCGCGAATTTATCGGCGACAGTACCGGGAATTTGGAGATCTGAAAATACCCTCTGCAAAGCGAACCAGCGATGCAGCGTCGGCTCAGAAGATGTGAATGAATCGCACTACATTACGCCAAGAAGGCGTGGCTGCGTCATCAAGAAAATTTCGAGCAGGCATCCGGATTTTTCGGACGGACTTTTGCGGCGACAGGTCGAAAAACGTGACCCGAACGCGAAGGGCCGTGCCGCCAAGTGTGAATCAACTCGGAAGGCGCGGCCCTTGCATTTATTCATCGAACATCTCGTTAATCGACATCAAACGTCTCGTTAATCGAATCTACAATGTCGTTGAGCTGCGAGATCGATGAAACGTACGACGGCAATCCGCAGCCGCCCAGTGCTTTGTTTGCATCTGCTAGCACCTGAGCGACAGTCTTGCCCGCGGCTGGTCCGCTAGGCAGGACAAAGCTGCCGAGTCCCGATCCCAACAACCCGAGGTTCGAAAACGATACGTTGAGCTGCAGCGCGAGGACCTGCCCGGCAAACACCCCGGCGCTGCTGCTGAGCGGATTAGTTGCACTTGCCGTGAGCACCCCCGGTGTCCCCCCCTGGGGCAGGAAATTCTGGATTGCAAGCGCACTCGTAAACGTTAACTTAAACCCAGTCGAGCAACCAATGACTACTGGTCCGCCGAGGGCTCCGAAATGCGCCACCAGAAACGCGCCGGGATTGTTGCCATGTGGTGGAGCGCCCCATCCTCCCTGCGTGATTGTTCTGAGATTAAGCTTAACCCCGGTTATCAGCAGTACACCGGCATCGAAACAATTGCCGGCGGCGGCGGTGCAAAAGCCCTGAGGTCCGGGCACGCCCGCGGCACGGTAAAATGTCGCGGCGGTGGTCCCACCGGTACCGTTAAAGGGGTTCGGAAAGCAATTGGTCGTACAACCGTGTTCGTTGTCGGCATAGCCGAGGTTCAACGTGTAGTTAGGAGCGCTGAACACGGGCGTCGCCAGGTATTGAGCCTGTTCCTGGTGAGTGGGCGCACCCGAATCTGCGTTGTTGTTAACGAGGACATTGTTGGTGGTAGTCGAGTTCGTGTAGACCGTGGTAAGTCCCGAACCTGTATCAAGCTGAATGGTCACCGTGCACGGAGAACCACTAGCATCGGCAGGGGTGTGGCACGGGAATGTAAAGGGCGCGCTGGGCCGGAGGCGATCGCTTGTATCGAAATTGCCCGAGCCGGCAAAGATGCTGGTGCCGCCTAGCGTTCCCGTTTGCGACAAAACGAGAGTTTGACCCCCCTGTAGAGTTATGCCCGCTCCCAAATTCCAGACCTGAATCCCCCCGGAGCAAGTGGTTCCAGTGTCGCAATACAGTGCACTCGAACCCGTGCCGCTCACGGTGACTACCACGTGAAAAACCGTAACCTGGGCATTCGCCGCTATCGGCGCGAGCAGCGCCAGGGCCAGAATGCCGAGTGATAGTGCCAAAACCGAACGAGCTCTGATCATCTTTCCACGCTTATCCATGCGGATCCTCCATGTTTTTCATCAATACTGATGCGCGAAAGAACGGTTAACGAAATTGGTTTCAGTAGAATGCTCTAAACAAGTTCGCCAGGCAAGTTCCTTTTCTATCTTTCCAAGCCTAACGTGTACTTCGCTCTGACCCACTGCCATGGAGGGATCCTGCATCTCAAATCCGAAATCTCGGATTCATCCAATTTCGAAATGTTTTCGGGCGATTGCTGAGTGAAGTATGTTGATGCGCTCTCGCCTGACGCTTTGCTGGACACACGCTCAAAACGTCTGTCAAACATGCCCAGAAATCCCCATCCGTAAATTCCTTCCACCGCTTCGTGATATTCCATTAAAATCAGGCACAAAATGGCCTCATAAGGAGCTTCCGATGACGCGACGATTTTTTTTGATCTCAATATGTTGGCTGTCGGTTGCAATCGCTCGTCCTGCGGCTGGACAGGCACTGCGCACGCCGGACGGAAAGCCGGATCTGCAGGGCACATGGAGCTTTGCGACTGTCACGCCGATGGAGCGTCCTGCCAATCTTGCAAACAAGGAATTTTTTACGGAGCAGGAAGCAGCGGCTTACGAAAAAGACGTTGTCGAGCGCAACAATAAAGATCGCCGGGACGGGTCTGCCGAAGCCGACGTCGGGCGTGCGTACAACGATTTCTGGTGGGACAGTGGGACGAAGGTCGTGAAGACCAGGCGGACGTCTCTCGTCATTGATCCGAAGAATGGAAAGATTCCTCCGGTTCTCCCTGCAGCGCGCGAACGACAGCAGGAACGGCAAGCGGTAAATCGCGGCCACGAATTCGACGGTCCGGAGAACAGGCCCCTACCGGAACGATGTTTGATCCTCCAAGGCGCTGGCCCGCCGATTACTCCGACGGCGTACAACAACAACGTTCAAATTGTGCAAGGCGACGGCTACGTCGCGTTGTTGATCGAGATGGGACATGAGGGCCGTGTCATCCCAACCGATGGCCGTCCTCACCTTCCTCAAGACGTGCGGCTATGGAAAGGCGACTCGCGCGGCCATTGGGAAGGCGACACGCTCGTTGTGGAAACCACAAATTTTTCGGCGAAGAATTCATTCCGCGGAGCCAGTGAGAACATGAAGCTGATCGAACGCTTCAAGCGCCTGGATGCCGACACCCTCATTTATCAATTCACGATTGATGATCCGGCAACCTGGGAAAGGCCATGGACGGTCGAGATTCCCGTGACCAAGAGCCAGGGCCGTCTCTTCGAGTACGCATGCCACGAGGGCAATTACGGAATGGCAGGCGGGCTCGCCGGTGCTCGAGCCGAGGACAAAGCTGCTGAACAGGCGCGAAGAGGATCAAAGGAATGATCCATCGAAAAACTTTGATCCACGCGGCACAGTTCGTGATTGTTTTCGCTGCGCTGTCCGCGTTGATGTGGGCCCAGTGGCCGGCATATCCAACGCGCAGTGTTCCCAAAACCTCGGACGGGAAGCCCGATTTGAACGGGCCTGTTCCGCGCATGCCGGACGGCAAACCCGACTTCTCGGGCCTCTGGGAAGCGGCTCGCCTTCGCGGTAACGGACAACGAGGCACTCCCAGCAACGCGCCGCTCCAGCCGGCCCCACCGCCACCGCCAAGTACAGACGGCGGGCCGCCGCTTGCAACCTTCTTCAATCTTGGCGCGGGGTTCAAGGATGGATTGCCTTACACGCCCTGGGCGGCGGAGGTTCGAAAGAAGCGCGAGGCCGATAATGCGAAAGACAATCCCGATGCGCATTGTTTACCGATCGGCCTGATGCAGCTCCATCTGCACCCTCAGCCGAGGAAAATCATTCACACGGCTGACGTGGTCGTGATTCTGTATGAAGCACAAGGCGAAGTGCGTCAAATATTCACCGATGGCCGCCCGCTTCCCAAGAATGATCCGCAACCGTGGTGGCGCGGTTATTCGGTTGGACATTGGGAAGGCGACACTCTCGTCGTGGAGACCACCGGTTTCAGGGATGACGTGTGGCTAGACGTGAACGGCAGCCCGCTCACCAATACTGGGAAGATGACCGAACGGTTCCGCCGGGTCAACTACGGAAACCTGCAGATTGACATCACCATCGAGGATCCGAAGGCATATACAAAGCCGTTTACGGTGAGGGTCAACCAGCGCGTCATGCTGGATACGGACTTGATCGAATTCGTGTGCAACGAAAACGAGAAGTCTTCGCATCACTATACGGATAAATAGCAGCTGTAGCGACATCGCCGGCGGTCACAGACCGCCGCTACAGTTGGTGAGAGTGAGGAGTTCAGCTATGTGTCTTCGATTCCGGTTCGTCCTCGCGGCGCTTTTGGGCTTGGCATCGGCCGCGGTTCCTGTTCTTGCACACCATTCGTTCGCGGCCGAGTTTGACCGAAGCAAGCCGGTAAGCCTCACGGGAACGGTAACGAAAGTCGAATGGGCGAATCCCCATGCGCGCTTCTACATCGACGTGAAAGATGAGAACGGTAAGGTTAATAATTGGGATTTTGAACTGGCGAGTCCGAACGGCCTGATGAGGCGCGGCTGGACGCGGAATTCTCTAAAAATTGGCGACGTCGTCACAGTGACCGGCTGGGCCGCGAAAAATGCTCCTTATGTCGGCAATACTGCGGCGGTAACTCTGAGCGATGGGCGAAAAGTGTTTGCGGGATCCTCAGCGGAAAATGAAACGAATCCTTAATAGAACAGCACAATGACGTATTTAGGAGACCGAGTTCATGTCTAATCGGTTGGTCATCTTTATTCTCGCAGTCGCGCTTCTCGTAATCTCGATCTACGGGCAGACCCCCGCGCCACGCGCAGCGAACATACCGCGCATGGCGGACGGTAAACCGAACTTGACCGGTTTGTGGCAGGCTCTCGGCACGGCATATTGGGATATCCGCGACCACAGCGCGCAGCCGGGCCCGTACTATCAGCTTGGGGCAACTGGCGCGATTCCTGCCGGCCAAGGCATCGTCGATGGTGGCGAGATTCCGTATCGGCCCGAGGCATTTGCGAAACAGAAGGAAAATTTTAAAAATCGTCTCACGCTGGATCCCGAAGTGAAGTGCTACATGCCCGGAGTGCCGCGCGGGACGTACATGCCATTTCCATTCCAGATCATCCAGTCGCAAAGGGATATCGCTGTTGCGTATGAGTACGCCACAGCGAATCGTGTCATCAACATGGGCAAACCCAAAGAAGCCGCGGTCGATACATGGATGGGCACTTCAAACGGGCACTGGGAAGGGGACACACTCGTGGTCGATGTCACGGGACTCAACGGGCAAAGCTGGTTCGATCGCTCCGGCAATTTCATGAGTGAGAACGTGCATATCATCGAACGGTACACGCTTGCCGACGCCGATCACCTCAATTATGAGGCGACGATTGACGACAAAACCGTATTCACGCGGCCTTGGAAAATCAGCCTGCCGCTTTATCGACGGAAAGAAAAGAACGCCCAGCTCAACGAATTCAAGTGTGTCGAGTTTGCCGAAGAGCTGATTTATGGACACCTGCGTAAGAAATAAATGGAAATTTCGAAATTTCCGTTGAAAGGAACGTCAACCATGAGCGTGCGATTTCTGATGCTAATAGCCGCGCTGACCATGATCCTGACAGCGGCAAATGCGCTTGAGGCTCAAAAGACAGCATGGGGCGATCCCGATCTGCAAGGCACTTGGACGAGTGATGACTGTATCAACACTCCCATGCAGCGGCCCGCAAACGCGGGTGAGAAACTCTATTTGACGGAAGAGGAACTCGCTCAACGCGAAGCGGCCATTGCGAGGCAGACCGAAAACGACAAGCAGGAATTCGTCGCTGCGAATGCACGGCCCAATGTGAATCCTCCGGGCCATTGGGGCGAACGCGCGCGGCGGCCGTGCAGGCAGACCTCGTTGGTTGTCGATCCACCCAATGGCAGAATTCCCGATCTGACGCCCGAAGCGCAAACCAGAATCATCCCGCGCGGCGCCGGCAACAACAACGCTCAGCCGGCATCGTGGGAAGATTTTAGTTTCTACATTCGCTGCATCACACGAGGTGTGGCAGGATCGATACTCCCGGTCATTTACGGCAACGGAACCCAGATCATGCAGGGGCCGGGTTATGTGCTGCTTCTTCAGGAGATGGTCCACGAAGCTCGCGTGATCCCGCTGGATGGCCGTCCTCACGCCGGTGCTAATGTTCGCTCGTATATGGGTGATTCCCGTGGGCATTGGGAGGGCACTACGCTGGTCATCGAGACAACGAATTTTCTGGCCGGCAAAACCGGCATCGGTCTCAATGGCGGCGGCACTCCCACGAGCGATGCTTTGAAGTTGACGGAACGATTCACGCGCATCAATGCGAATACGATCGATTACGAATTGACGATTGACGATCCGAAGACCTACACCAGACCGTGGAAAGTGGGTTTTCCGATCACTCAAGAACCCGGTTATCAGAATTTCGAATACGCGTGCCACGAAGGAAACAATGCGATGTTCAATTCGCTTAGCGGGGCTCGCACGGCAGAAAAGATCGCGGATACGAAATAATTGGAAGGAGATCATATGAAATCTCTAATCGTGACCATCATCGCGATTGTGGTGCTGACGGCGCTTCCAGCTTTTGCCCAAACGCCGAAACCCGCACCAGCAGCCAAAGCCTGGACTGCGCCAAAAACCCCCTGGGGCGACCCGGATCTGCAAGGCACATGGACCAGCGATGACTGCATCGGCACACCCATGAACCGGCCGGCGAATTTCGGCGACAGACTCTACTACACCGAAGAGGAACTCGCTCAGAGAGAATCCACCCTCGCCCGCCAGGCTCAAAACGACAAACAAGAATTCGTGGATGGGAACGCGCGCGTCACTACTGGTCCTCCGGGACACTGGGGCGAGCGTGCACGACGCCCGTGCAAGCAGACATCGCTTGTCATCGATCCGCCGAACGGCAGAACGCCCGATGTGTTGCCTGAAGCGCGAACGCGGCGGATTCCCGAAGGCGCAGGCAATAACAACCCAATGCCGGCATCTTGGGAAGATTTCAGCTATTACATTCGTTGCATCACGCGCGGTGTGACGGGATCGATATTTCCCGTGATCTATGGCAACGGCCAGCAGATCGTGCAAGCGCCTGGATTCGTAACCATTCTTCAAGAAATGGTGCACGAAGCTCGGGTGATTCCGCTGGACGGCCGTCCGCATGCGGGCTCCAACATGCGTTCATACATGGGAGATCCGCGCGGCCACTGGGAAGGCAACACACTTGTCGTGGAGACCACAAATTTCTTGGGAAATAAAACCGGCGTCGGAGGAGGCAACGGCGGCGGCCTTCCCAGCAGCGACGCGCTGAAGTTGGTCGAAAGGTTCACACGCGTTGGTCCGAACGAACTGAAGTACGACGTGACCATCGATGATCCGAAAACTTATGTGAGGCCGTTCAAGGTCGGTTTCCCATTGACCCAAGAGGCGGGCTATCAAAATTTTGAATACGCGTGCCACGAAGGGAACAATGCGATGTTCAATTCCCTTAGCGGGGCGCGCGCTCAAGAGAAAGCTGCTGAGAAGAAGTAGGCGCACACTTATTGAAGGAG
>Ga0066710_100001301_pt1 | contig 18342 bp, 15 predicted proteins | sample GraSoiAngelo_159_FD_79666 | JGI IMG/M metagenome (GOLD analysis project Ga0066710, IMG submission 79666) | Grasslands soil microbial communities from the Angelo Coastal Reserve, California, USA - 14_1009_16_40cm | ecosystem: Environmental > Terrestrial > Soil > Grasslands | place: USA... | reverse complement strand
GAGTGATGTCCACGCGCAGTTCCACCCAGCCATCCACTTGCCGGTACTCGACGCGCAAATCGTGCTTGCCCGCCCAGAGGGGCGCGTAGTCGACCTGCGACTCGTGGGGCGTCCAGTCGTCGATCGCCAGGGCGCCATCGATCCAGACGCGCACGGCGTCATCGCTGATGGTCCGCAACGAATACGTCCCGGATGACAGTGTCACGCTGCCGGTGGCCGTGAGTGACCAGTTGCTCTGTGGCAGGAACGCGTACGCTGCCGGCGGCCGGTACCACATCAGGTCCAGCCGCGGCAACAGTCTCGGCACGCTATCGGGCGAGAACCGCACGGTCCACTCAATCCGCGGCTCGAAGCGCCCGTAAGAGAAATGCACCCCACCGGACTCGAGCGTGACATCCCAGTCGCCCGTCGAATCGCGAGCGGGCGTCACAGCGATCGTATCGCCGATGCGTCCGATGGTGTGCGACAGCGTCGTCACCCCACGGTGTGACACGAGACTCCACGTGCCGGCGGGGCCGAGCGTGGCCAGGCGCAAGGGAACGGCGCGCGTCGAGTCGGCCGGCCAGAGCTTGGGTGATTCCCAGTCGTACGGTCCCCATTCGTCCACGATGATCGCGGAGCGATCGCGGTCGGTGAGCGGCGAGCTGGGCCGCTGGACACCGGTGAACATCCGCGGCGGCGGCCGGCGAACAGGCGCGAGCGTGTCCAGCCCGGTCGTGTTCCGCACGCTCAGCACCGTGTGGTTGCCGATGAATTCGTTGCCGCGGAGCTGGTAGTTGCGGCTGCGGGTTTCGTGGTGTTTGGGATAACCCCAGTCCGACGGCTCGATGGAATCCGCCCACAAACGAATGGCTGTCGAGTCGCGATCGAAGCGGTTGCTGGCGATGATATTGTCCTGGCCGTGTTCGATGGCGATGCCGGTCCGATTGCCGCGGAAATCGTTGCCGATGATTTCGGTGTCGTAGCTATAGCCGCCCCACACGCCGTATTCGCTGCCCCAGGCGCGGTTCCCGATGATCTCGTTGCGGCTGAATGTTGCCTCGACGCCGTTCGCCGTCGCGTAACTGACGTCGTTCGCATAGAACAGGTTGTCGTTCGCGCCGCCAACGCCTGAGTCCATCGTCGTCTGCCCCGCCCACAGGAAGATCCCGTCGCCACCGTGGGTGAGGGAATTGAGCGCGACCACGTTCCGCGCGCTCTGCTCGAACAGCAGCAGATCGGCCGAGTCCTGGCCGCGCGTATAGAAGCGATGGCTGTAGCCGCGGACGTTGTAGTCGAGCCGGTTGTGGATGATCGTGTCGTCGGACGAGCGGTAGAGCCCGATGCCTAGCCCTGAGTTGAACGAGAAAATGTTGTCGCGAATCTTCAGGCCGTCGGACCGCACCAGCAGCAAGCCATTCATGCCACCCACCGCGCGGTTGTCGCGCAACTCGCCGCCGGCGACATCCTGGAGGTAGATGGCGGCGCCGAACCGCAGCCACTCGTTGTTCTCGTTGTGGTGAAACGAGAGCCAGTCGACCAGACTCTCATGCTCGACCAGACTGAAGAGCCGGGGCTTCCAATTGCCGCTGAGATCGTTGTTCCGCAGCATGAGCTGCCGCGTGCCGCGCGCCAGGATACCGATTTTATAGCCGTGGATATTGGCCTTGGTGATGCGGATGTTGCTGCCGCCGTCGATCACGATGGCGGTGTCGCGCGCTTGATCCCGATCAGCCTGGGGATCGATCCCCTCGAGCGTCGCGCCGCGGAAATCGACCGTGACATCGTCGCCGCGCACGATGATGGGAGGACCCGCCAGGCGATACGTCTTGGGAATCACGCGGACCGACTGGGTGATCACCATACCCGGCTGCAGCGCGATAGGGGCTTGCGCGAGCGCCAGCACTAGCAGCAGCATGGGTCCAACTTATGCTCGGCTCTGCGCTTCCGCTCGTCACCGCCCTGCCCTTCGTCGCGCTACTCCTAGTGATCGCGCTCGCGCCGCTCGCCGTGCCCACGTGGTGGCATCACAACCGCAACAAGGCGCTCGTGGCCCTGGTCATCTCCGCGCCGATTCTCGTGTACCTCGGTATCAACGCTCCCGAGCTGCTGCGCGAGAAGTTCCACGAGTACGTGAGCTTCATCGTCGTCATCGGTGCGCTCTTCGTGATCACCGGGGGGATTCACATTGAAGGCTCGCTCGCCGGGACGCCGCTCATCAACACCGGTGTGCTAGGGCTGGGCGCCCTGCTCGCGAACCTGCTCGGCACCACGGGCGCGTCGGTGCTGCTGATCCGGCCGCTCTTGCGGGCCAACAAGCGCCGCAAACGCGTCGCCCACATCGTCATCTTCTTCATCTTTATCGTCGCGAACTGCGGCGGCCTGCTCACCCCCATCGGCGACCCGCCCCTGCTCCTGGGCTTCCTGAAAGGCGTGCCGTTCGACTGGACGCTCCGGCTGTGGCCGCAGTGGCTCCTGATCAACGGCATCCTGCTCGTGATTTTCAATGTCTGGGACCAATGGGCGCTGAATAGGGACGAGATAGAGCTGCCCGGCTCGCAGCACGAGCAGGTGCTGATTCACGAGCCGCTCCGGGTTACGGGCGGTCTCGAGATGCTGGTGTTGCTCGGAATTATCGCGACGATTCTGCTGGCAGGTAGCTCGCTCATCATCCTCGGGCTAGCGGTGCTGGGCTACTTCGCCGGCTCGCAGGATCGGCGCGCCAAGAACGTCTTCACGTTCGCGCCGATCGTCGAAGTTGCGGTGCTGTTCGCCGCGATCTTCGCGACCATGGCGCCCGTCCTGGAAATGCTCAACGCCTGGGCACAGAGGCCTGATTTTGAGTTGACGAAGCCGGCGCACTTTTTCTGGGCGTCGGGAGCGCTGTCGAGTGTGCTCGACAATGCGCCGACCTATCTCGCGTTCGCCGCGAGCGCCGCCGGTCTGCAGGGCGTCGCGCCCCACGGGGCCTACATCGGAACGATGGTGGTGAACCCAGAGGCTGCGAAGCTGCTCGCCGCGATTTCGACGGGCGCCGTATTCTTCGGCGCGAACACCTACATCGGGAACGCACCGAACTTCATGGTCAAGGCCATAGCCGAGGAGAACGGCGTGAAGATGCCGTCTTTCTTTGGATATATGGCGTATAGCCTGGGGATTCTGGTACCCCTCTTTATTGCTATCTCATTGATCTTTTTCCGCACGTAGTCCGTCGAGCGCGCGCATGCGCGCCGCAGTCGCCACCCGTGTCGTTTCCTCGATCAACGCCTCCCAATGCTGAACCCCGATGCGGGACCGCACTCTCTGCTGTACACGCTCCCACCTGGGGAGTGCGCGCTGGAGTTGCCGTTTGCCGGCCGGACGGAGGGTCCAGAGCCGCTCGCGGCGGTCGGCACCGGGGCGGCTCTGTACGAAATCCTGGCGCGCAAGAGGCGCCAGCGTGCGCGTGAGTGTGGTACTGTCCATCGCCAGAATTTCGGCGAGTGCACGCTGCGTCAACGGCTGCTCGTTTCGCGCGAGCACTTGCAGCAGCGTAAACTGCGCTGCCCCAACACCGGTTCCGCCCAGCGCCCGATCGTACAAGCGCGTCATGGCGCGTGCGGCGCGCCGCAGGCTCGCGCACGCGCACACCAGATCGGGCAGGCCGTCAGCGCGCATTGATCCGGCGGAAGAGAACGACGTGACTCGCCGCGAGCAGCGGCACGAAAAAGAGCGGCAGCCCGAACAGGTTCCATGCGTTATAGGCCAACTTGGCGCGTGTCGGCGCGACGGCGGCGGTGAGCCCGGCGGTGGTCATGGGGTGTCCTCGAAGAAACGGGAAGATGATATATGTATATACATGTACTACTTGATAAGACAACAAACCCCGGAGGAGTTCCCCGGGGTTTGTCGCGGATTGGAATTGTAATATGATAGGTTCGTGTCTTTCACCCCCCTGCCCCGGCAACGCCTGGCGATCGAAGCGCCCCTCGGCCCCGTCCTCGTCGTCGCCGGGCCCGGTGCCGGCAAGACGTTCTGCCTCATCGCCAGAATCCAGCATCTGATCGCGGGCGGTATCGATCCGCACCGGATCTGCGCCGTCACGTTCACGAACCGCGCCGCCGAGGAGATCGTGCGTCGCCTCACACACGACGTGTGCAGAGGAACCATCCACGCATTCTGCCTGGCGGTGCTGCGCGAGTTCGTGGAGGAGGCCGGACTGCGGCGGGGATTCGGCGTCGCCGATGAGCCGTACCAGAAGGTGATCCTGAGCCGGCTCAACGTGCCGATGGATCGCCGCGGCCAGCTCCTGACGTTGTTCAGCCGCCATCGCTTTCAGGGCTACCGGCTGACCGACGGCGACGCGCGCCTGTTTCGCGAGTACGTGTCGTGGCTCCGGCATCGCAACATGGTCGACTTCGACGAGCTCATAACCAAGGCCGAGCCGCTGGCCGGCCGGGTCGCCGACCGCTGGGACTATGTGCTGGTCGATGAGTTTCAGGACGTCAACGCGGTCCAGTACGACCTGTTGAAGAAGCTCGTCGAGCCGCACGGCAACTTCTTCGCCGTCGGCGACGACGAGCAGTCGATCTTCGCCTGGACGGGCGCGGATCCGTACGTCCTGGAGCGCTTTCACCGCGACTACGATGTCGAGCCGATCATCCTCGACAAGAATCGCCGTTGCTCGCGGCAGATCTTCGAGACGGCGCGCCGCGTGCTGGCGCAGAATCCGCAGCTCTTTCAGAAGCAGCTGACGGCGGATCGGGAGTCGCCGCACGAGGTGGTGGCGCACGGCTTCCGTGACGAGCACGAGGAGGCGACCTGGCTGCTCGACGATCTGCGCGCCGATCGCACCGCGTCGGGCTTATCGTGGGGCGACTACGCGATCCTATATCGCAAGCACAAGCTGGGCGAGCACATCGAGGGCCGGCTGCTTCGGGCCGGGATCCCCTGCCGGCTGGCGCGGGGCCGCTCGCTGATCGAGGACGAGGTAATCGGGTACGTGATCGCGGCGCTGCGCGTCGTCCGCAACCCCGACGATCCGGCCGCGATGCACACCTTCGCCAGATGCGTCCTGTCGGAGCACTTCCTCCAGGAGGTCGAGGCCGCGCTCAGCGAGAACACCGACTTCCTGGTGTCGGCGCGGGCACTCGCCGAACGGCGGGCGTCGAAAGATCCCGACACGCGGAAGCTGTGGCGGCTGATTTACCAGCTCGAGAATCTGCGCACGCTGCCGCGCTCGCACGGCACGCTGCCCGCCGTAATCGAGGAGATTCTCTCGCAGACGGTCGGGCCATATCGCAACAAGCTCGAGGAGCGGCACGATGAGCTCACGGATCCGGCGGACATGCCTGAGGCTGTGGCGCTCGCCGAGACGCTGCAGCAAACGAGCAAGATCTCGTTCGCTCCAAGAGGTGGCGTTGAGATCGCCTTGCGGGGAATGTTGGCCGCCGCAGGGTTTCGCAACCTGCCTTCAACGCCGGCCGGCACCATCATTGACGCAGACGCACTGACGGTCTTCAAAGCCCTCCAGCTCCTCGATGCCGGCAGGCTCGACACGACGCTCGACCGCTACGTCACCTTCGACTTCGAGACGACGGACAACGACGCGGCGACGTGCGGCGTGGTGGAGATCGGAGCAGCGCGCGTCGTGAACGGCCAAATCGTGGACCGCTTCCACGCGATGGTGAATCCGTTCCGGCCGATCTCCCCGAAGGCAACGGCCATCCACGGCTATACCGATGCCGACGTCGCAAACGCCGCGCCGTTCAGCGAAGTCTTCACGCAGTTTCGCGCCTTTGTCGGCTCCGATGTCCTGATTGCCCACAACGGCTTGAAGTTCGACGTGCCGGTGCTCAGGCGCCTCGCGGCCGGCCGCGATGGCGTGGACACGCTCGCCTTCTATGACACCTTCCCGCTGGTCCGGTCGCTGTCGCAGGACAGTGGCAAGCAGGAGGACATCGCCCACCGCTTCGGGATCGACTGCGGTCGAGCGCATCATGCGCTCGACGACGCCATCACACTCGCGCATATCTATCGTGAGCTGCAGAAGCTGCGGGCGGCGCGGGCGCGGAAAGCGGTGCTCAGTAACGTGCTCGATTATCTGGGATTGGCATTGGCATTAGAAGGCGGTGACGGATCAGAACGAAACCTGCTCTTCGAAATCGCGCGCCGCCGCACCCTTGGCCGCTACAGCGACGCGCTGGAGTTTTACGCGGCATCACGAACCGACAACGCTCCCACACTCGAAGAGGTCATCACGCGCCTCGGCGGGCGGGCGCTCATGGCGCGGCTGCGGGGGCAGCGCGATCCGGCCCAGCGCTATGCGACTGCTGTCGCCCGGCTCAACGCGCTGGTGAGTGAAGGCACGCTGGAAGAAAGCATCGACCTGCTGCTCGAGCGCGTGGCGCTCTCGACGTCCGAAGGCGTCGAGCTCGCGCCCGATCGCGTGAACCTGCTCACGCTCCACTCCACAAAGGGCCTCGAGTTCTCGCGCGTCTACATCCTCGGCGTCGAGGATTACGAACTCCTCGGGTATCAGCCGGCTGCTGATGAACTAGAAGAGGCTCGACGCTTGCTCTACGTCGGCATGACTCGCGCGCGAGAACGGCTCGTGCTCACCCGTGTGCAGCGCCGTTTCGGACGCGAGACCGGTGGCAGCAGCTTCCTGGAGGAGATGCGTCTACGGACGCTTGACTTGCGGGATCCGAATCTCCGCCCGGCTCTCCTTGGATAAGGCCGTGTCCGCCCCGATTTCCGGCGCATAAACGCGCCGCAGCGCTGCCAGATACTGGCCCTGCAGTCCCGCCAGCGTCCTGTGCTCCTCGGTGACAGCTGCCCGGAGCTCGGGACGCGTCAAGAAATCAAATAGCACCGCGGCCTCGAGCTGCGCATCGAGCAAGAACGCCTTGTGCCCGATGTCGGCGAACGTGTCGTCGCGCATGCCGTAGGTGTGGTTCGCGAACGACGAGCTCCGCACGGTGACGCCCAGGCCCGGGATCTCACGACTCACCCAGCCCGTTTCCTCGTAGCCAGCCGGCCGTCCCTTCTCTTCCTGCAATCCCGGAGCGCCGAACTTCTTGGCGTACGCAAAGAAGAGCTCCTCGAGCGCCGAGACCGTGATGCCGTCGCGGTACTCGCCGTAGCGCGTGATCGCGACGTCGGTCTCCGTCATCTGCGCTGCCCCCTTCGCGGCGTCGTCCATCATGCGGGCGATGTGCTCGAGATAGACCTCGTCGGGAAAGCGAATGAAGTAGTCGACGACGGTGTGATCGGGCACGACGTTGGGCGCGATCCCGCCCTCCGGAATCACGCCCTGCACGCGGTGGTCCGGGCGCCACGTTGAGCGCAGATGATCAACGGCCGAATAGAACTGCACCGCAGCCTCGAGCGCGTTGCGGCCGTTCCAGGCGGTGAGTTGATGCGCGGGCCGGCCGGTGAATGTGTACTTCACGGCGTCGATGTTGAGGCAGCAGACGCCGAAGCCGGGCCGGTCGCGGCGCGCCTCGGTCGAGGAGTGGCTGCGCACCAGGATGTCGGCGCCCTTGAACACGCCCGCCTTCCACAGGATCGTTTTCGCGGGTGGATCGACCTCCTCGGCGGGTGTGCCGTAGATGATCACGCGCCCGGGCACGCGCGCGTCCCTCATGTATTCGATCAGCGCGCGTGCCGCCGCGAAGGCGACGGGACTCTGCGCGTTGTGCTGATCGCCATGGAAGTCGCCCTGCGTCCCGCGCAGCGCGTCGTACTCGGCGATGAGACCCAGGGTCGGGCCGCCGGCGCCGGCGGGCGACGTCCAGCGCGCGACGAACGCCGTCGGCATTCCAGCGACGCCGGTGTCGATCTGGAAGCCGTAGGTCCGCAAGAGCGTCGTGAGCGTGTCCACTGCCTGAAACTCATGCCAGCCGACCTCGGGGTGATGGCCGATCCAGTCGGAAACACCCTGGAGCTCGCTATTCCAGACTGTCGCTACACGCGCGAGCACGCGATCGCGCGCGGGGTCGTTGCGCGAGGCCAGGCGCTGCGCGTTCTCGGTCGGCTTGAGCCGCGCTTCGAGCGAATCGATCTGCCGCAAGATGCCGGCTGCGGCTTCGCGCTCGATGTCGGTGGACTGGGTGACCAGGGCCAGGGCGAGCAAGAGCGGAGTCATTGCACCATCCCGAAGCGTTTGTTTTGGGCGGTCATCTTCACGAAGTAGCGCAGTCGCTGCTCAAAGGCTTCGCGCCGCTGGCGCGCGGCGTTAATCCAACCGATCCGAATACGCTTGTAGGAAGCCGGAAACTTCTGAAAGTTCCGCCACACCGTCGCGTCCTCTTTCAATCGTTCCAGAATATCCGCCGGAAGCTTGGGCGCTTTTTTGTCGGTGTGCTCGATCGCCGCCAGTCCCGCCTTGGTCATGCGGCCCGACTTGACCAACCGCCGCACCCGCTCGCGATTCATGTCGGACAGCTTGCTGGTTTTCTTTCGCGGCGAGTAGCGTTGTGCGTATTTGTGGTCGTCGATCGGCTTGAGGAGGCTGTCGATCCAACCGTAGCAGAGCGCCTCGTCGACGGCGTCGTTGTAGGGTACACGGCGCTTCCCGCTCGCCTTCTTATAGTAGATCAGCCAGATCTCGCCAGCAGTCTCGTGGTTGGCACGCAGCCAGCGGCGCCACTCGGCGCGGGTCGTGACGTAGAGGGTTTTGCCAACCTTCACTGCGTCACCTTGATCTTCATCGGCACGACCATCGTTCCCCACTGCAACCGCAGCACCGCCGAGTCTGCATCGACGAGCGGGAAGTAATACGTCAGCGTCTCCATGTGCGGCCCGGTCTCCGGTGCGACACTCAACCGCAACGCATCCTGCGATTCGCCGGGATAATTCGTGTGCCAGCCGCCGAGGCCGCGATTGAAGATCATGGTCCATGGCTTGGGCGCTGCTTCCGGAATGGTCCACAACGAGTAGCGCCCCGCGGCGAGCGCATGGCCGTCGATCACGACATCCTTGCTGAACGAGATGGTGGACACCGAGTCGGCGCCCGGGTGCCAGATGCGGCCCCAGCGGACGAGGCTCCCGAACAGCTCGCGGCCGCGCGCGACGGGACGGTTGTAGGAGATCGTCACCTCGGTACCCTGGATGTGCTGAGTCACCGAGCCGTGCTGGCTGCGCGGGAACTGCAGGCATAGCGCCAAGAGCAGGAGTGTCATGTGGTGTGCAACTTTCTGACGGTCTCGATGGTGTCGGCGTCTTCGGGCTTCTTGTCGTCCCGATATCGTACCACGCGGGCAAATCGGAGCGCCAGGCCGCCCGGATAGTGCGGGCTGTCCTGCAATCCGTTGAACGCGATTTCGACGACGAGCTCCGGCCGCACGTAGACGACGATCCCGTCGCGATGGGTCTCGATCTCCTGCAGGCGTTTCGTCTGCCACTCGAGCAGCTCGTCCGTCATCCCTTTGAAGGTCTTGCCGAGCATCACGAAGCCGCCGTTGGCCGGATCGCGCGCGCCGAGGTGCAAGTTCGAGAGTTTGCCGAGGCGGCGGCCATGGCCCCACTCGGCGGCCAGGACGACGAGGTCGAGCGTATTCGCACGTTTGATTTTTATCCAACTTGCTCCTCTTCTACCCGCTTCGTAGGCCGCGCCGAGAGCCTTCGCCATCAAGCCTTCCTGACCAGCCGCGATCGCGGCATCGAAGAAGCTCTGCGCCGCTTGCACGTCTCCCGTGATGAGGCGGGGCGGGCGGTATGCCTCGGGGAGCAGCTTGCTGCGCGCGGAGTACGGCTGATCCAACACGGACGTTCCGTCGACGTACAGGATGTCAAAAAAGAACGGGACCGCGCCTCCGAGTCCTTTCATAGTCTCCTGAAAACGGAGCGGTCTGCCGTCAGCCGTCAGCACGATTGCCTCACCATCGAGTATCACTTCCTTCACAGCAATGCTCTTTGATATTTCGACAACCGACCGTAGCTCGTCCGTGATGTCGTTTAGCGTTCGCGAATAGATGCGCACTTCATCACCGCGCTTGTGCACCTGAATCCGAATCCCGTCCAGCTTGTACTCGAACGACGCGGGGCCTTCCCCCAGCTCGGCGAGCGCGTCCTCGACGTCGGTGGCCGTCTTGGCGAGCATCGGCTTGATGGGCCGAAACAGCTCGATCTTGAAGCTCGAAATCTCGGCCTTGGCCACTGCCCCCAAACCTCCTGCAAGCATCACCGCGCGCCGCACCTCGCTGGCGGGGAGCTCGCGCGCACTCGCGAGAGCCTCGACCATGATCCCCTCGAGCGCCCCCTGGCGCAGCTCGCCGGTGAGGAGTCGAAAGAGAAAGTCTTGCTCTTCAGCCGTGGCTTTGGAGAACAGATCGCCGAGCAGGCGCTGCTTCTCGCCCGCCGAGCCTTTCCCCGTGGTTCTCGAAATCTTCTCGAGCGTGTCATCGACATCACGCAGCTGCAGCCGTGCGGACGTGCCGGCGTGTGACTTGGCCTTCTGCACCGTCGCCCAACCAACGCCCACCTTCGATTGCCGGATCGTTCCGGAGAGGTAGGCGATCGCGAGCTCGATCTCGTCGGCGCTTGCCTGTCTCAGGAGATCAGCGAGGAGCGTGATCTTCGCGAGACGGCCGGAGGTGGCCGCGACTTCATTGGATGTCGTGACGAGGGCGTTCAGGAGCACGCGCGAAAACTAGTTTGTGCTCAACGTCGCGCCAAAGTTCGCTTTTGACGGTCCCATCCACTAGCTTGGGCGATGCCTACCGTTCATTGTCATCTCTGTGGCGGCTTCATCGCCAACCCAGACGGAACTACATACCGCTCGCCAGATGCGACTGCTCCGTCCGCTGCCGTGCCGCGCAGTGCGCTGTGCGCGTGCGACCATGCCGTCGTCTACGGGATTGCCCCAGACCCACTCGTTCCGCACGTCTTGCAGCGCATCAGATCGGCCTCCCGCAATTAGCAGCAATCGCGCAGCGGCGCGGAGTCCGCTCGTCGTCGATCGCGGGCCGGCGCGCTGTCCTGCCTGTCACGAGTATCTCGAATTCCGCACCGATCGGCTGGGCCGCATGGTCGAGTTCTGTCCCTGCGGTCACCGTACGTTCGTGGAGCGGCGCAGCGGCAAGCGCGAGGCGCCCGGGGAGCCGACCCAGTGACAAAAGAAGTCGCGCTCGAAATCGAAGGCACGGTCGCGGAGCTGCTCCGCAACTCGACGTTTCGTGTCACGCTGGTCAATGGACACTCCGTCCTGGCGACGATTGCGGGCAAAATGCGGAAGTTTCGCATTCGGGTGCTGGCAGGAGATAGAGTGACACTCGCACTCTCGCCATATGATCTCACTAGAGGCAGGATCGTCTACCGCCATAAGTAGTGGCAAAGACTAGTGCAGGCCTGCTGCTCTACCGTCGCGGCAATGATGGTTTCGAAGTGTTTCTCGTCCATCCCGGCGGCCCATTCTGGGCGCACAAAGATGAAGGCGTCTGGTCGATCCCCAAAGGCGAGTTCGAGCCGGGTGAGGATCCGCTCGCGGCTGCGCATCGCGAATTCACCGAAGAAACTGGCTTGACGGCAGCGGGAGACTTCACGCCGCTCACGCCGCTCAAGCAGCCCAGTGGCAAGATCGTGCACGCGTGGGCCGTGCAGGGCGACGCAGATCCGGCCCGCGTGCGCAGTAACACCTTTGTGTTCAAGGGACGCGAGTATCCGGAGGTCGATCGCGCCGCGTGGTTCGATGTAGCCGAGGCGCGCAAAAAGATTCTGCGCGGCCAGGTGGGGTTTCTGGACGAGCTGGAGCGGCTAAACCCCTAGCTCCATCAACGCGCCCTCGTGCTCGAGCAGCCACCGTTTCGTTTCCAATCCCCCACCGAAGCCCGTCAGCTCGCCCTTCGCTCCCACCACCCGATGACACGGTACGATGATGGGGATCGGGTTCTTGCCGTTGGCGAGGCCGACGGCGCGCGTGGCGTGCTTGTCGCCCAGTAGTTTGGCGAGGGCGCCGTAGCTCGTGGTCGTGCCGTAAGGGATCTGTCGCAGGGCGTTCCACACGCGGTGCTCAAAAGCGGAGCCGAGGGCTTCGAGCGGCAGGTCGAACGTGGTGCGCGTACGCGCGAAGTACTCCTCGAGCTGCTGCCGCGCGCGCGCGAGCACCTCGGCAGCCGGCCCTTCCCTGGCTTCCACCCAACCCGCCTGGTGCGTCGGCGCGGGCCCGCGGCGCGACGTCGGGAAGAAAACGCCGGTGAGCGCGGTGTCGGAGGCGGTGAGGACGAGCTCACCGACGGGGGTAACGAGGCGGGTGAAGGTCAAGGCCATGTGCTGGATAATATACCTATCTTCCGCCTCGTGACCGTTCTCATCGAAGCAGCCGTCGAGTCGCTGGACGCGGCACTCGCGGCCGCCGAGGGGGGCGCGCACCGCCTCGAGCTGTGCACGGACCTCGCGCACGGCGGCACCACCCCCGACGTGCAGCTGCTCCGCGCCTGCCGGTCGCAGCTCGTCATCCCGATCTTCGTGCTGGTGCGACCGCGGGCGGGCGACTTCGTCTACACGCCTGCCGAGCATCGCACCATGCTCGAGCAGATTCACCGGGCCAAAGACGCGGGGGCTCGGGGCATCGTGACCGGAGCACTCTCCGCCACCCAGCACATCGCCGAGACCCTAACAGCCGAGCTGCTCGACGCCGCGCTGCCGCTGCCGGTGACGTTCCATCGTGCATTCGATGCCTGTCTCGATCTCGCGGTGGCGCTCGCGCGGCTGATTCACCTGGGCGTGGATCGAGTACTGACGTCGGGGGGAGCACCGACGGCGCCCGAGGGCGCGGCGCGTATCAGCCGGCTCGTCATTCAGTCGGAGCGGCGGATCGAGATCCTCGCCGGCGGCGGGATCACTCCCGACAACGTCGCACGGCTCGTGCACGACACGGGGGTGCACGAGGTGCATTTCAGTGTGAAGGAAGCGGAGAAAGTGCGGAGCGTACTCAGTTCGTTGAACGCCGGAGCTGTTTGACGAACTGTCGCTGGAACCACGAGAGCCCACGCGCTCGCAGCTCGCCCCAACGCAAGCCCGTGAGCTCCTTCACCAGCCGATAGCACGCACTCGGATGGCGGCGAGATCGGAACGCTAGGTAGCAGAGCGACACGCCCTCTTGCTCCGCCGTTCGCAACCACGATTCCAGCCTTGCCCACTCCGCCAGGCGGTGCAACGGGGGGAGTCCGGCCTGTTTCAGAATCCGCGCCAGCTTGAAACGGTTGGGGAGGCCGAGTTGCCGAGCCACTTCCCGCGTCGGTCCGATGGATCCTTCGGAGAGGAACACGGCTTCCACGACGACGCGCGGAACGAGCGTCATCTCAGGGCGAAGAGTCCGGATCAAGACCAGCGCGTCACCGAGCATGTGATTCGCGAGGAAGCGCTAAAAATGCCGCGCCGAAGGAACATCGGCAAATGGTGCTCAATCTGTGCTAGCCAATATGAGCAGCCATGTCCATGATGCGCTGCATGAAACGATTCCTCGCGACGGTCGCGTTCGTTCTCCTTGCGACCCGAGCGGCCGCGCAGGCGGCAGTCGTGACCCGCAACGTAAACCTGCGCGACAGTCCCTCGACAACGTCCGCAATCAAGCAGAAGCTCGAGCCGCCCGACGAGCTCACGCTCCTCGATTCGACCCAGACCAACGGCTATTACGAGGTTCGCGTGGCCGGAGGTGAGCAGGGCTGGGTCTGGGCGCGCAATGTGCGCATCACCGGGGGCGGGGGCCCACCCGCGATGTTCCACGGCTGCCCGCCAGAAGGGCTCGCAGTGCAGGAGTATCGTAAGGAATCCAATCGCAAGAAGAATCGGATCACCCGTCCGCAAGCGGCGGACATCGACGCGGGTGCCACGATTGACAGCGTGCTGCACACCGGCGACGACCGGACCCGGTGGAGCGATACCCGCGGCGCGTCGATCGTGGCCTACGTCGTCGACGTGAAGATAGGCTCCCAAGAGACCGTCAACTGCGGCGACACCGATAGCGCGTACATCGACACGCATATCGACGTCGTCCAGGCTCCGACCGATACCCGGAAGATCGTCCGCATGATCGTGGAGGTGACGCCCCGCTGGCGGTCGTTCGTGGGTCAGCAAGGTGCTGATTGGACGACCCGCACGCTCAAACAAACGCTCCTGGGCCACTGGGTGCGCTTCACCGGCTGGCTGTTCTGGGATTTCGAGCACGCGGACGCTTCCGAGCACACCAACGCCGGCGCGAGCGGAAATTGGCGGGCAACAGCCTGGGAGATTCATCCCATCACACAGATCAAGCTCTGCCCGGGCTCACCGCAAAACTGCGACTAGCGCGGAGGACTGCCATGCCGACGAAACTTGGAATACTAGTGGTGTTGGGATTCGGGATGCTGACCGTCCTCGGGTGTCCGGGCGGCTCCAACCAGAGGAGAAGTGCACCGGACGGCACAACGGCGGCCCCGGCGGCCCCGGCGACGCCGACCGATACGCAGCATCGGACCCACGCCATGCCGCCGCAGCCATCCGATTCGGGGCCGATCCCGCCACGGCCCCCGAGCGCACCGACTGGTGCTGCGGCCGCACCTACCACTCATCGGACGATCCCGCCTCGGGCGCCGTCCGATTCGGGCGCGATACCGCCCCGGCCGCACCGTCCGAACTGAGCCCCTAATGCTCACCGACGGCGAAAAACAGCAGGCGCTCGAGCAGGAGAAGTTCATCGCGGACGTTCTCAAGATCCGGAGAACGCCGCCGCGGGAGAAGAAGTGGTGGACGATACCGGCCATCACAACGACAATCACCGCGGTGCTGACGGTGGCGGTCACGTCCCTAGGCACGTACTACATGCAGACACGTCTCAAATCACAGGAGTTCGCGCTCTCGCGGCAGGATCTGCGATTGACTCAAACGCGGGACGCCATGATCACCGTCTACGAGCTGTTGGCGACGCTGCTCAAGGGGACGGAGGACCGCGCCAAGATGGCGGCGGGCCAATACGATGCACTGCCCGACAGCATGTTCAATCGCATCGTACAAGAGACCAATACGATCGATGACCGCTGGCGCCGCGAGCGGGAGACCGCCGAAGCAGGCGTGTACCTATACTTTGGCGATCGTCCCGAGACGGTTGCAGAGTGGGTCAGAACTCGAAGCCAGATGCAGATCTACGCCGATTGCGCGGAGCAAGCGTACGGGACTGCGCGACGCACAAATACCCATGTCGTGAATGCCTGTAATCGCGAACGAATCGCCGCCGAGAGCTCGTTCGCGGCGCTGCGTGATGCATTGATTTCGAGATATCGAACGAGGCTGGGTAGTTAAACCAGCGGCACGTCCTATATCCGTTTGAGCACGTCCCTCATACTGAAGCGCCAGCCACAGCTGCGGCAGGCCCAGCGCGGGTCATCGGCGCCGCCCCTCGACTCACCGATCAGCAGCTCACCGCGCGCCGCGGCTTCGAAGGCCTCGGCGCTGGGATAGCCATAGAGGATGGGGAGCACGTCTGTGGCGTGACAATGAGGGCACGCGGGCCCTGTAGGGTAAACCGGACGTGATGCGGTCATCGGAGTCTTATGATGAAGATGCGGCTGGGGAGGTGAGGTAACGGATCGCCGACGGAACGATGAGCGGTCACGTATTGTTGTCCCGGGCATCACCTTCCGGAGATTCCATGTCGCAGACGGTTTTGATCACGGGCGCGTCATCCGGCATCGGACAGGCGACGGCACGGCTCCTTGCCGAGCGCGGGTTTACGGTGTTCGGGACGGCGCGCAAGCCTGAGATCGCGCAGTCGCACGGCGTCACCATGGTGGCGCTCGACGTGCGCTCGGATGAGTCGGTCCGTGCCTGCGTCGAGCAGGTCATCGCGAAGGCCGGCCGGATCGACGTGCTCGTCAACAACGCGGGATATGCGGTCACTGGCGCGGCGGAAGAGACAAGTGTCGAGGAGGCCAAGGCGCAGCTCGAGACCAACTTTTTTGGCGCCGTACGCATGGTGAATGCAGTGCTTCCCGGCATGCGTGCGGCCGGCGCGGGCAAGGTCATCAACATCAGCTCGCTCGCCGGCAACACGGCCATTCCCTACAGCGCCTTCTACTCGGCGAGCAAGTTCGCGCTCGAGGGATATTCCGAGTCGCTGTGGTACGAGGTCCGGCCGTTTGGCATCAGCGTGAGCCTGGTCGAGCCGGGATTCGTGAACACACCGATCGGCCAGGCTTCACCGGCCGCCGCACGGCCGCTGGCCGCGTACGATGCGACGCGCAAGAGCATGCTCGCGGCGTTTGGTCACGCCCTCGAGGCCGGCATTCCGCCCGAGCACGTGGCGCGGCGCGTGCTCCAGGTCATCGAGCAGCCGAACCCGGGATTGCGCTATCGCGTGGGCGCGCAGGCGACGTGGTTGCCCCGGCTGCGGAACGTCGTGCCGTGGGCGGTGTACGCGGCTGGCGTAAGGAAGACGTTCGCCGTCTAGGATCACTCCCCACGCCCTGCTGGAGGAGTTATGCGTCTCTCCTCGCTCGCCCGGATCGCCGGGCTGCTCGTGCTTGCCTCGTGTACCGCTCCCGTGGGTACGGACCAGCCAGTCGGTTCCCTCTCCTTGTCGGTCGTGTCCGGCAACAACCAGATCGCACCGCCGGGAACGGAGTTGCCCAATCCGATCGTCGCGCTTGTCCAGGACTCGCGCGGCCACGTTGTACGAGGCCAGATCGTGAATTTCGTCGTCGTCTCGGGTGGCGGCAGCGTGTTCGCCGGAGCCGCAATATCGGGCGGGGACGGCATCGTGCAGGAGCGCTGGACCGTCGGCTTCTCAGGACCGCAACAGGTCGAAGCACGCGCCGTCGACAATACGACAGGCGAGAAGCTCACGTTCGCGACCTTCACCGCGACCCTGACCGACGTACAGGCGCCGGTCGTGTCCGAGGTGGCCGCGTCGCCCGCTAATCCGGTCGCAGGCAGCCCGTTCGACCTCACGGCGGTCGTGAACGACGTCGCTACGGGCGGCTCGAACATCGCGGCGGCAACCTACGCGATCGATGGCGGTCCGCCGGTAGCAATGGTCGCGCAGGACGGCGCGTTCAATCAGCCAACCGAAGCGGTGCTGGCCCACGTGCCGCCGTTCGCGACCGGCGGTTCGCACAACTTCTGCGTGACCGGCAGCGATGCCGCCGGTAACGTGAGCAGTCCGAGCTGCATTACGGTGGTCGTCGCCGAGGACGCGATCTACGTCAGTCCCGCGGGCGACGATGCGGCGAGCGGCACGCGGGCCGCGCCTCTCAAGACGATCGGTGCGGCGCTCGCGCTGGCCGGCAGTTCCGGTAAGAACAGAGTGAATGTCGCGCAGGGCACCTATCCAGAGAATGTGCAGCTGCGCTCGGGGATCAGTCTCTACGGCGGCTATGATCCGGCAACCTGGACGCGCGACCCGGCGACATTCATCACGACGATCGGCCCTGGGCCATCTACTTCGGCCGTTGCGGTGCAGGGCGACAACGTGACGGGAGTAACCATCGACGGCTTCACCATCCGCAGCGGCGATGCGAGTGTTCCCCGCCAAAGCGCCTTTGGGATGCTGTTGACCAGCAGCGTTGCGACGATCTCGGGCAATCACATCATCGCAGGCAACGGCGCCGCGGGCCGCGACGGCTTCAGTGGCCTCGCGGGACAGAACGGCGTCGCGGGCCTAGACGGACAGCCGGGATCCGCGAACGGACCCGAAGGTGACGGCGGTTTTGAGAGATTGCTCGTGTGTCTCGGCACCACACTCATCGGTGGCGCCGGTGGGGCGGGCGGGGCGCCCGGCGCGGTGGGCCAGGATGGCGCGCCCGGCAACTCGCCCAACGGCGGCGCTGGTGGAACGGGGGGACTCGGCGGCGCGACGCCCCCATTGCCCGCTGGCGGAAACGGGCAGAACGGCCTCGCGGGGATCAGCGGAGCCGCGGGAGGCGGCGGTGACGCGTTTGGTGGCTTCGACATCCTTGGGCGCTACGCCACCGCGGACGGATTTGCCGGCGCGTTGGGCCAGCACGGCGGCGGGGGCGGCGGGGGTGGCGGGGGTGGCGGGCTCGACCCAACGGGCGGCGGCAATGGTGCCGGTAGTGGTGGCACCGGCGGCTGCGCCGGGACCGGCGGTGGTGGTGGCAGTGGCGCCGGCGGCTCGTTCGGCATCGTCGGCGTGCTCTCGACTCTGACGGTCACCGGCAACACGATCGAAACGGGCAACGGCGGTGCCGGCGGCGCGGGCGCCAGCGGCGCGGCGGGTGGTACCGGCGGCGCGGGTGGCCTGGGCGCGACGAATGATGTACCGTCGGTCGGCGCCGGCGGCAACGGCGGCACGGGTGGTGACGGGGGCGCCGGTGGTCCGGGTGGCGGCGGCGGCGGTGGGCCGAGCATCGGAATCGTTTCGCAGGCAGGAACGCTGTCGCAGGCCGG
>Ga0066710_100001299_pt1 | contig 18348 bp, 14 predicted proteins | sample GraSoiAngelo_159_FD_79666 | JGI IMG/M metagenome (GOLD analysis project Ga0066710, IMG submission 79666) | Grasslands soil microbial communities from the Angelo Coastal Reserve, California, USA - 14_1009_16_40cm | ecosystem: Environmental > Terrestrial > Soil > Grasslands | place: USA... | reverse complement strand
CTCGGCGATTCCGACGCCGCCCGCGTGGCCGTCGTAGATGAAGACCGTCGGGCGGCCGGTCTGGAAGTGGATGTTCGTCGAGAGGCCGCCGATGTCCCAGCGGTCGCACATCGCCCAGAGCGGCAGCAGCGCGATCATCGAGTGCTCCGCCGCGTGCAGGCTGGAGAGGAGCGCCGGCATCTGCTCGAGGCCCTCGAGCTGCGCGGGCTCCGGGACGTACCAGACGGCTTCGGTCTCGAACGTCGTCTCGGGCAGGTCGAGCGGCACGGTCTCGAACGCCGCCTGGTCGCGGATTCCCTTCTTCTGGTACGCGACGACCTGCTCGGTGACGGAGACGCGGCCGAAGGAGAGCTCGAGGCCGAACCGGCGCTCGGCGCGAAGCGTCTCCTCGATCTGCGTCGTCGTCTCCTTCTTCGCCTGCGTGTACCAGTCGCCGGTGAACGGGTGGACGAAGGCGGTGCGGGTCACGAGGTCGAGCTCCTGGACGAGGTACGGCTCGCCGAGGTGAAGGTAGATCGCGCCCTGGTGGACGGTCGAGTACGCGCGGCTGCGCTCGACGACGCCGAGCAGCGCGCCGGTCGAGGAGTCGACGACGGTGAACGATTCTGCGTCCGTGGAGCGGAGCGGCGTGCGCGCTGCGGGGTAGTCCTTGCCGGCCCAGACGAAGCCGGCCTTCGTCCGTTTCAGCTCCGGGAGTAGCGTGGCGCGCTCGAGCGCCTCGTCGCCGAGTGCGTTGCGGTCGGCGTCGTCGAGCGGGGCCTCGAAGGCGGCGGCTCTGACGTGCCCGTCGAGAACGCGCGGGTTCGCGTGGTCGAGGATCGCCGCCTCGACTCGACGTCCGAGCAGCGCCTCCGGCTCGCGCATGAAGAACTGGTCGAGCGCGTCCTCGGAGGCGACGAGGACGGCGAGCCCGTGGCCGCGGCGGCCGGCGCGTCCCCACTGCTGGCGGAGTGAAGCGACCGTGCCGGGAAAGCCGACGCAGATCGCCGCGTCGAGCAGTCCGATGTCGATCCCGAGCTCGAGCGCGTCCGTCGCCGAGACGCCCAGTAGCTCGCCCTCGACGAGCCGCCGCTCGATCGCGCGGCGCTGCTGCGGCGTGTAGCCGGCGCGGTACGGCGCGAGCCGCTTCGCCGTCTCGCCGTCGACGCGCTCGACGGTGAAGCGGTGCACGAGTTCGGCCGCCTTGCGGCTCTTCGCGAAGCAGATCGTCCGCTGGCCGCGCGTGACGAGTCCGGCCATCAGCCGCGACGCGTCGCCGAGCGGACTGGCGCGGAGGCCGAGCTCCTCGTCGAGGAGCGGCGGGTTCCACAGCGCGATCGTGCGCTCCGCCCGCGGCGCCGCGTCGTCGCCGATCACAGTCGCGGGAGCGCCCAGCAGCGACTCGGCCAGCTCTCCGGGATTGGCGATCGTCGCCGAGGCGAGCAGGAACTGCGGCTCCGCGCCGTACACGCGCGCGAGTCGGCGGAGCCGGCGGAGGACGTTCGCGACGTGCGAGCCGAAGACGCCGCGATAGACGTGCGCCTCGTCGACGACGACGTACGCGAGGTTGTGCAGGACGTCGGCCCAGCGGTCGTGGTGCGGCAGGACGCCGACGTGCAGCATGTCCGGATTCGTGAGGATCAGGTTTGCCCACTTCCGCACCTGCCAGCGCCGCTCGCTCGGCGTGTCGCCGTCGTAGATCGCGGCGCGGATGCGCGGCACCTTCAGCTCGCCCAGGGCGCGCAGCTGGTCCTGCGCGAGCGCCTTCGTCGGGTAGAGGTAGAGCGCGCGCCGTTTCGGCTCGGTCGCGAGCGCGTCGAGCACGGGGAGGTTGAAGGCGAGCGTCTTGCCGCTGGCCGTCCCGGTCGTGACGATCAGGTTGCCACCCAGCTGTGCCCGCTCCCACGCCTCCCGCTGGTGCGCGAAGAGCGACTCGATCCCGCGTGCCGCGAGCGCCTCGCGAACGCGCGGGTGGAGGTCGCCCGGAACCGGCTCGGTGCGCGGTGCGCGCGGCGGCTCGAGCGTCGTGTACGCGAGCTCCTCTCCCTCGAGGAGGTCGAGCCAGGGAACGGTGACGGTCACCGCTCCAGTGTGCCGATCTAGCCCGCGGCGACCGTGACGGCGACGCGCTGGACCGCGTTGTTCGCGTAGCCGCCGACGTTCCACACGGATTCGACCGGCTGGACGTTCCCGGCCGCGTCGGTCGCGCGGGAGCAGAGGACGAAGCGCCCGCACGCGAGCGGATCCCACTCGGCTGTCCAGCGGCGCCAGGCCCAGCGCGAGCCGACGTCGTCCTCGAGGTCGGCGTCGAACCAGGTCGTGCCCTCGTTGGCGCTGACCTCGACGCGGACGATCTCGCCGTATCCCGACCACGCGCGCCCCTCGAGCAGACACGGCTCGGGACCCAGGATTCGCTCGCGCGAGTAGAAGTCGGGAATGCCCGGTGGCACGAGCAGCGCGCGGGGAAGCATGCGCGTCACCGGGACGCCCGGATCGTCCTCGTGCCGCTTGAACCGGTAGCCCGTGCTGTGCTGGTAGCCGTCGAACGGACGGTCGACGAGCGTGATCCGTTCGAGCCACTTCACGTTCGTCATCCCGTACCAGCCCGGGACGACGAGGCGGAGGGGGAACCCGTGCTGCGGGAGCAGCGGCGCGTCGTTCATCGAATGGGCGAGCACGGCGTCGTCGAGGGCCGGCTCGTCGAGCCGCTGACTGCGCTCGTACTGCTGCGCGACGTCGCCTTCGACGCCGCGGTCGATGCCGCTGAAAACCGCCTCGACCGCGTCGGGCAGGACGCCGGCCTCGTCGAGCAGTTCGCGCACCCGAACCCCGCTCCAGCGCGCGGTGCCGACGGCCTCGCCGAGCCACGGCATCGCGATCGGCCGCGGCTCGAGTCGCGCGCGGCCGTTCCCGGCGCACTCCATCGTGACGGTGAGGTCGACGGCCGGCCGTGCCCGCAGATCCTCGAGCGAGAGCGAGAGCGGCCGCTCCACGAGCCCGCCGAGCTCGAGCCGCCACGTCGCCGTGTCGACGGCCGGGATGTCGTAGTGGATCAGCAGGTAGTGGAGCCCGGTCGGCGTCAGCGGCTGACGCAGCACCTCGAGCGGCATCGCGTGATTCCTCGCGGCGAGCTGCAGCTCATCGAGCGAGATTCCGGCAGCCGGTTCCGTCGCCTGCTCCACGCCTCCCTCGAACGTACCGCGCCGCTACGCTTTCGTCTACCGGGGTGCCCCCGTCCGGGGCTGAGATCACACCCGTCGAACCTGATCCGGTTCGTACCGGCGAAGGGAGAGCATGGCCGTTCCGAGATGTCTGACGATCGCCACGTCCGATTCGGGCGGCGGCGCCGGGATCCAGGCAGACCTGAAGGCCTTCGCCGCCGCCGGCTGCCACGGGACGAGCGCGCTCGTCGCGCTGACGGCGCAGAACACTGTCGCCGTCACGGCGGTGCACGAGCTGCCGCCGGGTTTCGTCCGCGAGCAGCTCGAGGCCGTGTTCGCCGACATCGGCGTCGACGCGGCGAAGACGGGCATGCTCTTCTCGCGTGCGTCGATCGAGACGGTCGCGGACTTCCTCGAGGGCCGTGGCGTGCCGCTCGTCGTCGATCCGGTGATGGTCGCGAGTTCGGGCGCGAAGCTCCTGCAGGACGGCGCCGTCGAGACGCTCGTCACGCGGCTCTTCCCGCTCGCGACGGTGGTGACGCCGAACCTGATGGAGGCGCGGGCGCTCGCGGGGCGCGAGGGATCGCGGCGCGAGCTCGCCGAGGTCATCAACGCGCTCGGCGCGCCCGCCGTCGTCGTCACGGGCGGCCACGGCGACGACGCGGTCGACCACCTGTTCGACGGGCGCGAGCATCACGAGATCCCGGTCGAGCGACACGCCGTCGCGGCGACGCACGGCGCGGGGTGCACGCACTCCGCCACGCTCGCCGCGCATCTGGCGCGGGGCGACTCGCTGCTCGACGCGGCGCGCGCGGCGACTGCGGCCGCCTCGGCGGCGGTCGCGCACGGGCTGGTCGAGCTCGGCGCTGGCGAGGGGCCCGTCGACGTCCTGAACGTCAAAGGAGCGTAAATGGCGGTCTCTGCAGGCAGGACGCTCGGCGAGCTCCGCCAGCGGAAGCCTCTCGTCCACCAGATCACGAACTACGTCGTCATGAACGAGACGGCGAACGCGACGCTCGCGATCGGAGCGCTGCCAGTGATGGCGCATGCGGGGGAGGAAGTCGAGGAGATGGTTCAGCTCGCCTCGGCTCTCGTCCTCAACATCGGCACGCTTTCTGCGCCCTGGATCGAGGCGATGCTGCTCGCCGGGAAGGCGGCCGGCGCGCGCGGGATTCCCGTCGTCCTCGACCCCGTCGGCGCGGGCGCGACCCGCTTTCGCACCGAGACGGCGAAGCGGATTCTGGCCGAGGTCGATGTCGCCGTCCTCCGCGGGAACCCGGGCGAGGTGGCCACGCTCGTGGGTGTCGCGGCAGAGGTGCGCGGCGTCGAGTCGATCGGGACGGCCGGCGAGGCGGGCGAGCTCGCGCGGGCGGCTGCGACGAATCTCGGCCTCGTCGCGTCCGTGACCGGCCCGGTCGATCATGTCTCGGACGGCTCGCGTGTCCTGAGGGTCACGAACGGCCATCCACTGCTCGCTGCAGTGACGGGCACCGGCTGCATGTCGAGTGCGCTCACGGGATGCTTCGTCGCGGTGAAGCCGCAGCAGCCGCTCGAGGCGGCCGCGGAGGCGCTCGGCGCCTTCGGCGTCGCGGGCGAGGATGCGGCCGAGGGTGCGCGCGGGCCCGGTTCCTTCCACGTCGCGCTCTACGACGCCCTCTGGAACCTCGATCCTGCGACGCTCGACGCACGGGTGCGGATCGAGGAAGCGTGAGGCTGCACGTCCTCGTCGACGACGTGGAGACCGCGCGCCGCGCGGTCGAGGATGGCGCGACCGTCGTCCAGCTGCGTGTGAAAGGCGCGTCGACCGAAGAGCTCCTCGAGCGCGGACGGCCGTTCCGCGAGCTGCCGTCTCTGTTCGTGGTGAACGACGACATCGAGGCGGCACTGCAACTGCACGCGGACGGCGTGCACCTCGGGCGCGAAGACAGCGGCGCCGAGCGGGCGCGGGCGGAAGGATTGCTACTGGGGCTGTCGGCTGCGAGCGTCGAGGAGGCGGTCGCCGCCGAGCAGGACGGCGCTGCGTACATCGGCGCCGGCCCCGTGTGGGAGACGCCGTCGAAGCCCGACGCGGATTTGCCGATCGGGCTCGAGGGCCTTGCCGCGATCTGCCGGGCGGTCTCCGTGCCGGTCGTCGCGATCGGCGGCGTCGACGCGTCGAACGCGGCCGACTGCATTCGCGCTGGCGCGACGGGCGTCGCCGTGATCCGTGCCGCGGCCGACGTGCGGCGGCTCGTCGAGGCGATCGATGCAGCTCGGTGACGCGGGCGAGCTCCGCCTGCTCGGGGAGCTCGAGCGGCGCGGGCTCGCGCAACGCATCGAGAACGACGCGGCGCAGCTCGACGGTGGCCTCGTCGTCACACAGGACGCGCTCGTCGAGGGCGTCCACTTCCGGCTCGACTGGACCTCGTGGCGGGATCTCGGCTACAAGGCGGCCGCGGTGAATCTCAGCGACCTTGCCGCCTCGGGCGCGGAGGCCGAAGGTCTGATCGTGAGCCTCGGCGTGCCCGGGACGACCGAGTTGGAGGACGTCGTCGAGCTCTACGAGGGACTGAACGAGCCGGCCGTGCCGGTGATCGGCGGCGACACGACGGCGTCCGACCGTGTCTACCTCAGCGTCACCGCGGTCGGCCGCGCCGAGCGGGTGCCAGGGCGGGCAGGCGCGCGGCCGGGAGACCTCGTCGTCGTGACAGGGCCGCTCGGCGGATCGGGCGCCGGCTATGCGGCTTTGCGCGACGGGCGCGAGAGCTCGCACGTCGCGGCGCACCTGCGACCGCCGTTGCGGCTCGAGGAGGGCCGCCGGCTCGCAGGTGTCGCGCACGCGATGCTCGACATCTCGGACGGCCTTGCGGTCGACGCGGCGCGGATCGCCGAGCGATCGGGGTGCCGCATCGCGATCGAGCTCGAGCGCGTCCCGCTCGCGGCCGACATCGGCTCGCTCGGCTTCGGCGAGGACTACGAGCTACTGGCCGCCACGCCTGACCCGCTCGAGTTCCCCGTGATCGGCCGCTGCGAAGAAGGCACCGGCGTCGTCCTCACGCTGAACGGCAATCCGGTCGAGCTCGGCGGCTGGGAGCACTTCCGCACCTGACACACTTTCGGCGCACTTGCGGCACACTTCTGCATCGGTACCTGGTACCGACGTGGGGCGGTTACGCGGCGGCGCCGAGCCAGGCTGCGAACGCTCGCTCGAAGTGGCTGCGCGGGCGCGCGCCGATCACCGTTTCGCGCGGTTCGCCGCTTGCGAAGAGGATCACCGTCGGCAGCGAGAGGACGCCGTAGCGCGCAGCGACCTCCGGATTCTCGTCGACGTTCATGCGCGCGAACTCCACCTCGCCGCCGGTCTGCGCCTCGAGCTGCTCGAGGATCGGGTGGATCGCCCGGCACGGTCCGCACCACGGCGCCCAGAAGTCGACGACGACCGGCCGCTCGGCGGCCAGCACGTCCGTCTCGAAGCCGGCGTCCGTCACGTCCCGCATCGCCTCAGAGCCTACCGGCGAGCGCTGCCGCCTTGAGCAGCGGCACCTTCCACACTGCCTCGAGGACGATCGAGCGGCTCATCTTCGAATGACCTTCGGCGCGGTCGACGAACCGGATCGGCACCTCGACGACGCGAAATCCCGCGCGCAGCGTGCGATAGGTCGTCTCGATCTGGAACGCGTAGCCCTTCGAGTGCACCCCGTCGAGGTCGATCCGCTCGAGCACCGCCTGCCGGTAGCACTTGAAGCCGCCGGTCAGATCCCGCACGCCGACGCCGAGCACCAGGCGCGCGTACCACGATCCGCCCGTGGAGACGAACCGCCGCACGCGTCCCCAGTTCGCGACCTCGCCGCCGTCGACGTAGCGGGAGCCGAGGGCGAGGTCGGCACCGTCCTCGACGGCCTGGATCAACCGCGGGACGTCGGCCGGGTCGTGGGAGAAGTCGCAGTCCATCTCGAGCACGAGCTCCGCGCCGTCGGCGAGCGCGCGCCGGAAGCCGGCGAGGTACGCGGGCCCGAGGCCCTGCTTCCGCTCGCGGTGCAGCACGGCGACGAAATCGAGCTCAGCCGCGAGCCGGTCGGCGAGCTCGCCCGTGCCGTCCGGCGAGTTGTCGTCGATCACGAGTACGCGGACGTCGTGATGCCCGAGCGCGCGCAGCATCGGCTCGAGATTCTCGCGCTCGTTGTACGTCGGGAGACAAATGGTGGCTCTCGGCACTAGGGAAAGATGAGCGGCATCGTCAGCGTGAGCAGGACGAGCAGTGCCACGCTGAGGACGCGAAGGCCCCAGTCCATTGCCGGGCGGCGCGCGAGGACGGCCAATCCCCAGAACACCGGCAGGGCCAGCAGGCCGAAGCGCGCGACCGAGATGAAGGAGCCCGTCTCGAGCGGAAGCAGCACCATCAACGCCCCGGCCGCAATCCATCCCCTGGGAACTCCCGCGCGGTAGGCGACGAAGAGGATGACGACGTAGGCGAGGCAGAACAGCGCGTCGCGGAGGAGCCAGTGGTCGGTGCCGCCGCGCGCCGGCAGCTCGCCGAACGCGGAGACGAACCCGTCGAGCCGGAACGACCGGCCCCACGCCTGCTGTGCCTTCGACCACGCGTTGCTGTCGCCGAGCACGCTGCCGAGGTAGAGCGGGAACGAGAAGAGCGCGGCGACCGGAGCAGCGACGGCGCCTGCCGCAAGCCCGCGGGCGCGCGGCTCGAGTTTCGGCCACGCGCGCCAGACGGCCGCGGCGACGGGAAGCACGACGAGTGCTCCCTGCGGCCGCGCGAGCGCGGCGACCGATGCGAACAACGCGCACGAGATCCAGCGGCCGCGAAGCGCTGCAAGGCCGGTCAACGCCATTGCAGCGAAGACGACGCTCTCCGGATAGACCATCGAGAACGCGAACCCCATCGGCGCGATCGCCGCGAACACGACCGCGCGGTAGGCATCCCGCTCCGGCAACACTGCGCGGCCGAGCCGGTAGAACGCGATCAACCCGGCGAGCAGCACGGCGTTCGAGATCAGGATCCCCGACGCCGCGTACGAGAGGCCGAGCACGCGGCCGACGCGAAGTGCGATCGGGTAGAGCGGGAAGAAGGCCGGGTCGCTCTGATGGCCGGGGACGAGCAGATAGCCGTTTCGCGCGACCTCGTTGTACCAGCGGCCGTCCCACGACGTGAGCACGGCGAGCGTCGACCGGAACTCCGGATGGAAGTAGCCGCGCGGCCAGCGGATCCAGTGCAGGAACGCGGCGCACGCGATGACGAGTGCGCGCGAGCCTGCCCACCACAGCGTGATCTGCGCGACGGGACTGAGCGCGAGCCCGCGGACGCGTGCGCCGACCGGCAGGCGCTCGACTGCCTGCTCAACCGCCACCGAATCGCTCCAGAAACGCGCGCTTGAGCGCAGGCGTGAGCTGCTTCGTGCGGATGTTGCTCCAGCCGACGACGCTACGGGCCTCGACCCGGACGCCGAGCGGCACGAGGCTGTGCCGGTCGACGTAGACGTCGAAGCGTGTACGAGGCGTCCGCACGTGGACCCGATAGGTCGGCCGCCCGCTGAAGCTCACGGGCACCGCCTGGGCGCGTGTGCCGCCGATCAAGTGCTTCGCGACGTGATCCATCAGGGGGCGCGGGCAGCCGGCGAGCTCGACGGCGACCACGGGCGCGAGCGGCGGCTTCGACGTGCCGGTCTGCAACCGCTTGATCTGGCGGTCGCCGACGAGGAGGCGCGTGCCGTCGCCCAGGATGATGCGCGCGCCGCGCCCCGCAGGCCGGCCCGGTCGGCGCGGCATCCAGCCCTGCAGGCACTCGGCCGTCATCGGCCTCCGCCCGGCGACGCGGATCTTGCTCTGCACGTACCGGTACCGGAGCATCACGCCGACCGCCTTCGCAGTCACGCGCTCGCCGTCGGTCGGCGCCCGCAGCCCGATCCGTTCCACGGCGTAACCGGCGCCGCACACGGCGCCGGCGAAGACGAGAGCGATCAGTGCGGTCCGGGCGGCCGCGGCAAGGCCGACGCGCATGGCGCGGAATCTACTCGGGCCGCGGAGGCTCTCGCACGATCAGCGTGCGGTCGCCGCAGGTGGCTTGACGGCCGCGATCCAGCCGAGCAGGCAAAGCGTGCCGGCCTGGGTGCGCAGCATCCCGGGCTTCGACCACGTCCCGTCCCACCGCAGCGACCACAGCCCCTTGTCGTCGCGCGCACCGGCGACGGCCCGCTTCGCATTGCGATAGACCAGCGCGTACCAGCGCGGATTGCGATCCTGCTCGTAGAGATCGAGCATCCAGCGGAGGTAGACGGAATCGGTCTCCGGCGCCCAGTCCGCGTCGATCGGGAACGCGGCGAGCGAAGCATTGGCGAGGTCTCGCGCTTTCGTGCAATACCCCTTGCGTCGCGTCGACTGGCAGAGCTCGACGTGCGCCGCGACCATCATTCCCTCGACGTAGTTCATCACCGTGTTGTCCGTCTGGCTGCGGCCGTAGAGCCGCCGACTCGCGACCCATGTCTTGGCGTTCGCCCAAGCGAGATACTTCGTCGCGAGCTTCAGATAGGAAGCCTTGCCGGTGTAGCGGTAGAGCTTCGCGGCGATCAGCGTCGCCGCTGCGAGCGGCTCCGATGTCTTCTTGTGCTGGTCGAGATCCCACCACATGCCGCCGCCGTTGGCGCCGTCCCAGCCGTAGCGGTCCATGAACATGAGTGCACGGTTCGCCTGCGTGAGCCACTGCTTGTTGCTCGTCGCGCGGTACGCGTCGAGGAAGGCGAGTCCCCACCAGCCGTTGTCGTCGAAGTAGGCGTTCCAGGCGCCGCGCGCCGTGTAGTAGTACGCGAAGGCGCCGGTCTTCGTGATGTCGGGGTTCCAGTACTTGGCGGCCTTCGCCGCGAACGCATTCACGGCCGCCTTGTTCGCGGCGGTCGGATGCGCGATCGCGACGGCGTTCGTCGCCTCGAACAGCGGATAGGCGCTCCAGAGCGTCGCGAGCGGAAGCCGGTCGGTGTCCTCGAGCCGGTCGTCGTACCAGCCGAGATCGTTGTTCCACCACAGCTCCTTCGTTTGCTTGAGACCCTGCTCCGCGAGCTGGAGGAATGCGGTGCGGTCCGCAACCACCTGCGCCCGTGCCGGCAGAGGCGGCGGGTCTGCAGCGCCGGCGGCCGGCACGAGGACGGCGGCGACGACGGCGATGAGCGCGGGCCAGCGCACCGGACGCATACTGCCTAGCGACGACTCCGCGGTGCGCCGGTTGCCCGAATTTACAATCGCCTTACGTGTCCAAGACCCTGCCCAGAAACGCTGACGTCGCCGACCAGTTCGACCTGCTGGCCGACCTGCTGGAGCTCGAGGGCGCCGAGTCGTTCCGCGTTCTCGCGTACCGCCGCGCTGCGACGCGCATGCGCGAGACCTCCGGCTCGATCGCGCAGCTCGCGCTCGACGGCAAGGCGAAGGAGCTCTCCGGCATCGGCAAGACGATCGAGGAGAAGATCGTCCAGATCGTCGACCAGGGGGAGATCGAGGCGCTTGCGAAGCGGCGCGCGACGATCCCGCCCGAGGTCGTCCTCTTCATGCGGCTCCCCGGCCTCGGCCCGAAGACCGCCGCACGGATCTGGCGCGAGCTCGGCGTCACTACCCTCGACGAGCTGAAGGCGGCGGCGGAGGGCGAGAAGCTGCGGGCGCTCGCCGGCCTCGGCGCGAAGAGCGAGGAGAAGATCCTGAAGGCGCTCGCGTTCCAGGCGGAGAACCAGGACGAGGGGCGCCGCCTGCTCGGGGTCGGGCTGCCGGCGGTGCTCGCCGTCGTCGACGCGCTGCGCGAGCACCCTGCCGCGGTCGAGGTCTCCGAGGCGGGCTCGGTTCGCCGGCGCAAGGAGACGTTCCGCGACCTCGACATCATCGCCACCGCGACCGATCCTGCCGCGCTCACGGAGTGGTTCACGCAGCGCGCCTGGGTCGAGGAGGTCGTCGCCCGCGGGGACACGAAAGCCACGGTGATCTCGAACGAAGGCGTCCGCTTCGATCTGCGCGTCGTGCCGCCGGAGTCGTACGGCAACCTCCTCCAGCACTTCACGGGCTCGAAGGAGCACAACATCGCGCTGCGCGAGGACGCGGTGCGACGCGGGCTTTCGATCTCCGAGTACGGCGTGACGACGGTCGAGACCGGCGAGGTGTTCCACGCGGCGAACGAGGATGCGCTGTACGAGTTCCTCGGCTACGAGCCGATCCCGCCGGAGCTGCGCGAATCGAGCGGCGAGCTCGCCGCCGCGCGCACCGGGAACCTGCCGAAGCTCGTCGAGCTCGGCGACCTGAAGGGCGACCTGCACACGCACACCACGTGGTCGTCCGACGGCAAGAACACGCTCGAGGAGATGGTCCTCGCCGCGATCGAGCGCGGCTACGCGTACTACGCGATCACCGACCACTCGCACTACCTGCGAGAGGAGCGGCTCGAGCGGCAGCTGGAGGAGATCGAGGAGCTGCAGGAGCGTGTCAAGCCGTTCCGGATCCTCAAGGGCATCGAGGCGAACATCCGCTCGAGCGGCGAGGTCGACGTTCCCGAGGACATGCTCGCGCGGCTCGACTGGGTCGTCGCGTCGATTCACCAGTCGCGCGAGGCGAGCCCGACGGAACGCGTGCTCGCGGCGATGGAGCATCCGTACGTCGACTGCATCGGCCACCTGACCGGGCGCAAGATCACGCGGCGCGGCCCGATGGACATCGACATCGGCCGCGTGATCGAGGGCGCGCTCGCGACCGGCACCTTCCTCGAGATCAACTCGCAGCCTGACCGGCTCGACCTCCGCGACGTCCACGCGCGGGCGGCGAAGGAGGCGGGACTGAAGCTCGTGATCAACACCGACGCGCACGAGATCAGGGCGCAGGGCTATCTCGAGCTCGGCGTGGGCCAGGCGCGGCGCGGCTGGCTGACGAAGGACGACGTCGTCAACACGCGCACCTGGCCGCAGATCGAGAAGCTGCGGAAGAAGAAGCGTTGAGCTTCAGAGAGGACGGGGCCGCGGCGCTGGAGTGGGCGGCGCGGTACCTCGAGCGCGTCGGCGAGCTGCCGGTGCTGGCGCAGGTCGCGCCCGGCGACATCCGCGCCCGGCTGCCGGCCGCGCCGCCCGAGCACGCCGAGCCGTTCGCCGACATCCTCCGCGATCTCGACGAGGTGCTGCTGCCGGGCGTCACGCACTGGCAGCATCCGCGCTTCTTCGCCTACTTCGCGACCACGGCGTCGGAGCCCGGGATCCTCGCCGAGCTGCTGGTCGCGACGCTGAACAACGTCGGCTTCCTCTGGCGCACCTCGCCCGCCCTGACCGAGCTCGAGCTGCTGACGATGGACTGGCTCGCGCAGCTGCTCGGCCTGCCCGAGGGATGGCACGGGCACATCGAGGACACGGCGTCCACGTCGACGCTCGCAACGTGCATCGTCGCGAAGCACGTGACCGGCAGGAACGTCGTCGTCTGCTCGGAGCACGCCCACTCCTCCGTCGACAAGGCCGCGCGAATGCTCCGGATGGAGCTGCGGAAAGCCCCGGTCGACGGGGACTTCCGGATGCGCGTGGACCACGTCGACGTGAGCGACGCGGCGATCGTCGTCGCCACGGTCGGGACGACCTCGACGGCGTCGATCGACCCGGTTCCGGAGGCGGCGGAGGCGGCGCGGGACGCGGGCGCCTGGCTCCACGTCGACGCCGCGTATGCGGGCGCCGCCTGGGTGTGCCCCGAACTGCGCGAGTCGATCGCCGGCGTCGAGCGCGCCGACTCGCTCGTCGTCAACGCGCACAAGTGGCTGCTGACGCCGATGGACTGCTCCTGTCTGTGGACCTCACGGCCGGACGACTTCCGCGACGCGTTCAGCCTCGTGCCCGAGTACCTGCGCACGCCCGAGGAGGTGACGAGCCTCTCGGAGTTCGGGCCGGCGCTCGGCCGGCGGTTCCGGGCGCTGAAGCTCTGGGCGGTGCTTCGCTGCTTCGGCCGCGACGGGCTGCAGGCGGCGATCCGCGAGCACGTCCGTCTCGCGGCGCTGTTCGAGTCGTGGGTTCGCGTCGAGCCCGGCTGGGAGGTCGTCGCACCGCGGCACTTCTCGCTCGTCTGCTTCCGGCGCGAGGGGAGCGACGCGGAGAACGAGGCGCTGCTCGAGCGCGTGAACGCGACCGGCGAGATCTTCCTCTCGCACACGAAGCTCGGCGGCCGGTACGTCCTGCGGCTCGCGATCGGCAACGCGCGGACCACGGAAGTGGACGTCCGCCGCGCGTGGGACGTCCTGCGCGCCGCGCGTTGACCGCAGTCGACAATGCGGCTGAACGAAAGGTGAGAATAGGCTAATCCCCTAGAACATCGCTCGAAAGCGGCATAGAGTGACGCGGGAACCCGGTTCTGCGGATCGTCGACCCGGGCAAAAAAAGGAAGGCTTTAACTGCCCGCTCGCCGCGCGTCGCTCGGGTCAGTCCCAACTCGAATCCTGCGAGCGGTTGCCATGGCCGCATGCGTCGGGGTCGTTCTCGTGCCCGCGGCTGCCCAGGGCGGCAGCGGTCACGGCAATGCCAAGACGTTCGTGCCGGGCACCCTGCGCAGGGCGGCGGCCGCAAATCCGGCGGGCGTCTTCCGGGTGATCATCCAGGGCGATACCGGGTACTCGACCGGTGAGGTCGCCGGTGACGTCCAGGAGGAGCAGGGCGACCATCCGGGGAGGGCACAGGGCATGAAGCGCCGCTTCCGGTCGCTCGGCGCCGTCTCGGCCGATCTGACCGGCCGGCAGCTGCTCGAGCTCGCGGGCCGCGAGGAGCTCCTCGCGATCACTCCCGACGTCGCCATCAAGCAGGCGGGCGGCCCGACCGAGTCGTTGCCGCCGGCCGTCTCCGGCGCGGCCATGGTCGGGCAGGCCCTGTACGCGTCCACGGGGACCTGGATCCCGGTCGGGACGCTGGCGCTCGCATTGCAGTGGCAGCGGTGCGATGCGCAGGAGACCTGCGTCGACGTCCAGGGTGCGACCGGCTCGACCTACGATCTCGGCCCCGGTGACGTCGGCGCGACCTTCCGGATCGCTGTCACCGCCACGGACGACACCGGGTCGGCCACGGCCGTCTCGCAGCCGTCTGCCGTCGTCGTCGCCGCTCCCGTTTCGCCCGTCGGGCCTCTACCGGCTCCGGTCGCGACGGCGCTCCCCGCCGTCACCGGCACGGCCGCCGCCGGCCAGACGCTGACCGCCACGGAGGGAACGTGGGACGTCGCTCCCACGGACACCCTCACGTACGGCGTCCAGTGGGAACGCTGCGACCCGCGGGGCGCGGGCTGCGCCGCCGTCACCGGCGCGACCGCACTGCAGTACACCGTCGCGGCTGCGGACATCGGGTCGACGCTCCGCGTCACCGTCACGGCGATCGGCGCGAGCGGCTCGCGTACGGCTGCCTCACTTCCGCCCGCGGTCGAGTCCCCCCCGCCGCCGCCTGCGGCGACCACGCGTCCGACGATCGCCGGCACAGCGGCCTCGGGCCAGACGCTGACCGCGGCGAACGGGACCTGGGACGCCGGCTCCCTCACGTTCACGATCCAGTGGCAGCGGTGCGACGACACCGGCGACGCCTGCGCCGACATCGCCGACGCGAACGGCGTGACGTACACCGCGCATGCCGCCGAGATCGAGTCGACGTTGCGCGTGGCGGTCACCGCTTCGGGCGCCGGCGGCTCGAGCACCGCAGTGTCGCTCGTCACCGCGGTCGTCACGGGCCCGGCGGGGCCGACCGTGTTCACGGCTCCGTCCGTAAGAGGGACAGCAGCGTGGCGGCACACCCTGAGCGTCAACCCGGGCGTCTGGCAGACGACGGGGCTGGAGCCGTACGAGTACCAGTGGCAGCGGTGCGACGACACCGGCGCCGCCTGCGTGGACATCCCGCTGGCGATCGACTCGGACTACCGCGTGAGGGCCGCCGACGTCGGCGCGACGATTCGCGTCGTCGTCACAGCCACCGACGAGGGCGGCACGACGACCGCTCCTTCCTCGGCGACGCCCGTCGTCGTCGCCTACGCGAGCTCGCAGCTGTGGCCGTACAGCCTGGGGGCCGACCGGCTCTGGCCGTCGGCTGCGGCGACGACGGTGGACACGTCGGCGCCCGCGATCGCCGTCGTCGACTCCGGCGTCGACGCGTGGGCGGCGGGGCTCGGCGACCGGCTCGTGTACCGCGGGATCATGACGTCGCTTACGCCGAACTCGCCCGGCGACGGGCTCGGCCATGGCACCTTCGTCGCAGGCATCGCCGCCGGCGCGTTCGTCGGGTTTGCCGGTGCAGCGCCGTCGGCGCGGATCGTCTCGCTCGACGTGATGGACGACAACGGGATGGCGATGACGAGCGACGTCATCGCCGCCGCCGACTGGATCGTCACGCACAAGGACGAGTACGGCATCCGTGTCGCGAACCTCTCGCTCATCGGTACGACGCCGACCTCGCTCCTCTACGACCCGCTCGACGCGGCCGTCGAGAGGCTCTGGCTCGCGGGCGTCGTGGTTGTCACCGCGTCGGGCAACTACGCCGTCGACAGCGCCGACAGCGGTGTCCTCTACTCGCCCGGGAACGATCCGTTCGTCATCACCGTCGGCGCCAGCGACATCAACGGCACGGCGGACGCAGCCGACGACACCGCAGCCCCCTGGTCGGCGTACGGGCATACGCCCGACGGGTTCGCGAAGCCGGAGATCGGCGCACCCGGCCGGTATCTCGTCGCGGGCGTGCCGCCGAGGTCGACGCTTGCCCTCGCGATGCCGGAGCGGATCGTGCAGCCGGGATTCATCCAGCTCTCAGGCACGTCGTTCGCGACGGCGGCAACCTCCGGCGTCGCCGCCGCGCTGCTCGAGCAGCACCCGGGCTGGACGCCGGATCAGGTCAAGGGCGCGCTGATGGCGGCGGCGCGGCAGACGAGTGCGGCGCCCGGCCAGCTCGGCGTCGGCGAGATCGACGCCCCCGCCGCAGCGGCCGTGACCGACCCGGCGAACCCGAACGCGGCGCTGAACACCTACGTCGCGACCGATCCGGCAACCGGCGCGCGGACCTTCGACTCCGCCGCCTGGCGCGACGCCGCGATGACCGATCCGGTGTGGAGCGCCGTCTCCTGGGGCGTCGTCTCGTGGGGCGTCGTGTCCTGGGGCGTCGTCTCCTGGGGCGTGAACTACTGGTCGACCGGAGCCGCGGCCGCCGAGCGCGGAGACGAAGTCGTCTCCGCGTCCGCCCCGGCCGACGGCGCCGGCACGGATTTCCTACCTGCGGGCGGCTACTGGGTCAGTCCGTCGGGACGGTGAGGTGGCCATGAGCCGGCGCCAGCTCAGTCTCGCGACGAGCGGGCAGCCGGCCCACGACCGGCCTCCGGCGACCGTCAGTCCGCCGGAAGAGCCCGGTCACCTCACCCAGCCGTCTGCGGCGTCGGTGGGTTCCGGTTCCGGGCTCGCCTGCGGGGAACGTCGCTCCGACTGGGAGAGATTCGACCGCCACCAGCGCCCAGCGACGATCGATGGAGTCGTAGCGAACGTGCAACACGAACCAGTCGCCAGGCAGGTGCGGCCCGCGCGGCACGTGCGTTCGTTCCCCGAGGTAGCGCTCTCGGTCGAGCGCGCCGGACGTGCGGTCCACGCGCCAGAGCGTCTCGCCGAGATAAAGGAACTGATCCATCGGAGGTCACCTTCGCAGCGGCAGTTCCACTCCGAGGTCACTGATGGGTAACGAGGCAGGCTTCCGCATACTCGGCCCGTTCGAGGTGCTGCGGGGCACTTCCCTCGTCCAGCTTAGTGGGACCCGGAAGGCGCTCGTCGCTGCCCTGCTCCTGCGCGCGAACGAGCCCGTGACGATCGAGACCCTGATCGACGATCTCTGGGGCGCGGCGCCGCCGCCGACGGCTCCCAGGATGATCCGGAACGCGGTCTCGGCGCTCCGCCGCCAGCTGCCGCAGGGGACGCTCGTCACCCGGCCAGGCGGCTACGAGCTCGTCGTCCGGCCGGAGCGCATCGACGCGGAGCAGTTCGAGCAGTTGGCCGCCGCCGGCCGGGAAGCGCTCGCGGCGGGCGAGCCCGCGGAGGCCGTCGCGCGGCTCCGCGAGGCGCTCGAGCTCTGGCACGGCCGTCCGCTCGCCGACTTCGCCTACTCGCAGTTTGCCCACGCTGCGATCGCGCGCCTCGAGGAGCTGCGCGTAGCGGCGCTTGAGGACCGTATCGAAGCGGAACTGCAGCTGGGTCGCGACGCGGACCTCGTCGGTGACCTCGAGGCCCTCGTGCGGGAGCAGCCGCTGCGGGAGCGGCCGCGGGCGCAGCTGATGCTCGCCCTCTACCGCTCGGGTCGGCAGGCCGAGGCGCTCGCCGCGTACCAGCAGGCGCGGAAGCTGCTCGCCGACGAGCTCGGCCTCGAGCCGTCGCCCACACTCCGCTCGCTCGAGCAGTCGATCCTCCGGCACGATCCCGCGATGCAGCCGGAGCGCCCCGCAGCCCTGCGGCCATCGCGGCGGCAGCTGCCGGAGACGCGACGCGAGGTCGTCGTGGTCTCGATCCTCTTCACGCCGCCGCCGGACGTCGTCGACGCCGAGGCGCGCAGGGCCGTCGTCGGCGAGGCGCAGACGGCGGCCGAGGCCGTCCTCGAGCGCCACGGCGCCCTCGTGCAGCCGCTGCACACCGGCGCGATCATGGGCGTGTTCGGCGTGCCGGCGGTGCACGAGGACGATTCGCTCCGCGCCCTGCGGGCCGCCGCCGAGCTTCGCACCGGCGCCGACGGCGCGGGGGCGAGCCTGCAGATCGGCGTCGACTCCGGCCCGGCGATCGTCCGGGAGACGGACGAGGGCCGTCTCGCCGTCGACGGGGAGGTCGTCGCCTCGGCTACGCGGCTCGCGCTCGTGGCGCGTCCTTCGGAGGCCCTCGTCGGCCCCGGCGCGGAGCGGCTCGTCCGCGGCGCCGCCCGGCTGGAGGCGGAGGGAGCGGCGTGGCGGCTCGTCGAGATCGTCCCCGGCGCGCCGGCGATCCTGCGCCGCTTCGACACGGAGCTCGTCGGGCGCGAGCGGGAGCTCGACGCACTGCACGCCCACTTCGAGCGCTGCGTCAGCGAGGGCGCGACGCAGCTGTTCACGGTTCTCGCCGCCCCGGGCATCGGGAAGTCGAAGCTCGCGCGCGAGTTCGCCGACGCGATCGCCGACACAGCGCGTGTGCTCCAGGGTCAGTGCCTCCCGTACGGCGACGGCGTCACGTTCTGGCCGCTCAGGGAGATCATCCGCGAGGCGCTCG
>Ga0066710_100001298_pt1 | contig 18348 bp, 15 predicted proteins | sample GraSoiAngelo_159_FD_79666 | JGI IMG/M metagenome (GOLD analysis project Ga0066710, IMG submission 79666) | Grasslands soil microbial communities from the Angelo Coastal Reserve, California, USA - 14_1009_16_40cm | ecosystem: Environmental > Terrestrial > Soil > Grasslands | place: USA... | reverse complement strand
CTCACCAGGGCCAGTCGCCGGAGCCGGCAGGAGATCGAAGCGCTCCTCGCCGAGCTGGCGCCGCGACCGGACGTCCCGACCTTGGTGCGCAAGCTTCCCACCTTGACGACGACGCCAGCCCTCTCGGCCGCGCCCGCCCAGGCGACGATCGGCGCCGCCTCCGAACCGACCCGTCCGGTCGCCCCTCCCTCGGCGGCGTTCATTCCAACGTCCCGTCCGGTCGTCCAGGCCACGGCTCCAGAGCGCTACCGGGTGCAGTTCACCATTGGCCCGGAGACCCACGACAAGCTTCGGCGCCTTCAGGGACTTCTCCGGCGCGAGATCCCCGACGGCGATCCCGGGGCGATCTTCGACCGGGCGCTCACTCTGCTGCTCGAAAGCGTCGAGAAGAGGAAGATCGGGGCGACGGTGAGGCCGCGGCCAGGCCGGTCTATCCGTCCTGAGACGGATAAACCAGCCCGGAAACACCCTCTGAACTCGCGCGACATCCCGCGAGAGGTCAAGCGCGTGGTCTGGCGTCGCGATGTGGGCCAGTGCGCCTTTGTCGCTGCCACCGGGCGGAGGTGCTCGGAGCGGACCTTCCTGGAGTTCCACCACGTTCAGCCCTATGCGAGGCAGGGGCCGGCCACCGTCGCCAACATTTCCCTGCGCTGTCGGCGTCACAACCAGTACGAGGGCGAGCTGATCTTCGGGCGTCACGGTGCGTCGATCGTACGCGAGGTGTGAGGCGGCGGACCGCAGAGTCGCTACGATAGACTTCCGACATGGCGGCGGCCTGCATATTCTGCGGGATGATCGCGGAAGGAAGTGACGACACGGTCTTCCAGGACGCGAAGACGGTGGCCTTCCTCGACCACCGGCCGGTCTTCCCCGGCCATACGTTGCTCATCCCGCGACAGCACCATGAGACGTTGGCCGATCTGCCGGACGAGCTGATCGAGCCGTTCTTTCGCAACGTCCGCCTGCTGGCCCCAGCCCTCGAGCAGGCCATGGCCGCCGACGGTACCTTCATCGCCATCAACAACAAGGTCAGCCAGAGCGTGCCGCACCTGCACGTCCACATCGTGCCCCGCAAGAGGAAGGACGGGCTGCGGGGGTTCTTCTGGCCGCGGCAGAAGTATGAGAGCGACGAGCAGATGCGCGAGGTTCGGGACCGCATCCGCGCGGCCGTCAAGTGCGAGCAGGACTCGGGGAAGTGAGCGGCCGGCCGTCAGACGGGCCGCGACCGGCCGCTCGGGCGACGCTGCGGACTACTGCTGTTGCGCCAGCACCATCTGCGGCAGGGGGTTGCCGGAGCTGTCGGTCGTGATCGTGTCATCGGTGTAGACGACCGCCGCCTTGCCGTTCTGCGGATCGATCGACACCTGGAACAGGTCGAGGAGATTGCGCGTCCCGCTCTGGCAGCCCGTCCCGAAGGTGCAAACGACGCCCACGTGGTTCGCGCTGTTGCTGACCCGGCTCTGGGTGAAGGTCTGCCCGTCGTTCGTCTGGGCGAGGTATACGTTCCAGACCGCGCTGGGATCGTCCTTGCTGGCGGCCTTCGTGGCGTAGTACACGAGGTCCACCGTCCCGTTGTAGGCCGCCAGCCAGGGAAAGACCGCGGTGTTGGCCGGCGACACGTTGACCGCGATGGCGGGAGACCAGGTCACGCCCTGGTCGCTCGAGTTCGAGAAGAAGACGGTGTGGGCGTCGGACCAGGCGGCGTAGACCCGGCCGGTCACGGGATCGACCGCCAGCGCGGGAAAGATGTTGTTCAGCGCGGTGTTGAGCGGGGCATGGAATACCAGGCTCGCCGTCCACGTCTCGCCCCCGTCCGTGCTCCGGGACACGAGGATGTTGTTGAAGTTGGCGCTGGTCCCCTTCTGGATGCTCGCCTGCCCGGCGGCGTAGATGTCGTACACGTTGTGGGTGGAGGGATCGGCGACGATGGGGCCCTGGTCGTTGTTGAAGGTCGCGTTGCCGGTCGTCCTTCCCTGGGCGACCACGGGATCGCCCACCTTGGTCCACGTCTGGCCGTCGTCGTCCGACCGCTGGATGTGGATCAGCGTGCTGTTCCCGGCGTCGTGGTACGAGATGTAGACACGGGGTCCGTCGGAGGTGATCCAGCTCCGGTCGGCGCCGGCGGTGTCGATGACCTGCGACGTGCAGTCGTCGGGCACGGCGAAGCCGCTGGCCGTCGGGTTGGGACAGGTGATCGCCGAAACCCCCAACTGGAATGTCGTCAGCGTCGGCGGCGTGATGAAGATGAGCGTAGTGGCGTGCAGGGTCCCCGTGGAGGCCAGGTCGACATCGGCGTCGCCGCCCCCAAAGACCTCGCGCCGGCCGCGCACCTGCAGGTCCGAGTCGACTTCGCCGCGGAAGGCGGGCGCCGACCCGAACGGCCCGGACCAGAGATGGGTGACGAACTCCTTCCAGGACAGCCCCACCATCGCCATCGTCCCATCGGCCCGGACCCTGATCTCGGGCTCGCTGGTGCCGTCCGGGCGCAGCAATTGGGTGTTCGTGAAAGTCAGGCTGCCCTTGGCGGTGGCGCCGCTGGCGACCTGCACGGCCAGTAGGATTGCGACAGCCGGCACGCTCGACCACGACAGGCGTCGTATCGGGCTCATCGATTTGTCCTCCGGTGTGGGAGATTCCAGGTCAATCGCGCTCAGGCGCGCGGCAGGGGCTGACCCCTATCTATAGACCTGCACCGCACCCGAAATCAACCGCGCCGCCGGCTTGCAGACGAAGGGCGGAGGACAGTGAGAGAATCCGCGCCATGGACGCGAAGACCAGCGCCAGCGGGATCTCCAACCCGGCCCTGAAGCCGCTCGTGCCGCCGGCTCCGCCGACGCTGACGGTGACACTGCGCAACAAGTTCATCGCCGGGCTCGTCATCCTGGTGCCGATCGTCATCACGGTGAACGTGCTGTGGTGGCTCTTCCTGTTCGTCGACGGCCTGGCCCAGCCGCTGTTCGTGGCCACCCTCGGCCGGCAAATCCCGGGGATCGGGTTCATCATCACGGTCGCGATCGTCTTCCTGGCCGGGGTGCTCTTCTCGGCCGGGCCGCTGCAGAAGCTGCTCCACGGCCTGGAGGGGCTGGTGGACACGGTGCCGGTGGTGGGAGCGGTGTACGGCACGATCAAGAAGGTCCTGGCCGGGTTCGGCGACCCCGAGCAGCGCAGCGCCTTCCAGCGCTTCGTCTTCGCGCGGCTGCCGGGACGGACGACCCCCGGCTTCGTCACCAACACCTTCACCCTTCGGCGCAGCGACGACACCGTCTACAGCCTCTGCAGCGTCTACATCCCCACCAACCACCTCTACGTGGGTGACGTCGTGATCCTGCCCGTGGAGGACGTGATCGACACCGACCTGACCGTCGAGGACGGCGTGAGCGTGATCCTGTCCGCGGGGGCGGCGCTGCCCGGCCTCGTGACCGAGAGGCCGCACCGGCGATGATCCTCGCGCTGCTCCTCACCGCGGCGCTCGCGCCCGCGCCCGGCGATTTCGTGATCGACGCCTTCCGGTTCGACAGCGGGGAGACGCTGCCGAGGCTGAAGCTCCACTACATGACGCTGGGGGAGCCGCATCGCGGCTCGTCGGGCCACATCGACAACGCCGTCCTGATCCTCCACGGCACCGGCGGTACCGGCCGCCAGTTCCTCTCCGACGCGTTCGCGGGCGTGCTGTTCGGGCCCGGGCAGCTCCTCGACACAAGCCACTACTACGTCGTCCTGCCCGACGGCATCGGCCACGGCGGGTCGAGCAAGCCCAGCGACGGTCTGCACGCGCGCTTCCCGCGCTACGGCTACCGCGACATGGTGCGGGCGCAGTACCTGCTGCTGACCGTCGGGCTGAAGGTCGACCACCTGCGCCTCGTCATGGGCACGTCGATGGGCGGCATGCACACCTGGCTGTGGGGCGAGGCCTATCCCGGCTTCATGGAAGCCCTCATGCCGCTGGCCAGCCTGCCCGCGCAGGTCGCGGGCCGGAACCGGATGAGCCGCCGGATGATCATCGACTCGATCCGCGGCGACCCCCAGTGGAAGGGCGGGGAATACCAAGTCCAGCCCCGGGGGCTCGTCTCCGCCGTCTACACGCTGCTCTTCATGGTCAGCAGCCCGCTGCAGTGGCAGAAGACGGCGCCGACCCGGGAGGCCGCCGACCGCTTCTTCGAGGAGCAGGTGAAGGCGCGGCTCGGCGGCCTCGACGCCAACGACATGCTGTACCAGTTCGAGGCCTCGGCCGACTACGACCCCGCGCCCGACCTGGAGAAGATCCAGGTCCCGCTCACCGCCGTCAACTCCGCCGACGACCAGGTGAACCCGCCCGAGCTGGGGATCATGGAGGCCGGCATCGCGCGGGTGAAGAAGGGCCGCTACGTGCTCATCCCCATCAGCGACGAGACGCGGGGGCACGGGACGCACACGCGGGCCGCCGTCTGGAAGCAGCACCTCGAGGAGCTCTTGCGGCGGTCGCAGCCCGCGGCGCCGTGAGCCTCCTCCTGCTGCTCGCCGCCTGGCTGGGCGGCGCCGCCGCAACGCATCTGTTCGACGACGACGCGCCGCTCCTTGCTCGCCTGGCCATCGGCGGGCCGCTCGGCCTGGCCATCCTCGGCCACGCGGGATTCCTGGCCGCGTCTCTCTTCGGCCTGGGAGCCGTGGCGGTGACGGTCGGCCTGCTCGCCGTCGCCGCGCCGCTCCTCGCATTCCGGGATCCGGCCCGGCGCCGCCGCCTCCGTGACGAAGCGCACGGGATCCTCGCCCGGCCGGGGCCGATAGGGCTGGTCGCTATCTTCTTTTATATGGGGATGGCGGTCCTCGTCTGGCAGGTCGCCGCGCGCGCAGTGCTCTTCGAGCGCGGCGGGATCGGCACCGGCGTCGACCACAACCTCGGCGACCTGCCCTTCCACATCGCGATCGTCAGCAGCTTCGTCTACGGCGGGAACTTCCCGCCCGAGCATCCCGAGCTGGCCGGCGTGCGGCTGACCTATCCCTTCCTGGTCGACTTCGTCGCCGCGATGCTGATGCGGGCCGGCGCCTCGCTGGCGGCCGCGCTCTTTTCCGAGGGCCTGGTGCTGGGCCTGTGTCTCGTCGGCGTGCTCCATCGCTGGGCCCTGCTGCTGACGCGCGACCGGCTGGCCGGCCTCGTCGCGCCGGTGGTGTTCCTGCTCAGCGGCGGGGTGGGCTGGCAGCTCGTGTTTCGCGAGGTGGACCCGTGGCGGGGCGGGCTCATGGGGCTGTTGGGCCGGCTCTCCCACAACTACACGATCCTGCCCACCGGCGAGCTGCGCTGGGGCAACGTCGTGACGACGATGCTCGTCCCGCAGCGGACGATGCTGATGGGCTTGCCGCTGGCCGTGGCGGCCCTGACGCTGATGTGGCAGGTCGTGGGCGAGGCCGAGCCGGCCGCGGCGCCGGAAGGGGAGGCGCGGGGGCGCCGCCGGCTGGCCGGGGCGGGAGCGATCGCGGGCCTGCTGCCCCTCGTCCACGGCCACAGCTTCGCGGTGGTGATGGCGGCCGGCCTTTGCCTGGCGCTTCTCTTCCCGCGGCGGACGTGGCGGTGGTTCTTCGGCCCCGCGCTGGCGCTCGCGCTCCCGCAGGTCGGATGGACCGCCGCCGGCTCCTCCCTGCACGCCGCCGGCTTCCTCGGCTGGCACGTCGGGTGGGACCGCGGACAGCAGAACGTCGTCCGCTTCTGGCTGCGGAACACCGGGGTCTTCCTCCCGCTGCTCGTCGCCGCCTTCTTGTGGCCGCGCGATGGCGGCCGGCTCGTTTCGGGCCGGCTGGCGCGCTTCTACGTGCCCTTCGGCCTGTGCTTCCTGGCGCCGAACCTGTTCCAGCTCTCGCCCTGGATCTGGGACAACATCAAGTTCCTCATCTACTGGTACGCGGCCTCGGTGCCGATGGTGGCGCTGCTGCTGGCGCACCTGTGGCGGCGCGGCGGCCTGTGGCGCGCCGGCGCGATCGTGTCCTTCGTGCTGCTGACCCTCTCCGGCGGGCTCGACGTCTGGCGCGTGGTGTCGCGGGCCGAGAGCCACATGATCTTCGACGCGCCCGCGTTGAGCTTCGCCGAGCGCATCCTCGAGATGACGCCGCCCCGGGCGCTCGTCCTGCACGTGCCCACCTACCGCTCGCCGGTGTTCCTGACCGGGCGGCGGTCGCTCCTCGGCTATCCGGGCCACATCTGGTCGCAGGGCCTCGACTCGGGGACGCGGGAGCAGGACATCGGCCGCATCTACGCCGGCGGCGCCGACGCGTCCGAGCTCATCCGCCGTTACGGCGTCGACTACGTGATGTACGGGCCGGAGGAGAGCGCGATCGCCGACGACGAGGGGCTCGACGTCTACCCGGTGGTCGTGGCCGGCCCGCTCTATCGCCTCTACGACGTGCGCCGGCCCTGAGAAAGGCCTTGACTCCGGCGGCGGCCCTGCCGGATCATCCGCGCCTCGCTCCGGAAAGGAGGACCACGATGAAACGAGCCGCCTTCGTGTCGCTGGCCGCCGCCATCCTCGCCTGGCCGGTCGCCGCCGCGCCGCCGTCCGGCGTCCCGAGCAGCCTCCAGCTCGTCGAGGCCACGCTGCCCCAGCTCCAGCTCGCGCTGACCTCGCGCCTGGTGACGTCGCAGCAGCTCGTGCAGATGTACCTCGCCCGCATCGCCGCCTACAGCGACGCGGGACCGAAGCTCAACGCGTTCATCCACAAGAACGCGCAGGCGCTCGACGTCGCGAGCGCGCGTGACTACGACCGCCAGCATGGCCTGGCCCACGGTCCGCTGTTCGGGATCCCGGTGCTGCTGAAGGACAACGTCAACACCGACGACATGCCGACCACGGCCGGCTCGGTGTCCCTCGAAGGCTCGATCCCGCCCCACGACGCGACGATCACGCGCAAGCTGCGCGAGGCGGGCGCGATCATCCTCGGCAAGGCGACCCTCACCGAGTTCGCGAACTTCATCGCCATCGGGATGCCGGCCGGATACAGCTCGCTGGGCGGGTACGGGCTCAATCCCTACGACCCGCGGCCCCTTCCCGGAGGCGACGGTCGCCCCGTGCTGACGCCCGGGGGCTCCAGCTCCGGGTCGGGCATCGCGGTGTCCGCCAGCCTGGTGGCGGTGGCGGTCGGCACCGAGACGTCGGGCTCGATCCTCAGCCCCGGCACTGCCAACGCCGACGTCGGCATCAAGCCGACCCTCGGCCTGGTCAGCCGCCACGGGATCCTTCCGATCACCGCGGACCAGGACACGGCGGGCCCGCTGGCCCGCACCGTGACCGACGCCGCCATCCTGCTCGGCGTCATCGCCGGCTACGACCCCGAAGACCCGGCGACGGCCGCGTGTCTCGAGCCCGGCAACTGCCCCGACGACTACACGAAGTTCCTCGACAAGCACGCGCTCCGCGGCGCTCGCATCGCGGTGCCCCACGTGCCGTACTGGGTGGGCTTCACCGCGGCGCAAGCGCAGATCATGAACGACGCGATCGCGGCCCTCCGCGCGGAGGGAGCCTTCGTGGCCGATCCCTACGAGATCCCCAACCAGGCGGACATCTCCAATTTCGGGATCTGCACGTCGTTCCCGGCTCCCACCAACTGCTCGACCGTGCTCATGTACGGCCAGAAGCACGACCTGAACAACTACCTGGCCGACCGGCCGGACGCGCCGATGCACACGCTGGCCGACATCATCGCGTTCAACGCCGCGCACGCGGCGGTCGCCCTCAAGTACGGCCAGGCGATCTTCCTCGCCGCCGAACAGCTCGACACGAGCCCCACCAGCGCCGACACCGCGCGCTACAAGAGCGATCGCGCGCTCGACCTGGCCCTGACGCGGGGCGGGCTGAGCGCGGTCCTCAACGGTACCGACGGCATCGAGGGCACCGGCGACGACTTCGACGCCATCCTGTTCCCCCAGAACCGCGGCGCGGCCGCCCCGGCCAAGGCGGGCTACCCGAGCATCGTCGTTCCCGGCGGCTTCGTCCCTCCCACCGGCGCCGTCGTCAACCCGGCTCCGTTCGGTGTCACGTTCTCGGGCCGCGCCTTCAGCGAGCCGCGGCTGATCGCGCTCGCCTACGCCTTCGAGCAGGCGACCCGCCACCGGAAGCCGCCGGCGAGCGCGCCCCCGCTGCCGAGCGACTTCGTCGGACGGCCGTAAAAGAGGGCACAATAGGCCCTCGCGGAGGATCGATGGCGAGCCGCAAGGCGAGGGCAGGGACGATGCGGCCGGCGAGGCGGGCGTCGGCGAGCGGCGCCCGCCCGCGCGCCGGCGCCCGCGGCCCCGAGCCCCCGAGTGACGTCTCGCCGTCGCGCTACATCGCGCGCATCAGCCGGCTGACCGGCCGGGAGATCCCCGGCCCCATCGACCCCGACGAGCTGCTCGTCCACGCCCACCGCGACCAGCATCCGCTGGAGGTCGCGGCGCAGTTCGCGGCCAGCCGCATCCTCCAGCTCACGAAGAAGGAAGACCTCGTCCACCAGGGCCTGCGCGCGGTCAACCTGCTCGGCTCCACCGCCGCCCGCGCCGCGGGGGCGTTCCTCGGGGGCGCGGCCGTCGAGCGCCGGGCCAGGAGGCTGCTCGGGGTGGTCGAGCGCGAGCACTACTTCCAGTTCCGCGAGCCCACCCGCCTCAGCGAGGGCGAGGTGAAGGCCCGGATCGAGAAGCTCCAGCGCGACGCGGCGGCGACCCTCCGCGCCCGGGGCCGCAACCCGCGGCTGCGCGTGCTTCTCACCGGGGCCACCGGCTTCCTGGGCAAGGAGCTGCTCGTCCAGGCCGCCGGCGACCGCCGGATCGAGGAGATCGTGGCGGTGGTGCGGCCGGAGACGGTGCGCGACCCGAAGACGAAGGAGGTCGTGAAGGTCCTGGGCCCGGAGGAGCGCGGGGCGCTGCTGCTGAAGCGCCTCGGCATCCAGGGGACGAAGGCCAAGGGGATCCGTTTCGTGGGCGGCGACATCGAGCAGGCCGACCTGGGCCTCGATCCCGCCGAGGTGGCGCGGCTGCGCGGCAGCCTCACCCACGTGATCCACTGCGCGGCCAGCGTCTCGTTCGACGGCACCTACGAGAGCTCGTTCCGCGCCAACGTGGTCGGCTGCGCCAACGCGCTCTGCTTCTCGCTCGGGCTGCAGCAGGCGCAGGGCTCGCCCTTCATCCACCACGTGGCCATCGAGACCTCCTACATCCACGGCCGGAAGAAGGCCTCGATGGCCCAGGAGAACGCGCTCGTCTTCCCGCGCCGCTTCTACAACAACTTCTACGAGCTGACGAAGGCGATGGCCTCGCTGGAGACCGACCGCTTCCTGGTCGAGATGGGCCTGCGGGTGGCGCAACTCCTGCCCTCGATCGTGATCGGCCGCTCGCGCACCGGCAACAACCGGGGCGACACCAAGGTCGTCAACGCGCCCATCAACGCCTTCGGGCGGGCCAGGGAGGCGGTGACGGCGGCGGGCCGGGATCCGGTGGCCCGGGCGCGGGCGCGGGCGATCGGCTTCGTGGCCAGCGGCTTCGCGGGGGACCTGACCGCCCAGCTCAACCTGGTGCCGGTCGACCGCGTCGTGCAGGGCATCCTCTCCGCGCTCACCGTCCCGGAGTCGATCGGGGCCCGCATCCACCTGGCCACGGACAACCGGATCCGCTCCGAGGACATCGTGCGCATCACCCGCGAGGAGCTGGGCGTGAACGTGCGTCTGTCCGACCCCACCCTCTACCGCAACGTGACCCTGCCCATCGTGACCACCGTGCTCGAGAGGCTGAAGGAGCCGAAGCTGGCCAGCGCGCTCGGCAAGCTGGGCACGATCTTCGGCAGCTACGGCGAGTGGGGCCAGCCGATCCACGACGTGGGCAACGACGTGCGCATCCTCGGCCTGCCCATCCGGCGTCCCGACACCCGGCACGCCTTCCGGATGCTCTGCCGGCACAACCGCTACGTGCAGGAGTACGGGCGGGTGCGCGACGCGGACGAAGTGGCGCGGCGGGAGGAGCTGTGGTCGCGGGCGATCGAGGCGATCGAGTTCCGCAGCGGGCGCGAGGTGGCGTCCATGACGGCCGAGGAGTTCCGCGAGCACCTGGCCTCGGAGATCGACCTGGAGACGTTCCGGGCGCGGGGAAGGACGCGGAGGGCGAGCAGGGGCGAGGCGCGGGCGTGAAGGCCGGCCTCCTCGCGGCCCTGGCGACGCTCGCCGTCGCCGCCCGCGGCAGCGCTGCTCCCCCCGCCGACCTGCTGCTTCTCAACGGCAAGGTCTTCACCGCCGACCCGGCCCATCCGTGGGCGGAGGCGATCGCGATCCGCGGCGAGCGCATCGTCGCGGTCGGGGAGCGCGCCGCGGTCGAGCGCGAAGCCGGCCGGGGCGTCCGGCGCCTCGACCTCGGGGGGCGGGTCGTCATCCCCGGCATCAACGACGCGCACGCCCACGTGGGGCCGGAGCTGCCGGGGACGCCGATCGCCGTCAAGGGCATGGAGCCGAGCTTCGACGACGTGCTGGCGGCGGTGCGGGAGGCGGCCGCCGCGGCGCCGGCGGGAGGATCGCTGAAGGGCGAGGTCGGATGGACCGCGCTCAGCGATCCCCGCGCGACGCGCGCCGCCCTCGACGAGGCGGCCGGCGGCCGGCCCGTCGTGCTCGAGTGCTGGACCGGCCACGACGGCCTCGTGAGCAGCGCGGTGCTGCGCGCGGCCGGCATCGGCGAGGAGAGCTGGAACCCTCCCGGCGGGTTCTACGGACACCTCACCGGGACGCGCACGCTCTCGGGCGCCCTCCACGAGTACGCGCTGTGGAGGCTGACCCGGCGCTTGCGCAGCGAGGTACCCGCGGAGCAAGCGGTGCGCGACGTGCATGCCTTCGAGCAGCAGGCGCTGCGTTTCGGGATCACGTCGGTCCAGGACATGAGCAACGCGCTCCGGCGCGACGCCTTCGTGCGCCTGCTGGCGCAGGCCCGCCCCATCCTGCGGTGGCGCGTCATCACCTTTCCGATGGTCGAGCCCTCGCAGCCCGACCTCGACGAGGGACCGGAGGTTCCCGCCCACCCGACGCCGCTCGTCACCGTGTCGGGCACGAAGTGGATCCTCGACGGCACGCCGGTCGAGGCGCGGGCGTTGATGCGCGACGCGTACGCGGACCCGGCGGGAAGGTACGGGCAGGGGAACTTCCGGCCGGAATCCGTCCTGGCCGCGATCCGGCGCGCGGGAGCGGACCCTCTGCTCCTGCACGCGGTGGGCGATCGCATCATCGCCCAGGTGATCGCGTCGATGCAGCAGCTCGGCGGGGAGGCGACGTGGCGGCCCCGGCGCCTGCGGATCGAGCACGGCGACGGCCTGATGCCCGACCTGGTGGACTCCGCGCGCCGCCTGGGCATCGTGGTCGTCCAGAACCCTTCCCACTTCACGATCGGGGACGTGCTCTCCCGGCGCTACAAGCCGGAGGTCCGCGCGCGCTTCCAGCCCCTTCGCTCGCTGATCGCGGCCGGCATCCCGCTCGCGCTCGGCTCCGACGGCCCCGTCAACCCCTATCTCAACCTGATGTTCGCGACCACCCACCCGGCCCGGCCGGACGAGGCGATCGATCGCGAGCAGGCCGTCGCCGCCTACACGCGCGGGTCGGCCTACGCCGAGTTCGCCGAGGGCGAGAAGGGGACGCTGGCCCCCGGCATGCTGGCCGACCTCGCGGTGCTCTCCCAGGACGTCTTCGCCGTCCCGCCGGGCGACCTGCCGAAGACCGAGAGCGTCCTCACCCTCGTGGGGGGGAAGGTGGTCTACGATGCGGGGGTGATCTCATCCCACGCGAAAGGAGCCTCCCTTGACTGACGAGAGCGTCTTCGAGCGCCTGCGGGCCCGCGGCGAAGCCGTCTTCAGCCAGGTCTCGGCCGAGCTGATGAAGAACCCCGCGTTCGTGCAGGCCATGCAGGCGGCCGTGAAGGGCAAGGAGCGGGTGGACGAGGCGGTGGGGCAGGCCCTGAAGGCGATGAACGTGCCGACGCGCAGCGAGTTCCGGCGCGCCCAGACCCGCATCGACGCCCTCGCGCAGGAGCTGGCCGCGCTGAAGGCCGAGCGGCCCGCGGCACCCCGCCCGCGCCGGCCGAAGCCGCGCTCCCGCCGCGCCCGGTAGCATGGGGCGCATCGCCCTCACCGGCACCGCGTCGCTGCTCGGCGGCCGGCTCCTGCGCCGGCTGGCCGAGACGAAGGGGCCCGATCGCCTGCTGGTGGTGGACGTAGCCCCCCCGCCGGCCGCCCTCGCGGTCCGCCACCGCGCGGTCGACCTCACCGCGCCCGCCGCCGACCAGCGGCTGCTCGACGTCCTGCGCGAGGAGCAGGTGGAGTCGGTCCTGCACTTCGCCTTCTTCACGAGCCCGCGCCGCGACACCGTCCACACCCACGAGCTGGAGTCGATCGGCACGCTGGCCGTGCTCGCCGCGGCGGCCGCGGCCGGCGTCGGCCGCGTCGTGATGCGCTCGTTCACGGCGGTCTACGGCGCGCGCGGGCAGAACCCGGCCTTCCTGACCGAGGACCGACCCCTCCAGCCCGACCCCGCCACGGCCTGGGCGCGCGACAAGCTGGAGGCCGAGCAGCACGCGGCTTCCTTCTCGCGCCGCTATCCCGACCTGAAGGTCGCGGTGCTGCGCTTCGCGCCGCTCATCGGCCCCGGCGTGCACACCTTCTACACGCGGATCCTCGACCGGCGGGTGGTGCCGTTGCTGATGGGCTACGACCCGCTCGTGCAGATGCTCCATCCCGACGACGCGCTGGGCGCCGCGGAGGCGGCGGTCGACCGGCCGGTGGCGGGGCCCTTCAACGTCGTGCCCCTCCGGCCCATCCCGCTCCTGACCGCGCTGCACCTGGCGGGAAAGATCCCCCTGCCGGTGCCGCATCCCCTGGCCTACCCGGCGGTGGACCTGATGTGGGCGGCCGGGGTGGGGGAGGCGCCCGGGCGCTTCTGCGACTACGTGCGCTTCCCGTTCGTGGCCGACGGCGAGCGGGCCCGGCGCGAGCTGGGCTTCTCGGCCCGCCACGCGAGCCGCGACGCGCTCCTCGCGTACATCGGCTATCGCCATCCGCAGGCCCGCGCGCGCGCCGCGGAGGCGCCGGCATGAGCTCGCGGCCGAAGGTCGTGCTCTTGCGTCCGGCCACCCGCGGCGAGCCCCAGCGCGATGCGGCTCCGGAGGCGACGCCGCGCCGGGAGGGCCTGCTCGTCGCCCTCGCCCGCGCGCTGGAGGCCGGACGGCATGGCCTCGGGTGGGAGAACGTCGCCGATCTGTGGAGCGCCGCCTACTTCTCCTGGCACTCGGAAGACGTGGACGAGTTCGGCCGCGACGCCCGGTTCATTGAGACGATCCGCCCGCTGCTCGAGTTCCTCTACACGGTGTGGTGGCGGGTCGAGCCGGCCGGCGTCGAGAACGTCCCCGCCGAAGGGCCGGCGCTCGTCGTCGCCAACCACTCCGGCGTCCTGCCCTGGGACGGCGTGATGATCACCCTCGCCCTGCGCCACGAGCACCCCGCCCGCCGCGAGTGCCGGATGCTCGTCCTCGACATGTTCGCCCTCCTGCCCTTCCTCGCCCCCACCCTCGCCCGCAGCGGCGCGGTGCGGGCCAGCCAGGAGAACGGCGAGCGGCTGCTGCGCCAGGGCGAGCTGGTGGGGGTGTTCCCGGAGGGCGTGAAGGGCGTCGGCAAGCGCTATCGCGACCGCTACAAGCTGGCCCGCTTCGGCCGCGGCGGCTTCGTGCGCCTCGCGCTGCGCACGTCGGCCCCCATCGTGCCCTGCGCGGTGGTGGGCGCGGAAGAGATCCATCCCGTGCTGGCCAAGGCGGATTGGGTGGGACGGCCGTTCGGCCTGCCCTACTTCCCGATCACGCCGAGCTTCCCGCTGCTCGGTCCCCTCGGCGTCGTCCCGCTGCCGACGAAGTGGTCGATCGACTTCTCCGATCCCATCCCCACCGCCGGCTACGGCCCCGAGGCCGCCGAAGACCCCATCCTCGTCAACCGCCTCTCCGAGCAGGTGCGGTCGGTCATCCAGCGGATGATCGACGGCCGGCTGGCCCGGCGGCGGTCGGTCTGGTTCGGGTAGGACGCCGGCGCCGGGCGTGATCGGCATCACCGTGCCGACGCCCACACACCGGGTAGATCTGCCTGATCACGGCGCCCACGATGTCCATGACCGTCATGCTCTCCCTCCTCGTCGGCGTGTTGCTCATCGGCCTCCTTCTCCGCGTCGAGTACCGCCAGTGGCGGGAGGCCACCGAGCGCGAGAGGTTCATGCTCGCCCTGAAGGAGGCGTCGACCCCGCAGCGCATGGATCCGGCGGACGTCCTCCGGCTCAGGCGGCTGCGGTCGCCGGGCTGGGCGGTCTGGCGGTGGCTGTTCGAGCTGTGGCGGCAACCGCACCTGTCCCGGCGCCATCCCCACGGTCGTTGAGCCGAACCGAGGAAGAGCGGGGCCCGTTTCCGCTTCGAGCTGACGCGGCGACCCCGCTCTCCCTCTCTCTCCCGCTCCTCGGAGACGCCTACTGGAAGCGCGCGGCGCTCTCGTTGATGGCGCAGCCTTGCCCGGTCATGTTCCCCGCGGCGTCGAAGAGATCGAATGTCGCATTGGCTTCGAACGCGTCCGGGCCCGTGAGTTCGATGTGGTTCGTGATCTCCTCGCTGCCCCGGCGGCTGCCGTCGGGGTTGAAGAGGAAGAACTTGAAGCGGGCCGTGAACTGGTGATCATCGACGCGCTCCCACGAGCCCACGCCGGGGCCGCGCAGGGGGCTGCCGCCGCTGATCTCCAGGATCGACCCGTGCTGCAGGTACGCGTGCAACGCCGGGATCGGGATGTTCGGCACGCCGCCCGGGCAGGGGCATGCCGCGGTGCAGGCGGGGAAGTGCAACGTGACGTTCCAGGTGCCGACCAATTGCTTGGATTCCGCGGCGGCGGCGCCTTGCCCGGACACCGGCCTGGGCCCGGCCAGCAGGACCAGCACAGCCACCGACGCGACCCCGAAAAACGCCTTCAAGGACGTCTTGCTCATGTTTGCCTCCTCTAGCCCTAGAAGGCGCAGCGAGCCGGCAAAACCGGCAACGGCTGTGGTCGGGGAGATCGCGGTTACTTCGAGAGGCGGAAGTACCAGGTCGCGCCGACGTTGTAGTCCTGGCCGTTGTGGGCGTTCCGTCCCCAGACGTACTTCGCGAACGACGCAAAGACGTCGACCGCGCCGGCCGCGTACGCGAGCCCTCCCCCCACCTGGAGGTAATTGGCCCGCAGCAGTCGATCGCGCTGCGCGAACCGCTCCGCCGTGTTCAGCTCTCCGGGGACCGGGAACGGGTGGCCGGTCGGGGACCCGACGCGCAGGCCGCCGTGCGTCCGCTGACCGTTGCCGACCGCGCTGACGTAGAGCCGCGGCGTCGGAGCATAGCCGAGCTGGACGAAGCCAATGCTCCGGTCGATCGGGACGTCGGCGAGCGGCTTCTCGACGAACGAGTACGTGTAGCCCGCCTGGACGCTGGCCCTGGGCAGCAAGCCGGTCAACCGCGCTCCCGCGCTGACGCCGACCTGCGCCTCCTGCAGGTTCCGGCCCACGACCGCTTCTCCCTTGTACGCGTAGTCATGGCTGGGACGGAGGTACCTCACGACGGGCGTGACCGCCCAGCTCTCGTGCCCGAGCCGATAGCGGGCGGCCAGCGAGAAGTCCTGGAACGACGAGTGCCAGCAGCCACACGCGTCCACGGGAAGGCCCGACGGCGGCGGCATCGCGCCCGTGTACCTGGCGAAGACGTAGGGGATGCCCGCCGTGGCCGACAACCGGTCGGTGACGCCGTAGTCCAGCTCGACGAGCGCACTCTGCGTCACGCTCTGGCCTCGCGCCAGCAGGAAGCCGTCGCTGAACCGGTGACCCGTGTTATCGACGTACTGCCAGGCCAGGGTGACCGCCCCCAGGCCCCGGGGCGGGGTGAAGGCCTGGGCAGCGACCGGCGCGGGCGCCGAAGCGAGTGCCGCGGCGATCGCGACCGCGAAGAGGAGGCGGAGCTTGCGGCTCACCGCGCAGCTAACTGCGAGCTTGCACCCTCCGGGCGTTGCGGTCGTGCTGCTCGACCGCCTTGTCGATCGCTTCGAGGAGCGGTCGCTCCTTGAGGGGAGCCCTCACGGCCACCACCACCGGCGCGTCCGGGCCGGCCAGAAGGTTCTCGACGGCGGCGACGGCGGTGCTGGCCGCGAGAATGACGTCATACCGGCCGCCGGCCAGGAGCGCGGTGAGCTGCTGCAATGTCTCGGCCGTCGCCGAGCGATGTCCCTGGCGTCTCAGCACCGACTCCACCGGAACGCTCCCGACCGCGGTGGGAAGGCCCGAGGAGGGATTCGCATAGATCAGGACGGACGCCGCGCGGGCGCTCTTCGGCCGCTGGTAGCGCGTCCCCCGGCCGGCGACGAGGAACTTGTCCCCGCACGCGAGGAGATCCGCGCCGGTGAAGAGTCCGACGGCGGCCACGAGTCCCACCAGGCGGATTCCGTAGCGCATCGCAACCCCCTTGCCTGATCCTCGGCTCCGGCCTCCCGCGAAGGGTATACCGTTTTTCAGGGAATGCCAACGCGGCGGACGAGGGTGGCGAACCGGGCGTCGTCACGGATCCGGTCCCAGGCCCGGTCCGCCTTGAGGCCGATCAGCAACGGAGCTCGCTCGGCGAAGGCCGCCTCGAGGCTCGCGAAGGCCTTCTCGCGCTCCCCCGCCCGCGCATGCAGCCGGGCGAAGTCCAGGGGGGAGACGTACCGCTCCTTCGCGAGGGCCTCGAGCGCGCCGAGCCGAGCCCGCGCCACCTCTACCTCCGCGTCCTCGTAGTCCTTCTCCGTGCGCGCGGTGGCCAGCGCCTTCGCGCCGCGCTCTTCCCCCGACAGCTCGTACGCCTTCCGGAGGGCTTCGATCGCGCCCGTCACGTCGCCCCGTCGCTTCAACACCTCGGCCAGGCCGAACTGCGGCCTCGGATCGGAAGGCTCGGCCGCCGCGATGGCCCGGTAGGAGTCGATCGCCTCCTCGAGCCGTCCGGCCTGGGCCAGGAAGTCGGCCAGCATGATCCGGGATTCGAGGTTCCCGGGATCGACGCGGAGCGCCCTCTCCATCAGGGCCACGGCCTCCTCGGGCCGGCCGCGCGCCCAGAAGAAGACGGCGATGGGGTGGAACTGGTTCCCGGCCAGCAGCCGCGGGTCGGCGCCCAGCTCCCGGAACTCGCGCTCGGCGCCCTCCCAGTCCCAGTCGAAGAGGAAGCGGCGGGCCGCGAGGCCGGCCCGCGCCAGGACGTTGCCGAGGTCGAGATCCAGGGCCTTGCGCAGCTCCTCCTCCGCTCGCGTCCACGCCTCGACGGGCCGCGCATAGCCGTTCCCCGCGCTCCTCGCGTAGGTGGCGGCGACGCCGAGACGGGCCTCCACGAACGCCGGGTCCTTTTCGAGCGCCTTCAGGAACAGGCGCCTCGCCTCGAGGTCGTCCTCCTCGGTCTCCCTCGTGAGGAAGAACCGGGCCTTCAGGAAAAGCTCGTAGGCCTCCGCGTCCTGCGTTCCATGCTGCCCGAGGGTGTGCTTCTCCTGGCCCGAGAGCCGCAGGCGAAGCCCGTCCGACATCTCCGACGCGATGCTGTCCTGGACCCGGAGCAGGTCCGCGAAGGGCCGGTCGTACTTCTCCCCCCACAGCCGCTCGCCGGTCGGGACCTCCACCAGCTCCGCCGAGATCGAGAGCTGGTCGCCGTGGCGGGACACGCTGCCCGTGAGGACGGCTCCGACGCCGAGCCTCCGCCCCGCCTCCTGCGGGTCGGCGGTGCCCTTGAAGCGGAAGACCGTCGCGCGCGCCATCACCTTCAACGAGGGCAGGCGGGACATCTGGTCGATCAGGCTCTCGGTGAGCCCGTCGCCCAGGTACTCGGCCTGGGGGTCCTTGCTCGCGTTCTCGAAGGGCAGCACGGCCAGGGAACCGACGGCGGTCCGCGGGGCGTGGAACCTCATCCACGCCGCCCCCGCGAGCGCGAGCGCGAGGCCGGCGCCGAGCACGAGGACGGGGCGGCGGAACCGCAATCGCCGCGCCGCCTCGGAAGGCGGGGCGATCGGCGTCTCCGGGGAAGCTACGGGGGCCGCGGAAGCCGCAGTGACGAGGGATTCGAGCGCGGCGGCGAGCTCCCGCGTGGAGGCGAACCGGTCCTCCGGGCGCTTGGCGAGACAGGTGGCGATCAGGCGCTGGAGCGGCTCGGGAATCCCCGGCCGGAGCGACGAGAGGGGAATGGGCTCCTCGCGGATGATGGCCGAGAGGGTCTCGACGGCGGTCGGCCGCGCGAAGGCCCGCCGGCCGGTGAGCATCTCGTAGGCGATGAGGCCGAGCGCGAACTGGTCCGATCGGAAGTCCGCCGGGCGGCCCGACGCCTGCTCGGGTGACATGTAG
>Ga0066710_100001296_pt1 | contig 18349 bp, 16 predicted proteins | sample GraSoiAngelo_159_FD_79666 | JGI IMG/M metagenome (GOLD analysis project Ga0066710, IMG submission 79666) | Grasslands soil microbial communities from the Angelo Coastal Reserve, California, USA - 14_1009_16_40cm | ecosystem: Environmental > Terrestrial > Soil > Grasslands | place: USA... | reverse complement strand
GGAACACCCTTGGGGACCGGGACGGGCTGGTCGAGGTCGATCCCGGCGACGACCGCCTCGGTCTCCTTCGCGACCGCGTCGAAGCGGGCGAGGGCCTCCGCGAGCGTCTCGTCCGGCGCGAGGCGGAAGTTGTCCTCGTAGGCCGCTTCGCGGTCGTCCGAGCCGCCGCGGTCGCGCTGGAGGACGATGTCGATCCAGCCCTGCTCCATGGCGGCGACGTGCTTGACGAGCCCTCCGATGCTGAGCGTGCCGGCCGTCGGCGTCAGGCGGGCCTGCTCGTCGGTGAGCCCGTACGCCGCGTTGCGCACTCCGTCGCGCTGCTGGGCGATATAGGCGAGGAGCAGCTCACGCTCGTCGGTCGCCGGGGGAGCCTGTCCGGGCATGTCGATCTCCGTTCGTCGGGTTCGAGCTCAGCATGCACCCTCGACCCTGTCATCTAGTGTCGTTACCGGGTCGTCGAAGGTGCCGCGACTCACGTCGCCGGCGTCTGCTCGAACATGTAGTACACCGCGAGCCCCGCGATGATCGCCAGGGACACGGGTGCGCTCAAGAACGCGACGCCGATGGCAACCAGGTAGGCGATCGATCCCACGCCGAAGCGGAGGACGGCGGTGCGGACCGCGTCTTCGGGCAACGGAACGGCTCGGCGGCCCCGTCGGAGCGACCAGACGAAGATCGCGGCGAAGCTCACGCCCATGCCCTCGAGGACCACTCCGTAGAGGGCAGTCGCGAGGTGCGCGTCGTCGCCACCGCCGCGGAGGTACGTCGCCATGGTGGATGTCGCGAACGGGATGGCCACCACGAACAGCAACAGCACCAGGTTCAGGAACAGCAGCTTCCGGTCGACCTTGACGAAGGTGTCGACCAGGGCGTGGTGGTTGACCCATGTGATGCCGACGACGAAGAAGCTGACGACGTAGGCGACGAACGACGGCCAATGATCTGCGAGCTGATGCGCGAGTGACCCATGACCCGGGCCCGCCACCGCCAGGTCCAACGCGAGCAGTGTGATCGCGACGGCGAACACGCCGTCACTGAACGCCTCGAGCCGCGCGCTCGTCACGCGAGACAGCGCAGTGGACGCCCACCGTTGTAGGTGATCATGTCGATGAAGGCGCTGACGATGTCGATCGGCGAGCCGAGCGGTTGGCCGTCGAGCTCCGCGTAGGCGCGGTGCAGGTTGCCGACGAGCCGCTCGGCGTCGAGCCACTCGGCGTACGCGCCGAGGTCTGCCTCGCGCGCGGCCTGCAGAGGCGGCACCCCCGCGCCCTTCGCCTCGGCCGCGAGCCGTTGCACGAAGGTCAGGTAACCGTCGATCGCGTCGAGGTGCCGGGGGTCGCAGACGGCACCGTGGCCGGGCACGATGGTCGTCGCCTGGTAGCGCCGGAGCCGCTCGATGGCGACGAGTGATCCCGCGACCGAGCCCATGAGGACGAACGGCGTTCCACCGTTGAACACGAGGTCGCCCGTGAAGAGAACGCGGTGCTCGGGGAGCCACACGACGGCATCCCCGGTGGTGTGGGCGGGCGTGCCGATGTGGCGCACCTCGGCGCCGAGGTCGTCGACCCACAGCTCGACCTGCTCGACGAACGTCAACGTCGGGGGCGAGATCGTGAGCTCGCCCCACTCGACCTCGCCGAACACCGGTTCCAGGCCGCCGATGCGCTGCTCCTTCACGCCCGCGCGGCAGTTGCGGTGAGCGACGATGGTCGCGTCCCCGAAGAGGCAGTTGCCGTTGGTGTGGTCGCCGTGATGATGGGTGTTGACGAGCGTCCTCACCGGCCGTGGGCTGACGCGCCCGATCGCGTCCAGGAAGCCCCGGGTGCGCCGTTCGGTCGACGACGCGTCGATCGCGGTGACCGAGTCGGCGCCGACGAGGAACCCGGTGTTGTTGATCCACCAGCTCCCGTCCGGCTGGACGTACGCGAACACCCCGTTCGCCACCTCGATCGTCTCGGGCGGCGGGAGCCCGTGGTCGTCCGGGTGGCCGTTGGCGGTGGGGGCCGACATCGCGGGAACGCTACGCGATCCGCACATGGTCCCCGACGCCCAAGCGGGAGCAGGCTGCGATCGAGCATCCTGGTGGCGAACGAGCGCGAACCACGGAGGGCCCATGATCTCGGACGAGGTGGTCTCACTCGGCGCGCGGGTGCGCCGGCTGGCCGACGAGCGACCGGATGCGCCAGCGGTCTCGTGCGACGACGACACCCGCACCTGGGCCGCGCTCGACCGTCGCAGCAACCGCCTCGCGCGCGCGCTCGAGGCGCGCGGGGTCCGCGAGGGTGGCTTCGTCACCATCGGCCTGCCCAACGGCGTGGCGTTCGTGGAGGCCTGTGTCGCTTGCTGGAAGCTGGGGGCCACGCCTCAGCCGGTGTCGTCTCGGCTCCCGGCGGCAGAGCTGGAGGCGATCGTCGCGCTCGCCGAGCCCGCGCTCGTCGTCCGGGCCGAGCCGGGTGAGGTCGCCGGCCGCGCGTGTGTGAGCGCGGAGACGCTCGTCGACGAGGCCGACGACGACGGCCCACTGCCCGACCGCGTCTCGCCGGCATGGAAGGCGCCGACGTCGGGGGGCAGCACGGGCCGGCCGAAGCTGATCGTGGCGGGCCGGCCCGGGTTGGTGAACTGGCTCGAGATGGCCTTCTGGCGCCTCGACGACACCAGCACCGCGCTGATGCCGGGGCCCCTGTACCACAACGGTCCGTTCGTCTCCGCGTTCCACGCGCTCATGGCCGGCGGTCACCTGGTCGTGCTCCCGCGTTTCGACGCGCTCCGCACGCTCGAGCAGGTGGAGGCGCACCGGGCCACGTGGCTCTATCTGGTGCCCACGATGATGAGCCGCATCTGGCGTCTCCCCGAGGCCGTGAGGACGGGCTTCGACGTCTCGTCGCTGGAGACCGTGTGGCACCTTGCCGCGCCGTGCCCGCCGTGGCTGAAGGAGGCATGGATCGAATGGCTCGGGGGCGAGCGCATCTGGGAGCTCTACGCGGGCACCGAGGCGCAGGTGACGACGGTGATCACCGGAACGCAGTGGATGGAGCGGCGGGGCTCGGTGGGGCGGCCGATCAACGGCGACGTGCGGATCCTCGACGACGACGGCGCCGAGGTGCCGCCGCGCGAGGTCGGCGAGGTCTTCCTGCGGCGCCTGGCGGGCACGGACCCGACCTACCGCTACATCGGCGCCGAAGCGCGCTCGCGCGGCGAGTGGGAGTCGCTCGGCGACCTCGGTTGGGTCGACGAGGACGGCTACCTCTATCTCGCGGATCGCCGCGCCGACATGATCCTCGTCGGTGGCTCCAACGTGTACCCGGCCGAGGTCGAGGCCGCGCTCGACGAGCACCCGCACGTCGCGTCGAGCGCGGTGATCGGTCTGCCCGACGACGACCTGGGTCAGCGCGTCCACGCGATCGTCCAGGCCCCTCCCGATCTCGATGTCGACGACCTGCGCGCCCACCTCGAGTCGCGGCTCGTGCGCTACAAGCTTCCGCGCAGCTTCGAGCGGGTCGACGAGCCCGTGCGCGACGATGCCGGCAAGGTGCGCCGCTCGCGTCTCGTCGACGAGCGCCGGTCACAGCCTTGAGTCGACGAGGGCTCGGGTGGTGACGCTCGTGCCCCTGCCCGGACAGCCGGAGGGGTCGCCGTGGCCCGCGCCGGACTGGGCGGAGGGACCCATCCCGCGCGGCGTCGACCTCGCGCCGCTCCTCGACGCCGCATTCGATGCTGGCGGCCCCCTGTCGCTCACGTATGCCGTCGTCGTGATCCATCGGGGCCGGCTCGTAGCCGAGCGCTACAGCGGCGTCATCGAGCACTGGGATCGAGCGGACGAGCCCGTCGGACCGGACACGCCGCTGCTGTCGTGGTCGATGGCCAAATCGATGCTCCACGCGGTAGTCGGCGTCCTCGTGGGTGAGCGGCGGGTGCAAACCCACGCGCCGGCGCCCGTCCCGCAGTGGGCCGCCCCGGACGACCCCCGGCGGACGATCACGCTGCAGGACCTCCTCGAGATGCGCGACGGCCTCGACTTCGCGGAGGACTACGTCGACGCGCGCGCCTCCGACGTGATCGAGATGCTGTTCGGCGCGGGCAAGGACGACGTGGCCGCCTTCGCTGCCGACCGCCCCGCGATCGCGGCTCCCGGTCTCCGTTTCAACTACTCGAGCGGCACCAGCAACATCGTGTCGGCCATCGTCGGCCGCGAGGTCGGCTTCGGTGACCGCTACTGCCGGTTCCTGCGCGAACGTCTCTTCGATCCCATCGGCGCGCAGTCGGCCCGTCCGACGCTCGACGCAGCGGGCACATGGGTCGCGTCGTCGTACGTCCACGCGACGGCTCGCGACTTCGCCCGGTTCGGCTACCTCTACCTGCGCGACGGCGTCTGGGACGGCCGACGAGTGCTGCCGGACGGTTGGGTGGACCACGGCCGGCGGCCCCGGTCGGTCGACCCGGAGGACGGGTCGTTGTACGGGGCGCACTGGTGGGTGGTCGGCGACGGGCACGGGTCGTTCCAGGCCAGCGGGTACGAGGGCCAGTCGATCCTCGTGTGCCCGGGCCTCGACCTCGTCGTGGTGCGCCTGGGCAAGACTCCAAGCGACCGCTACCCACAGCTCCGCGAGTGGCGGGCGGCGGTCACTGCGGCCTTTGCCGCGGGGGACGCCATACTCGGTGGGTGACAGTCGAGCCGCTCGTCCGGGCGACCGCGTTGACGAAGCGTTTCGGGTCTGTCACCGCGCTCGACGCCCTCACCGTCGACATCCCGCACGGGCGCACCGGCCTGGTCGGAGCCAACGGCGCGGGCAAGACGACGTTCTTCCGGCTGCTGCTGGGGCTCGGGCGTGCCACGTCGGGTCGGCTCGAGGTCGGCGGCCACGCGGTCGACGACGACCCGATCGGGGTGCGATCGACGATCGGCTACATGCCCGAGCACGATTGCCTGCCTCTCGACCAGACCGCCGCCGACGTGGCGGCCACCTTCGCCGAGCTGAGCGGCCTACCCCCGCGCGCGGCCCGCCAACGGGCATCCGACGTGCTCGACCTCGTGGGCCTCGACGAGGCGCGCTTCCGGCCGATCGCGGGCTTCTCCACCGGCATGCGTCAGCGCACGAAGCTGGCCCAGGCGCTCGTGGCCGACCCCCAGCTCCTGCTGCTCGACGAGCCGACCGCCGGTCTCGACCCCACCGGCCGGGAGGAGATGCTGGCGCTGGTCGCACGCGTCGGCACCTTCGGGATCTCGGTGCTGCTGGCGACGCACCTGCTCGACGACGTGCAGCAGGTCTGCGACAACGTCGTGATGATCGACGGCGGGGCGCTGGTCGTCGCCGGCGCCACCGAGGGCCTCGTGCAACGGACCGGGATGGTGGTCGTCGACGTCGGCGATCGCGGGGGCGAGCTCGTCTCCGCGCTCGTCGCACGGGGCATGAACGCCACCGTGGTCGACGACACCGTCGAGGTCACCGTCACCGCGGTGGACGACGTCGACACGATCCGCGACGCCATCGCCGATCTCGGGTTGCCGCTGCACCGACTCAGCAACCGCTTCCGATCGCTCGACGACGTGTTCCTCACCGCCGCGGGGCACCCGTGACATCCACAACCAGTGGCGCCACGAGTGGAGCCGTCTACGACCGCGGCTACCGGCCCTACGACGGCCCACGGGGTGGCCGTCGCGCGGTCCGGCTCGCCCTGTTCCGCGTGTCGGTGCGCCGCGCCCTCGGGCTGCGCCGGCCGTGGCGCCAGAAGGTCGCGCCGTTCCTGCTCCTCGGCGTCGCGGTGATCCCCGCCGTGGTCAACGTCGGCATCGGGTACGTCACGCGCGACAGCCCACCGATCGGCTTCGAGTTCATCACGTATCGCGACTACGTGGTCGTCTCGAGCTCACTCTTCCTCCTGTTCGTGGCGCTCACGGGGCCCGACGTGCTCTGTCCCGACCGCCGCAACAAGGTGTTGCCGCTGCTGTTCGCCCGCCCGTTGACGGGTGCGGACTACGTGGCGGCGAAGCTCGGCGCGATCGCAACCATCGTGTTCGCTTTCGGCGTCATCCCCCAGATCGTGCTCTTCGGCGGCCAGATGCTGGTGCGCGACCGCGCGCTCGACTACCTGCGCGACAACGCCGAGGTGCTTTGGCAGGTTCCTGCAGCGGTCGCGGTCGTTGCCATCTACTACGCGGCGATCGTGCTGGCCATCTCGTCGCTGACCGGCCGTCGCATCGTGGCTGCCGCGGTCTTCATTGGCCTCATGTTCGCCACCGCGACCGTCTCGGCGATCCTCGTCGGAGACACCTCGCAGCAGTTCAACCAGGGGAGCGTCGCCGGGCTCATCGACCTCGCGGCGCTCCCCTTGCACCTGCGCGATCTGCTGTTCCTCGGCCATCTCGACCCCGAGGGCCCGCTCGGCGGTGTTGCGAAAGGCGGGCTGTTCGCCGTGGGCACCTACGCCGCCGTGCTCTCCGTGGCGCTCGTCGTTCTCTTCGTCCGTTACCGCTGGGAGGACCGATGAGCGAGCACCGCAGCGCAGCGAGGAGCGCAGCTCCCATGTGGCAGGCCGGTACACCGGGCGAGGAACGAGGACGGTGAACCGATGAGCGAGCACCGCAGCGCAGCGAGGAGCGCAGCTCGATGAGCGCGGCGGATCCCGCGTTCGTGCCGGACGCCACCGTCGAGGCGACGGAGGTGTCGGTGTGGTTCGGGCCGAAGGTCGCGCTCACCGAGCTGTCGTGCTCCTTCGGGCCGGGTGTGGCCGGCCTGCTCGGCCCCAACGGTGCCGGGAAGACGACCTTCATGCGCGCCATCACCGGGTTGCTGCCCGTGAACTCGGGGCGGCTGCGCGTGGCGGGTGGCGACCCGCGTCGCGATCGCGCCGTGCAGCGCAGCATCGCCCTCGTCTCCGAGGACGAGGCGGTACCCGGCTCGGTGAGCGCGCGCGAGCTCGTGCACTACATCGCCGACCTCCATCGGGTCGCGGACAGCGGAGCCCCCGAGCGCGCCCTCGCGACGGTCGGTCTCCTCGACGTCGCCGATCGTGCCGTTGGGAAGTTCAGCAAGGGCATGCGCCAGCGCACGAAGGTGGCCGCCGCGCTCGTCACCGACCCCGACGTCCTGGTGCTCGACGAGCCGCTGAACGGCGCGGATCCCGTGCAGCGGGCGAACCTCATCGAGCTCTTCCGTCGCCTCGGCGCCGAGGGCCGCACGGTCATCGTGAGCAGTCACGTGTTGCACGAGGTCGAGCGCCTGGCCGACCGGGTCATCGTCGTGATCCAGGGCCGCCTCGCGGCGGCCGGCAGCCATCGCGCCATCCGTGACGCGATGGATGACCGACCGCGTCAGGTCCTGATCCGGGCCGACGGCGCCCGGCGTCTGGCCGCCGCGCTGCTCGACCTCGACAGCGTGGCCGGGGCGTCGGTGCGTGACGGCGAGGCGGTGATCGCCACCAACCGGGCGCGCGACGTGGCCGTCGCCCTGCCGCGCATCGCGCGTGAGATGGGCATCCGCCTCACCGAGGTCCGGCCGCTCGACGACTCGCTCGAGAGCCTGTTCCGGGAGCTCGTGCGATGAGTGAGCAGAGCGAAGCGGAGGCGCGCAGCTCCCGTGCCCGCAGACCCGCGATCGCGGTCACCGGGTTCGCGTTGCGTGCGTGCTTTCCGCGGAAGCGCCGCTGGGGCCTGCTCCTGCCGTGCGCCATGGCGATTCTCTTCGGCCTGCTCGCCCGGACCGACCACGGCACCGCGTCCGAAGGCTTCGCCCGGGTCGCGGACCACGGCCTGTTCGGCTTGCTGTTGCCCATCGCGTGCCTCGTCATCGGTGACGCGGTCATGGGCGCCGAGGTTCGCGCCGGCACGCTGCCCTTCACGTGGCTGTCACCGGTTCCGTTCCGGACGATCGCCGTCGCCCGTTGGGCCGCCGGCACCCTCGTCGCGTGGGTGACGATCGTCCCCGCCTTCGCCCTCGCGGCCGTGGTGGCCGGAGTACCCGAGGCGGCGGCGGCTGCGGCGGCGGCGACGGTCGTTGGTGCCTGCGCGTATGTGGCGGTGTTCGTGCTCCTCGGCTGCGCCACCCGGCGCGCGACGGTGTGGTCGCTCGGAGTCGTGCTCCTCGGCGAGAGCCTCGTGGCCACTGCGCTCGTCAGCGTCGCCCAACTGTCGCCGCGCTGGCTGGCGTTCGCGGTGTTCGGCGGGCTCACCGACGTCCCCTCCGACCTCGTGCGCGACGGCCTGGCCCGAGGGTGGGGAGCAGCGGCGCAGCTCGTGGTGATCACGCTCGTCTGCCTGACGCTGTCGGGATGGCGGCTGGGGCACCTGCGGCTCAGCGGCTCGTCCGACTGAGCGCGTCGGGCGCGCCTACGGTTGACCGGTGAGCGGCAGCCCTTGATCGACGTCGAGCGAGCCCGCGCGGACACCCCTGGCTGCGGCCGCGTCGTCCATCTCAACAACGCGGGTGCGGCGCTCGCGCCCCGCCCCGTGCTCGAGGCGATGATCGGGCACCTCGAACGGGAAGCCGGCATCGGCGGGTACGAGGCGGCCGAGGAGGCCGCGTCGCGCGTCGAGCACACCTATGACGCGCTCGCGAGGCTCATCGGCGCGGAGCCGCACGAGATCGCCGTCGCCGAAAGCGCCACCCGCGCCTGGGACATGGCCCTCTACGCGGTCGGCCTGGGGCCGGGCGATCGGGTGCTGACCGGCCGCAGCGAATACGTGAGCAACGTCATCGCGCTCCTGCAGGTGGCCGCCCGCACCGGGGCGCGCATCGAGGTCGTCGACGACGATCAGCACGGTCAGATTGACGTGGATGCGCTTCGCACGCGCGTCGACGACGACGTGAAGCTGATAGCGCTCACCCATGTTCCCGCCAACAACGGACTGGTGAACCCGGCGGCGGAGGTGGGCCGGATCGCGCACGATGCCGGCGCCCTGTTCCTGCTCGACGCGTGCCAGTCGGTGGGTCAGCTGCGGGTCGACGTCGACGAGCTGAGATGCGACATCCTCGCCGCGCCGGGGCGCAAGTTCCTGCGCGGGCCGCGCGGCACGGGTTTCTCCTATACACGGGCTTCGGTCATCGAGCGACTCGAGCCGCCGCCGCTCGACGTGCACGCGGCGCGCTGGACGGCACCCGATCGTTACGAGTTGCGCGACGACGCCCGTCGCTTCGAGAGCTGGGAGTCGAACTACGCGGCCAAGATCGGGCTCGGTGTGGCCGTCGACTACGCGCTCGAAGTCGGGATCGAGGCCATCGAGGCGCGGGTGTCCGGGCTCGCGGCCCGGCTCCGGACCGAGCTCGCCACCATCCCCGGCGTGGCGGTGCACGATCGTGGCCGGCGGCTCTGCGGCATCGTGACCTTCTCCGTCGGGTCGCAACCGGCGGTCGAGGTGCGCCGGAGGTTGCGGGAACAGGCGATCAACACGTGGGTCGCCTGGCACGAGCACGCCCTGCTGGCCGGCCCCGACGGCCCGCCGGGCGACCTGGTCCGGGCCTCAGTGCACTACTACAACACCGACGACGAGCTGGGCGCCCTCTGCGACGGGGTCCGGGGCCTCGCTCGCTGACGCGGGTCGTAGGGTCGGCTCAGCTCGGGGCGGCGGTGCGCCGGGCCACCGACACCCGGTACGCGCCCGAGCGGGCGTGGAGGATGGGGTCGGCGGTGAGCTCGATGCCGTCGGGGACGCGCGTCGGGTCGAACACGAGGATGTCGCCGTCGCGTTCGCGGTCGAAGGCGAGGCCGGTGACCTCGACCCGGGCGATGCGCACGCGGGTGCGTCCCTCGGGCCAGACGGCGGTGGGATCGTCGACCGCGTCGTCTGCCTCGGCGAGCTCGAGCTCGAGATGAAACCCGGCCGGTGCCGTCGCGAGGCGATCGGCCAGCTCCTGCTGCAGGTAATCGGGATCGCGCGCCGCGGCCTCGTCGTCGCTGATCGACGCGTCGCCGTCGTCGGGAACGAGGTGCCAGCGCGCATGGCGGGACGACCCGTCGGCGGCGACGAACTTGAAGGCGTGGATGCCGTGGTAGGTCAGGCGGGCGTAGCTCTCCGGCATCGGGGCCGTGATCGCCGCGGTCACGGCCGGCACGGTCTCGGGGTGCGCGGCGAGGAACGCGCCGACCTTCTCCATGTCGAGCTGGCCGGTGGCCGGATCGGGCCGGCGCGCCTCGTTGAAAGCCAGCAGGTCCTCGGGTGTGCGCACGAAGAACGTCGGCAGGCTGAGCCCGACGATGTCGGTGGTGCCCCCGGCGGGCAGGTAGACCTTGACCGCGACACCGCGCCCGTCGCGGGTGCCGTCGGGGACGCCGGGGTCGCCGTTGCCGTTGGAGAAGCGCACGTGGGCGCGCAACCGAGCTCCCTGGAGGTGCTCGGCCCGGCTGAGCTCGGCGGCCGCGGGCGTCGCCGTGAACGTTGCCGCGCACAGCATCCCCTTGGCGTGCGCGGCACGGTGACCCGGGTGGGTGCCGTACATCGTGTGGAGAGCATCGACGAGACGATCGCTGAGATCGGCCACGATCGGCGAGCCTAGGCTGTTCGGCCGGGACAGGCGGCTACCGTTTGCGATCGTGCTCGTGCGACGCGTCGTCCCGGTCGTCCTGGGCACCCTGCTGCTCGCCGCCGCGTGCTCGAGCAGCAACGGCGGCGCGGCCGGGCCGACCACGAGTGCGGCATCTCGCCGCGGGGGAGCGGAGATCTTCTTCCCGGGGTACAAGAGCGACGTCTACGCGTCCGTCGAGCACTGGCTCTGTCGCCCCGACCTCGTCCGAAACCGCTGCGGCGGCGACCTCGACGCGACGGTGGTGGCGGCCGACGGCACGCTCACCCCGGAGCCGTTCGTCCCGGCCAAGCGGCCGGCATTCGACTGCTTCTACGTGTACCCGACCGTCCGGCTCGGTGCCGAAGGCAACGCGGCGTTCGACGGCAGGTACACGGAGGAGACCTTCACCGTCCGCACCCAGGCCGCCCGGTTCGGCAAGGAGTGCGGGATCTACGCACCGCTCTACCGGCAGCGCACGCTCACGGCCCCCTCCAACGCCAACGTCGATTACAGCGGGATCGCGTACGCCGACGTGCTGGACGCCTTCCGCTACTACCTCGGCCACCTCAACGGAGGACGGCCGTTCGTGCTCATCGGGCACTCGCAGGGCGCCGGCCACCTGCGCCGCCTCATCGCCGAGGAGATCGACCCCAACCCGAAGCTGCGCGACCGCTTGATCTCGGGCCTGCTGCTGGGCAGCGCGGTCGGCGTGCCCGCCGGGAAGGACGTTGGCGGTTCGTTCAAGCACGTTGCTGCGTGTCGCGCATCGTCCAACGTCGGCTGTGTGATCACCTACTCCTCGTTCCGCTCGACGTCGCCGCCCCCGGCCGACTCGCTCTTCGGACGCGTGCGGGAGCCGGGCCAGCGGGCGTTGTGCACCAACCCGGCCAGCCTCGGTGGCGGCAGCGGCCCGTTGGTGTCGTACTTCGACGCGAGAGACACCGCCCAGCTCATCGGCCGGGTGTTCCGCGTGTTCGCCGCGGGCGTCGCCAACCCGCCTGCGATCTCCACGCCATTCGTCGCCCTGCCCGGCCTCGTGTCGTCGGCCTGCGTCGACGCAGGCCCGTTCTCATACCTGCAGCTGACCGTGCATCCCGATCCCGGCCCTCGCGTCGACGACATCGGCGGCGACCTCACCGCGCAATGGGGGATGCACCTCGTCGACGTCAACGTCGCGCTCGGCAACCTGATCGATCTGGTGGGCCGCCAGGCGAAGGCCTGGCGGGCGGCGCACTGACGCGCAGTCAGGCCGGACGCCGCTCGTTGAGCTCGAGCGCGTTGTCCCGCAGGATGAGGCGCTGCGTCGCGTCGTCGAACGCCTTCAACTCGACCGCGTAGTCGAGGGGCTGCGCCATGCCCTCGATGTGGGGCCAGTCCGAGCCGAAGATCACCCGGTCCGCGCCCATGAGCTCGACGACCTCGTTGACGTCGTCCTCCCAGAACGGATTCACCCAGATGTGACGCCGGAACGTCTCGACGGGGTCCTCGGCGAAGAACCCGGGCAGCTTGCGGGACGCGGAGCGCAGCTTGCGGAACAGATCGCGCAGGAACTCCGACCCGTTCTCCACCGACGCGATGCGGACGTTGGGGAAGCGCGCGAACAGCCCGTCGAACACAAGAGAAGCGAGGAAGTCGTAGATCGCCCGCTCCATGTTCAGCATCTTGACCGACGGCCGGTTGGCGCCCTCGAAGGTGGCCGCGAATCCATCGGGCGCGTAGCCGTTGGAGGGGTAGCCGCTGTCGCCCGCGTGGACCACGACGGTGATGCCGGCTTCGTCGACGCGCGCCCAGAATGGATCGAAGGCGGGGTGCGCCGGCGGGAGCTGCCCGCGTGCGGTGGTCGGCGCCGCAGGCCTCATGCAGACCACCCGGGCGTCGTCGGCCAGCGCCCGTTCGAGCTCTCCGACGGCGGCGTCGATGTCGGCGAGCGAGATGTACGGCGCGGCGAAGATGCGATCGCGGTAGTTGCACCCCCAGTCCTCCGACAACCAGCGGTTGAAGGCGCGGTACATGATCGCGACGCCCTCGGGATCGTGGGCCAGCAGCTCCTCGTAGATCATCCCGAGCGTGGGGAACAGCCAGATGCGGTCGACACCCTGGTCGTCCATCACCCGCAGCCGCGCGTCGCGGTCTCGGTACTCGGGACGAATGGGCTCGCGGACGGCGAGGTACTCCTGCGGCCGCCTTCCCGACGCGTTGCCCCGGAAGTACTCGGCCAGCGCGCCCGCCTTGGCCACCGGGTCGAACGTGGGGTTGACGACGGCGCGGCTCACGCGTCCGCCGATCACGTGGTACTTGCGGCCCCCCACGTCTGCCCACTGGATGATGCGAGGCCCGAGTTTAGGGTCGAGGTGACGGGTGAACGCGTCGAGTGCCTCGTAGTAGTGGTTGTCGGCGTCGAATGCACGGTCGCTCACCCCTCCCGTCTACCACGGGCCGGGCGCGGCCGGGGCGGGTGCGAGGATCACGGCCATGGACTGTCTGCTGGTTTCGCACACGCACTGGGACCGAGAGTGGTACCGCACGTTCCAGGCGTTCCGCGCCCGGCTGGTCGACACCGTCGACCGGGTGCTCGACCTCCTGGCGGCCGACCCCGGCTGGCGGTTCCTGCTGGACGGCCAGTCGGTGATCGTCGAGGACTACCTCGACGTCCGTCCCGGTAGGCGCGCCGAGCTCGAGGCCGCGTGTCGGGCGGGGCGGCTCGCCGTCGGGCCGTGGTACGTGCAGCCCGACTCGCTCCTGCCGTCGGGTGAGGCGCACGTGCGCAACCTGCTCGAGGGCCGGAGGGTGGCGGCGACGATCGGAGCGGCCTCCCGGGTCGCGTACACGCCCGACTCGTTCGGCCATCCCGCCCAGCTCCCGCAGCTGTTCGCCGGGTTCGGGCTGGGCCCGTTCGTCTACTGGCGCGGCAACGGCGCCGAGATCGACGCGCTCGGGCCCGTGTACCGCTGGGTCGCGCCCGACGGGACCGCGGTCGTCGCGCACCATCTGGCCGAGGGGTACTTCGCGGCGTCGTCACTTCCGCAGGACACCGACGCCGCGGTGGCCCGGCTCACGCGGCTCGCCTCGCGCCTGGCTCCTGACGGTCACGGGCCGGTGGTGCTGATGAACGGCATGGACCACTCGCCACCCGACACGACGACCGGCGACGTCGCACGCGCGCTCGCGACGGCGACGGGGTGGACGGTGCGCCGCGGCCTGCTCGACGATCTCGACGTCGTCGCGCCGGACGGGCCCGCTCCGACGTTCACCGGTGAGCTGGTGGGTGCGCGGGTCGCCAACCTCCTGCCCGGCACCTGGTCGGCGCGACTCGGGTTGAAGCGGCGGAACCGCGACGCGGAGGCCGGGCTCGAGGGATGGGCGGAGCCGTGGGCTGCAATAGGCAGGCGGCTGGGTTGTCCCGACGAACGGCCCGCGCTCCGGCGCGCGTGGCGGGCGTTGCTGCAGAACCAGGCACACGACTCGATCTGCGGTTGCTCACAGGACCGCGTGCACGAGCAGATGGAGGCGCGCTATTACGAAGCCCACGAGCTCGCCGGCGAGACGACCGCGCGCGTGCTCGAGCGCCTGGCCGGTCTCGGCGCCGAGCGCCGGGTGCCGTGGACCAGCGAGCTCGACATCGCCGTCTTCAACCCCTCACCCCGCGTGCGCACCGACGTGGTGAGGTTCGAGCTCGACGGCTTCCCGCTCTACCAGGTAACCCAGGCCGGTCTCGACGTGCACCCGTTCGCGCTCGCGTCGTCGGCGCACCACGGCTTCGTCGTCGACGGCGCGCCCGCCCGGATGGTCGTGACGGACAGCCCGCACCGGGTGCGGATGCTGACCGAGAGCCCCGCGGTCGACGTCGAGTTCGTGGCGCGTGACATCCCCGCCTTCGGGTGGCGTCGGTACCGGCTGGCGCCCGGCCCCGCCGCTCCGGACGAGCACGACGGTGGCCGCGACATCGGGTGGGGCGGCGTGGAGGTGAGCGCGGCCGACGACGGCACGCTCGACGTTCGGCTCGGGGATGCGCGCTTCACCGGTCTCACGGCCGTCGAGGATCGCGGCGACCGGGGCGACACCTACGACTTCGACCCCGTCGGCGGTGACCCCGGCGCCGCGCTGGCCTCGACGCGGGTCGACCGGTACCGCCACCCGGCGGGCATCGAGCATCTTGTCGTTACGCGGGTCTTCGACGTTCCCGCGCGCCTCGACGAGTCGCGGGCGGCTCGATCGAGCGAGACGGTCGGGCTCACGATCGTCACCGAGGCCCGGGTGATGGCCGGCGTGGAGCGCGTCGACCTGCGCCTGCGCGTCGACAACACCGCGCGTGACCATCGCCTACGCCTGCTGTTCCCGACGGGGCGGCCGGTCGCGCGCTTCACCGCCGCCACCACGTTCGACGTGACGACGCGCGAGTCGTTGCCACCCGACGACAGCGCGTGGGTCCATCCCGCGCCGACGACGTTCCCCCAGCAGGGCTGGGTGGCGGCCAACGGCCTCGTGGTCGTGGCGCCCGGTCTCTACGAGGCCGAGGTGTCGCCCGACGGCACGATCGCGCTCACGCTCGTGCGGGGCCTGGGCTGGTTGGCGCGCATGGACCTCACCACCCGGCCGGTTCCCGCGGGCCCGGGCCTGCCCGCGCCCGGGGCCCAGTGCCTCGGCCCCGTGCACGCGGCGCTGGCGCTGGTGCCGGCGCCGGATCCCTCGCTCGCACGCGCGGTCGAGCTCGGGCTGCGCGCCGTCCCGGCGGGGCCGGCCGGCCCGTTGCTGGCTGCGGGCCGGTCGTTGCTGACGCTGTCGCCGGGTGCGATTGTCTTGTCCGCGCTCAAACCGGCAGAGCGCGGCGACGGCATCGTGCTGCGGGTGCTCAACCCGACCGACGAGGTGGTCGAAGCGGTGGTCGACCTCGGCTTCGCGGTGTCGGCCGTCCGGCCGGTGCGCCTCGACGAAGGCCCGGCGGACGACGGTGAGGTCGCGCTCGAGGGCGACCGCATCCGTCTCACCGTCGAGCCCCACCGCCTGCGCAGCGTGCTGTTGGACTGAGGGCTGAAACCCGAAAGCGTCAGTCGCGCTCGTAGCGCCAGCCCGACGCGACCATCCAGAGCCGGTGCCGCGGCCCCGGTCCGTGGAGCGGGCCCCCGTCGTACGCGACGTCACCTTCGTAGACCGCGACCACGCCGTCGTCGACGCGTGAGAAACGGGTCTCGAAGCGCTCCGGCTCGTGGCTGCGGGCGTCGAGCAACGCGGCCGACAGACCGGGCGAGCGGGCCATGCGGTGGAGCGTGATCCACGTCGGCGGGGCGAGGTCGATCTCACCGGCCTCGCGACGGGCGATGGCGTCGGCCGGCCGCATCCACGTGTGGTCGTGGATCTCGCCGCCGTCGATCGTGATCACCGGCGTGACGGCGGGGCACGGGGCGAGGAAGAACCACGTGGCGAACCGCTTCGGCGAGATCGGCGGCGCGGTCCAGTGCGAGAACGGCACCAGATCGGCCTCGTCGAGCACGAGGCCCGCCTCCTCGGCCGCCTCACGCACCGCGGCGCGGCGGGCGGCGGTCGCCTCGTCGTGCGGCGCTTCCGCCAGGTAGTCGCCCGGGTCGATGCGCCCGCCCGGAAACACCCACATCCCGCCGGCGAACTCGAGCGCGGTGTTGCGACGGATCAACAGCGTCTCGAGGCCACCGTCACCGTCGCGGGCGACGATCACCGTGGCTGCGGGGATCGGCGACGGGCCGGGAAACGGGTTCGAGGATGTTGTGTCCGCCACGGGGCGAGGCTATGACCTCGCGCATGAGCGTGCACGGCTCCGACGCCCAGGGACCCGCCGATGAGGTGCGAGTCGAGCGCGTGGGTGAGGTCGCGGTGCTCACGCTCGACCGTCCCGACCGGCTCAACGCCTTCACCGGTCGCATGGGCGCCGCGCTCGGACGCGCCTACGCGGCGTGCGACGGCGACGACGGCGTCCGCGCAGTCGTCGTCACGGGTGCGGGGCGCGCCTTCTGCGCGGGCGCCGATCTCGGCGGCGCCGGCGACACCTTCGCCGCGCCGGGTGAGGGCTTCACCGCCTCGCCGGTCCGGCCCGCGGCGTGGGAGGTGCGCAAGCCGGTGATCGCCGCGGTGAACGGTCATGCCGTCGGCATCGGCCTCACCATCGCCATGCAGTGCGACATCCGCGTCGTGGCCGAGGACGCCACCCTCGGGTTCCTTCACGTGCGGAGAGGTGTGCTCCCCGACATGCATGCCCACTGGACGGTGCCGAGGGCCATCGGGTTCGCGCGCGCCACCGAGCTGCTCCTCACCGGCCGGACGTTCTCAGGACGCGAGGCGGTCGATCTCGGGATCGCGTCCCGGGCGCTTCGCGCGCCCGATGTCCTCCCGGCCGCGCTGGCGATGGCAAACGACATCGCGGTGCACACCGCTCCGCTGTCGGTCGCGCTGAGCAAGCGGCTGCTGTGGTCGGATGCGGATCGCGACGCGGTGGGCCGGATGGAGACCGAGTTCCACCGCTACGTCATGGGCGCGGGTGATGCGCGCGAGGGCGCGTCGGCGTTCGTGGAGCGACGCCCGCCGCACTGGCGGCAGCGGGTGCCGGGCGACTGGCCTCAGGGCTTGGACTGAGGCGCGCGCCGCCGGGCCCGTAGGGGGCGAGCGCAAACTTTGGTTCCACCCGACGGGTGTTTCTGTCGAAGGGGATGACGGACGGGGAAAGGTCAACCGGCCAAAGGGCGTTGGCCCGGAGGGGTTGGCGAGCCGCCTTCCCCCGTCCAACCGGCATTGTCGCGCCCTGGGTCGTCGCGCGGCCGGACCCTCAGCCGGCCGGCCGCCGCCCGGTCAGCGCGCGCCCGACGAGCACGCCGATCGGTACGGAGATCGCGGTCCAGGCGAGGATGAACGCAAGGATCCTCATGCGGGTGACGTCACCGACCGTCCGTGGCCGTCACTCCGGCCTGAGTCGATCGCTTCGTGGCCACCCGACGTTCCCCCCGCCCTTCGATCGCGTCGCTTTCGCGTTCGCGCTCACACGCAACGTACCCGACCTCGCCTGCAGAGTCGAACTTTCGCGTCGCGCGCGTCGTCGCATCCCGGTGGACAGAGACGCGTTTGGCCACGATGCTCACACGGAGCGGGTCCGTCGAACCCGCCGACAGGGAGGAGCAGCCGGGTGCACGAGCCCGATCCGGGCACCGTCCGCGCTGCCGCGGACGGAGACCCGGTCGCGTTCGAGGAGCTGGTCCGCGCCTATCAGGCCCAGGTCTGGCGCTTCCTGCGGCACCTGCTGGGCGACGCCGCGTTGGCCGAGGACGTCACCCAGGAGACGTTCCTGCGGGTGTTCCAGCGGTTGCAGACCTTCGGGTACCGGTCGCGCTTCTCGACGTGGGTGTTCCAGGTCGCCCGCAACGCGGGAGTCGATGCGCTCCGGGCCCGGGCCCGTCAGGAGCGTCTCGCCCGCCTCGTGCCGCCGCCGAGCGTGGTGGCGGGCGCGGACAGCGGGGCCGACATCGTCGCCGCGCTCAGCTGTCTCAGCGTGAGGTTGCGCGAGTCGCTGCTGCTCGTGGAGGTGCTCGGCCTTCGCTACCGCGAGGTGGCGCAGGTGCTCGGCGTCCCCGAGGGGACCGTCAAGAGCAGGGTCGCACAGGCTCGTCAACGCATGGCCGCGTGGCTGGCGGTCGGGGAGCGGGCAGATGAGATGTGAACGCGTCCGTCTCCAGCTCTCCGTCGCGCTCGACGAGTCGTTGACCGACGACGAAACCGCCGCGCTGCGCGCTCATGTGGCGGGGTGCCCCGGGTGTGCGGCGCAGGAACGGGTATGGCGACACGTGCGCCGCCAGCTGCGTGTCGAGGTCGTCGGGGAGATGCCCGACGTCGGCCCG
>Ga0066710_100001294_pt1 | contig 18366 bp, 16 predicted proteins | sample GraSoiAngelo_159_FD_79666 | JGI IMG/M metagenome (GOLD analysis project Ga0066710, IMG submission 79666) | Grasslands soil microbial communities from the Angelo Coastal Reserve, California, USA - 14_1009_16_40cm | ecosystem: Environmental > Terrestrial > Soil > Grasslands | place: USA... | reverse complement strand
TGACACGAAAACCAATATCGCAGCAGTGGTTTCAAATCAAAACCGGAGCATCACTTTGATTAACCTGAGTGGCGACACTCCAACCAAATTCACGACTGTAATTTCGAATATTGGCGACAATCCGACCAGCTTGTCCGTTAACCCGAACACCAATACAGCCCTGGTGACAAACCCCACTTCAGATTCTGTGGTAATAACCCCACTCGGATTCGTGAATAATCTTCTCTTTGCGTTCGATATAGGTGATGTCCGTTCCAACTTAGGGATTAACAATCTGGGTTCGACCGAAGCCAATGTGGAGATCGACCTCATAGATCAGAACGGGAAGCTCCTGAAGACAGCTTCGACCAAAGTCCCTAGCCGAGCACTAAAGCATATCACTAAGATTAGTCAGTTTCTTTACGGTACTAGTTCGCCAACCAATACGCGCGGCTTCATCAAGTTAGTGTCGGATCAACCGATCCCCAGCTTTCTCTCCCTTATTACATACGGCACCAATGATGCGAGTGTTGTGCTTGGTCACTCCGCTGGATTTCCGAAACTGGTGGTTAATGCCGCGACGAATGTAGCTCCTTACCGCTCGCAGCTTATGTTGCTGAATCTAGGATCAACTTCGGCCTCTGTAACCATTACCGCTTATGACAATGCCGCCGGCACGGTACTCGCGACCAAAACAGGGATCTCGATTCCGGCAGGTGGCTTCTATTTCAGCGAAGACATCATGACTGATCTGGGACTGGCTGGAAAGTTTGGGCCGCTTCAAATAGAGTCTCTCAATTTACAGTCTGTAATCGGAGCCACCCTCTTGAGCAATGCGAACCACACGAACGGCTTGTTCGAAGCCGTTCCCATTCAGTAGCTGGCTGGCGCCATGGGAGTCTTGACACATGGTCTATGATATTGGCACTGAATACTTCCCTAACCGACAAAACCAGAGGGAAAATCAAGATTTGATGATAAAGGAGTTTAAGCCTTAATGACTAGAAAACTACTCTTCTTATGGATGATCCTGATATTGCTGATGTTTAAAAGTTCCTTCGCCCAGAACACCAATAGGCTGAAGTTTGGGTCACTCAATGTATTTAGAGCCATCGTTGAGTGCGCTGAAGGAAAACAGGCCAATGAGGACTATCAGAAGAAATTCGAAGCCAAGAGAGACGAACTGGGCGGGAAGCAGAAGGAACTTCAAGATTTGCAACAACAGTTGCAAGCCCAGTCTAAATCTTTGAATGATGAGACCATGATTGCCTTGAACAAGAGCATTGAAACCAAGACGACGGAGCTGAAAAGATCTCAGGAAGATGCAGAAAAGGAATTTGGCAATTTACGTAACGAAATATTTAACCGCATCAGCACCAAACTGGTGCCAGTGGTTCAGCAATATGCCAAAGAATATAACTTTACTCTTATCTTAGACACTTCAAATCAAGCGAGTCAGGTTGTTTACAGCGACCCGGCTATCGAAATTACGGACGACATCGTCAAACGGTTGGACGCTTCCCAGATTTCTTCCAAAGTTCCTGTTCCTGTTGCTCCGAAAACGGCAGCCGCGCCTTCACCTTCAAAAGATCCGGCTGCATCAACTAACCAGACAAATTAAACCAGGATACTCGCTACAATTGATGAATGAATTTGTGAGGGCCGTCCCCTTTTCTTGCGTCTTCCTGACAACACCCCTTAATCAAAGACTGATTGATTCACTACAGGATTAGCCTATGCTTATGGATGTGAATGAAATCCAACAGATCATCCCCCATCGTTATCCCTTCCTGCTGGTTGATGCCATTATCGAGTTAGAGCCTGCCAAGAGGATCGTGGGCCTCAAAAACGTTTCGGTCAATGAGCCATTTTTCGCGGGACATTTCCCGGGTTCGCCCGTAATGCCTGGCGTGTTGATCGTCGAGGCCATGGCACAAGTGGCGGCGGTCATGGTGTTGCGGGAAGTGCCTTACCGGGAAAAGAAGCTCGTCTATTTCATGGGAATTGACCAGGCACGATTTCGTCAGCCAGTCATCCCGGGTGATCAATTGAAAATCGTTGTCGAAGTCATAAAAATGCGGCCGCGCCATGGCAAGCTCAGAGGTGAGGCTTTTGTAGGAGACAAGCTGGTAGCAGAAGCAGAAATCTTATCTTCCATTGTTGATCGGAGTGAATAAGTGAAAATTCATCCGACTGCCGTGGTTAGTCCTGAGGCTTCCCTCGGAGAGGGAGTCAGTATTGGCGCTTATTCCATAATTGGGGCTCGAGTCGTCCTGGGTAAAGGAAGTCGAGTCGCTTCACATGTGGTCATTGAAGGACCCACTCAGGTCGGAATGAATTGTCAATTCTTTCCCTATGCGTCTATTGGTTTCCCACCGCAGGACCTGAAGTATAAAGGAGAGAATACCGAGCTGGTGATTGGCGATCACAATGTTTTTCGGGAGTATGTTACAGTGAATCGCGGCACGGTTCAAGGTGGAGGCCGTACGGTGATTGGCCACCATAATTTTTTCATGGCTTACAGCCACGTGGCCCACGACTGTCTCCTGGGTGATCACATTATCATGGCCAATGCGGCTACTCTGGCTGGCCATGTCATCATTGAAGACCACGCCACCATAGGGGCTTTTTCGGGGGTGCATCAGTTCTGTAAAGTGGGAGTTCATGGCTTTGTCGGTGGATACTCTGTCATTACCAAAGATGTTCTTCCTTACTCCAAGACCGTCAGTGCGCGGGATGCCAGGAATTATGGAGTCAATACCCTTGGACTACAGCGCCAGGGGTTCTCTCCTGAGTCAATTCATGCCATCCGGGTAGCCTATCGAATTATTCTTCAATCCAGGCAGAATACTTCCCAAGCCCTGGTTACTCTTAAGAAAAAATTTTCAGACCGACCCGAGATCCAGGTCATAATCAATTTTATTGAGAAGAGCGAACGAGGAATTATTAAGTAGGGAGACGACGGTTCCAGTAACCTCCTATGAGCCGATATGGATTGATAGCAGGTAATGGCCAGCTCCCTTTTCTGATTCTGGAGGCCGCACGCAGTCTCGGGGTCGAAATGATCGTGGTCGCCATAAGGGAAGAAGCATCCCCCGATATTGAGACCTGCGTGAAGACCACTTATTGGCTTAGCCTTGGCCAACTAGGAAGGTTAATTGATACTTTCAAGAAGGAAGAGATAACCCAGGCCATTATGGCCGGTCAGGTAAGACACAAGCAGATCTTCAGCGATATCGTGCCAGATTTGAAATTGCTCAAGCTGCTAACCAGCCTCAAAACAAGAAACACGGATTCTCTAATTGGGGGTGTGGCTAGAGTATTAGAGGAAGAAGGCATCACCCTGTTGGATTCCACAACTTTCTTGAAGCCCTTGCTTCCTGAACCTGGAGTGTTGACAACGCGCGTTCCCAATGAGACTGAGAGTAAGGACATCACTTATGGTCGCAGGATCGCCCGTGAAATAGCCAGAATGGATCTAGGTCAAACGCTGGTGGTGAGGGAGCAAGCCTGTGTTGCCATTGAAGCTATGGAAGGGACAGATGAGGTGATTCGCCGAGCTGCTCTCTTAACCGGAAACAAGCGAACCACGGTCATTAAGGTGAGCAAGCCCAACCAAGATATGCGCTTCGATGTGCCGGTGATTGGAATCCCAACTCTAAAACTCATGGCTGAAGTGAATGCCTCTGCCTTGTCTATCGATGCGTGCAAAACGCTTCTCATCGACCGCAACGAGTTGATCTCCTTTGCGAACCAGCAAGACATCAGCATTATAGCTTTCTCTCCAGATGAATAGGATAAAAGTCGGTGTCATTGGTGTCGGATACTTGGGCAGGCAGCATGTCCGCATCTATTCGCAGCTTGACGCGGTTGAATTAGTCGGGGTGGTGGATAAGAATCCGGCGATTGCGGAGTCGGTTGCCCGGGAATTTCACATTGCACCTTACTCGAACTTCGAAGAAATCCTGGGGAAGGTGTCAGCCGTGAGTCTTGCCGTACCCACGACTGAGCATTCTCGCATTGGATGCCGCCTCATGAGCCAAGGGATTGATGTTCTTGTCGAAAAGCCCATCGCTTCCTCGATGACCGAAGCTGAGTCGTTAATACAGACTGCCTATGACCATCAACGAGTGCTCCAGGTGGGACATTTGGAGCGATTTAATCCAGCTGTGCTGGAGGCCCGCAAGATGCTCAACTGCCCGCTATTTTTTGAAGTGCATCGTTTAGGGGTTTTCACTTCGCGCAGCTTAGACATCGATGTGGTGTTTGATTTGATGATTCACGACCTGGATATCGTTCTGGACTTTGTGGGTAGTCCGGTGAGGGCGGTCAGCGCGGTCGGTTTGCCCATTTTGAGTTCGAAAATCGATATAGCCAATGCTAGAATTGAATTTGCCAACGGGTGTGTGGCCAATGTCACCGCCAGCCGGGTCAGTTCTGAGAAGGTGCGTAAACTCCGATTCTTCCAGCCGAATGAATATTTGTCGATAGACTACTCCCGGCAAGATATCGTGGTCATGAGTGTGAAGTCGGTTGAGCAGGGAGAAATACCCATAATCGTGCCGAAAAAGATCGCTCTCCCCAAAGTGGAACCTCTTAGAGCCGAGATCGAATCTTTCTTGAAATCAGTAAAAACCCGGTGTAAGCCTGAAGTAACCGCAGAAGAGAGCAAACTCGCTCTGGAATTAGGCCAGCGGGTCGTTGAGAAAATTCGAGAACATGCCCAGGCACTTCAGTTGCCGGTATTTTCGCCGCCCCGATCTCAACAGGCCTAATTTCCTATGGATGACGAGATTCACTTTTTACTGACTGAGTTGGCCGATGAGAGGGCGACCCATCGAAAACGCGAAGCCTGCTTGATTTCGGTGATAATTCACCTCATCTTCGTTATCCTAATCCTTTTGGGGCCTAAATTTTTTCCAACCAGTTTATGGAAGAATTCTCCTGCCCGTGAGGTGACTCGTCTTGATGCCTCCCAAAATCTGGGCTTCTTAGCCCTTCCCAGGGATTACCAAAAGCTCTTTCAGCGGCCTAAAACGCCGGTCCTCTCCGACAAAGATCGAATTGCCCAAGGCAAAGCTCCTAAGATAGATCCCCGGGGGATTCGCGCTCCTCATTCTGAAGGAGATACTAAGCTCCCCAAGCAGTCATCTCCCCGGGAGACTGCGCAAGTTTCTTCTCCTCCTCCCATCGCCGCTGCAGCAAATCCTTCTAACCAAGATTCTCAGCAACAACAGGGCAGTGGCAAAGAAGAAAACAAACAGTTGGCTCCGTCGAATGCGGACGCCGGGGAAGCGAAGACGAATCTTCGTGATCTTTTTGCTGGCCTTCAAACTCCAGGATCATCTATCCAAAGTTCCCTGGAAAGGGCCCGGCAGGGCGAAAACCTCGGTTATGGCGCCTCCGGCAGCGGAGATTCACTGCATCGTTTTGACAAGCGCCAGCCCAATTTCTCGGTTGATGAACCAACCATCTTAAGTGACACGCGCGGAGTTGATTTTGGCCCCTGGCTGCGGCTCATTTATTTTCGGGTCAGAGATAACTGGTATTCGGTAATTCCTGAATTGATTCGTAGCGGGACCAAGGCAAAGGTAATCGTCATTTTTGATATTTTGAACAATGGTCGAATTGAGAATCTGCAGATCGTCAGAAGTTCTGGTCTGTCCCCCTATGATCGAGCCGCCGTTTCCTCCCTCAAATTGTCGGAACCTTTTCCCAGTTTTCCTGCTTCTTTCTCTGGAGAGCGCATTACCTTGCAGTTTTCCTATTTCTATAACATCAGACTATAATTTTGCTAAGATGAAACTCTCGCGAGTTCAGCAGCTCGGGCTTTGTATTCTGACTACCCTGCTGCTGTGTTATCTAGTTTTGAGACACTACTTCTTGGGTTAATGAATGCGCCCCTTATCGTGATTCTTGGACCGACTGCCAGCGGAAAGTCTTGCTTAGCGGTTCATCTCGCGAGAGATTTCAACGGAGAAGTTGTAAACTGTGATTCAGTTCAGATTTATAGATATCTGAAGATTGGTACGTCGAAGCTGACAAAGCCTGAGCAGGCGGGCATTCCTCACCACTTAATGGGCATCTTGGAACCCGACCAACTATTTACCGCCGGTGAGTACCTTCGCCTGGGACGAAAGGTGTTAGTAGAAATTGAGCAAAGAAACCATTTACCCTTGGTTGTCGGAGGGACGGGTCTTTACCTTCGGGCCTTACTGGATGGATTGTTCCAGGGGCCCACGAGGTCTGAGGGACTGAGAAAGAGACTCAGTAACTTAGCCGAGCGAAAAGGAAGCCGTCATCTCCACCGGCTTTTGGACAGAGTGGATGGGACCTCGGCTCAAAAGATTGCAATCAATGACAAGCCAAAAGTCGTTCGTGCGCTGGAGGTTTTTTTTCTGACATCCAGACCGCTTTCGTGGCATTTTCGCTCAGGCCGAGATCCCTTGCGTGGCTTTGATATTCTTAAGATCGGTCTCAATCCAGCCCGCCAATTACTTTATGAATTAATTGATCGCAGAGTGGATAAAATGTTTGCAGACGGTTTGGTCGATGAGGTGAAGTGGCTTTTATCGCGGGGATTCTCGCCCGATTTGAAGCCACTCCAATCCCTCGGTTATTCTCGAGTTGCGCAGTTCTTACAAGGTCGGATCTGTTTAGCAGAAGCCCTGGCGCTCACAAAACGCGACACCAGGCACTATGCAAAACGGCAACTCACCTGGTTTCGAAAAGAGAACGGGGTTGTTTGGTTTGATTCCGTAGGTGGCGATCCTTTGTTACAATCCAATGTGAGGGCGCAAGTGGCGGATTTCTTGAAAACAGGTACGCATTGAGGTCTGGAAGCACCTTACTCGGAGAATTTGATTTGACGGACAACTAGGAGGAGGTAGGATCTATGGAAAAGCCAGTTCAGAATATCCAGGATGTCTTTCTTAATAACGCTCGCAGAGAGAAAACTCTGACGACCATTTATTTGCTCAGTGGAGTCAAATTGACAGGCAGAATCAAGAGCTTCGACAAATATTCGGTGATCTTAGAGTCCAACAATCAAGAGCAGCTAATTTTCAAACATGCCATTTCGACAGTGGCCGCTGGGAAGTCCTTCTCCGTTGCTGCGAATGCTGCGGCCACCTCTCACGATGGGCAGAGTCACGGATGAATCACACGAATTCAAAAAAGGAGAAGGTCATTCTCGTAGGTTGTTCTTTGAAGACCACTGGCAAAGGCTCGCACCCAGGTCTGGAATCGTTTAGTTTGGAAGATTCTCTCGAGGAACTGGCCTTTCTGGCAGTCTCTGCTGGTGGAGAAGTGGTGGGGCGCCTGCTTCAGGAACGGGTGCAATTCGATCCCGCAACTTTTATAGGTCGAGGGAAAGTAGAAGAATTACAAGAAGCCCAAAGAGAATGGGATGCGGAGACTGTTATTTTTGACGAGAACCTTTCACCGGCACAACAAAGAAATATTGAAAGGGCAGTCGGGTGTAAAGTTATCGATAGAACTCAATTGATATTGGATATTTTCGCGCACCGCGCCAGGACGCGTGAAGGAAAACTTCAGGTTGAATTGGCGCAACTCAATTATCTCCTGCCCCGATTGGCAGGACGCGGAGTCGAACTTTCTCGATTGGGAGCAGGTATCGGCACTCGAGGACCTGGTGAAACCAAACTCGAAACCGATCAGCGGAAAATTCATAAGCGGATCCACAAGCTTAGGCAAGAACTAGAGCGGGTTCGATCACACCGCCATTTGCACAGAGCTTTTCGCACTTCCATTCCTGTTCCCATCATTTCACTGGTAGGTTACACCAATGCCGGCAAGTCGACACTCTTTAATGCCGTGACCCATGAAGAGGCTTACGCCTCGAACCAATTGTTCGCCACCCTGGATCCTCTGTTACGCAGGATCAAATTACCTTCCAACAGAGAGGTAATCTTGTCGGACACAGTTGGATTTATCAATAAACTGCCCACAACCTTGGTTTCTGCCTTTAGAGCCACACTCGAAGAAATAGGCGGAGCTGACTTGCTTCTGCACGTGATCGACGTCTCCAGCCCTCATTACAAGCAGCAGCGCCATTCAGTTCTCAAGGTACTGGAGGAGCTCCAATTTTCCTCAAAAACCATTATTGAGGTTTACAATAAAATTGACTTAGTGGGCGGGAATTCAAAATTCTTGTCCAAAGACGGCTTAGTTTATCTTTCCGCTCTTCAAAAGACTGGCATTCCAACCTTGCTGAAAAAGATCGATGAATTTTTGCCGGACGATCCGCTAGTTAAAGCGAAGCTGCTTCTGAGTCAGAAGAACGGCGCTATCCTTTCCAAATTATATGCAAAGGGTAAATTGATCCGAAAGTCCTATGTTGAAGACAGAATCTACGTTGAGGTTGAAGCCCCTCGCTCCGTCATCAGTAAGCTTAAGGACTATTGCATTAAAGCCTGATTTCTGACGTTGAGTCAGCCCGCTGCATGTCTCGGGCCACAGCTAGGCTCGACCATCCAAATCCACTTTGCCAATCATTTTTGAGTTCCGGACCGCGCAATTTATTTTCACAATATCTGTGGAAAAAACTGTGAAAAACTTCTCATCGATTCTCTCAAAAGCGCACTCAGATGGAACCTTAGCAGATTGCACTATACATGTTCAATTTGCTAAGTACTTGTTTAATAAAGACTTATTATAATTCCATTGAATATAAGGATTTAAGGCTCCTGAAAAAAGATTTTCCATGGACGAGAGAAGTTTTCAACAGATTGGAACCAAAGTTGTGTAGGGAAGAAAGGCGAGTTAGGTCAGAGATTTTCCTTTAGCCAATCATTTGACTCTTTATACCACTTGAACTTTTTCTCCTCCTTCTTAAAGTGAGACGAATGCCGATTCTTTAAATCGAAGTTGGAAGAAGTAGAGAATTGGGCGTGGAGCATTTCATGGAAGAGGACATAGGAGATGACAAATTCCGGGACTCGACGATCATCAAAAATTCGGCTGATGGTTATTGAGCTGTGGGATGGATCAAAGTGGCCCAATATTCGACGACTCTTTCTTAAGCTCCAACCCAGGCTAATATGACCCAATTGGCCGCCAAAGTATTCAGTGTTTAGCTTGTCGAACAGGCAAGTCAGATTGTAATCAAGCCCCTTAGGGTCCGAGAGCAGTTTACGCCCGCGTTGGCTTCGAGTTAATAGCGACTTCTCTTTCATCTCCACGGAATTGACAAAAGCTCGATAGGCGTGGGTAATCCGGGTTGGAATCCGACGGCGAAACAATTTGCAAAACAGAATCATTGCCAACGCTTTGATGATTTCAGGGGGAGCTTCTCTGAAAAGATCACTGATGCGGGCGTATAATTCCCCGTTTCTAAAGCGAATGGTATGATTGATTCCCACGAACGGGTAAAACTCGACGTGAATAGATGGGCGTGAACGGGCAATTCTCAATTCTCGATAGCACTCGACGAAAATATACTGAATCCTCGCGAGAGTTAACGCCCCTTTGTCCTCAAATAAAGAGAGTTGATGCATCAGTTCCTATTGGCGGGATTTCACCTTCTTGGATTCTTTCAGTTCTTTCATTTCCTCGTTAGCCTTTTGAATACCTGCGCTGACATCGGCGGATAATTCCTGCAAAGCTTCGGAAACTTCACTGATGATGCCCTTCTCAGACCTATCTAATTTGACCGAGATTTCCGCTACCCACTTGCGATGTTCTTCAAGAGATTGGTCCAGATATTTGAGAGATTTCAGATAGGCTTTGGGTTCGACCTTGAAACTCGAAAAATTTTCCACGTTGGAACTGATTTCATCCAAGCATTGGAGGTATTCGCCCATCAAATCGGAAAAGGACTTCTGGGTGGACTTATCCGAAGGCTTACTTGACGAATCCGGTGAACCAGGCTTTTTGCTGTGGCTAAGCTTGCTCTTGTTTTTTTCAGGATTAGGCTTATTTTCTTTTTCTTTCAAAGGATCTGTCGACTTCAAGGCTCTGGCTTTTTCCAAACGCCCTTTCAGAAATTCATCCAGTAGTTTTATGCGTTCCGCAGGTTCTTGAGCTTCGCGGAGTTGCTCGATCTCCTCATCAGTGAGGTAGTCCCTCTTCTGGCTCGGGAAAGAACTGAAGGCTGATAGGAGAAGAGCCAACAGCAGAATCTTGGTAAGAGTCGGGAGAAGAGTTTTGCGGTTTCTTTGCTTCCAACCCACTTCCCCAGCGGCTTGAGCTGGCTCTTTGCGGCTCATTGAGACTCTTTCCTCGGATTTTCGCTCCTGCCTTTACCTCGCCGGATGTTTTCTGGACCAAAGATGGCTTGAAACATATCTTCTTTGGCTAACTCTGCGCTCGCGATGGCCTGACTTATCTTTTCCTGTTGATCCACAGGATAACTGAGCTTGAGATCCGCCAGTTTCCTCAACTGCTTTCGCAATGAAATCTCAAATTCCTTGAATCCCGCCGGATTTTTCTGAGCGTTTCGATGAGAGGATTTCAGCACTTCGTCAGCCTGACGGATGACATCGTTGTACCGGATCAAGGATTTGTCGGCTTCAACCAGGTCCCCCTTCTTGACAAAATCAACCACTTCTTTGAGACTGATTTCTGACATTTTGATTAATATCTTAACCTTGCCAACGGGACTGCCTTCGTGCGACAGCTTTTCTTGTTGCCTTTCATATTCCCCGGTGGGTTTGTCTTCGCTCAAGCACACACTCGAGATAAGAAACAATACGGCCACGAGGCGGATGCATGAAAGCGAGAGCGACGGCATATCCAGTCCCCTCACAGATTAGCGCCTTTTGATTTTTTTTTCCAATACCTTCATACGTTCCTTGGCCTGAAATCCTTGCTTGTCTGTTTTTCCTTGATCCAGCTCAAGAAATTTTTGATAGTTCACCCAGGCATTCTCGTAGTCGTTTAGCTTATCGAAGGCTATTCCCAAATAAAAATAGGTCCCGGCAGTTGCTGGCCGCAAATTCCTGAAGCGATTCAATGATTCTATAGCCTCCGGATATTTTTCTTGCAGCAAGAATACCGAACCGAGATTACTGTAACACTCAACGTAATCAGGTTGGAGCTGTAACGCCCTCAGAAATTCCTGTTTGGCGAACTCAAGCTCACGCTGGTGTAAGTAGAGCGATCCGAGATTGAAATGAAGCTTTGGATCCTGGGAGGATTTAGCAATGTCTTTCAGAAGGAGAATGGCGGCTTCCGTCCGACCTAGCTCATGATAGAGTTGAGCCATGTCAAGCGAGAGTTTTTGCCGCCGCCTTGGATCGGCCTGACGCCTAATGGCAAGGTCAAAAAACTTGATAGCGGATTCGTAGTCTTTTTTCTCAACCAGAATTCTCCCCATCAATTCATCAATCTCCGGATCGTCGGACTTGTTGACAGACCGGAGCTGTTCCAAAGCTCTTTCAGCTTGTCCAGTCTCGTAATAGAGCTGAGCCAGGTCCAGAGCCACGCCCACAGACTCACCCTGATATTGTCGAGCTGCTAATAAATGCTTCTCAGCTTCTGCCCAGGCGCCTTTCTTCAAATACAGGGAGCCTAGCGAAGCATGAATCTCAAAGTTTTCGGGATCTTCCTTCGCCAGTTCCAGGGCCACAAGATAATTAGCCTCCGCTTCGTTAATCTCCTCCCGTAGTTCCTGGGCCTTTCCCGTGTAGTAATGGGTGCGAAAATTCTTGGGGTTGATACCTTGTGCCTTTTTGAAATGGACGAGTGCTTCAGAAACGCTTTGTTGATTCAGTAGAAGAATTCCCAGGTTGACCTCGGCCTCCCAGAGTCCTGGGTTTATTTTGAGAGTGGCTTGATAAGACTCTATGGCTTGGTCGTTCTGACCGGCCTGCGATTGCGCCAAAGCTAACCCGAAAAAAGCGGTCTCATTCTGCGGATCCTCTTGAATGGCCAACTTATACTCCGGGATGGCTTGCGAATATTGTTTTGTTTGGGCCAGTTTTTCGGCTTGCTCGAGATGAGAGCTGACTCGCTGGTCGGCTTGTCCCTTGGTTGAAGGGACTCTCTCGGTGGTTTGCCCCCGCAGTAAGGAACCCAACAGGATAATCATTGTCAGAGAAATACAGAGCCCTGATTTCATTAGGTTCCCACGTTCCGCGCCCCATCAGCCAGGACTTTCTTGAGGTACCTTCCTGTGTAACTTTCTCTTATCGTGGCGACTTGTTCGGGAGATCCAGACGTTACAACCGTGCCCCCTTTGTCTCCCCCTTCCGGTCCAAGATCGATAATCCAGTCCGCGGTCTTGATGACGTCCAGATTATGTTCGATCACAAGCACGGTTCCTCCCGCCTGTAGCAGCTTTCGAAAGGCCAACAACAATTTATTAATGTCATCAAAATGCAGGCCCGTAGTGGGCTCGTCAAATATGTAGAGAGTATTGTGGCTTACTTGCTTGGACAGATAATAAGCTAGCTTGACCCGCTGGGCTTCGCCTCCCGAGAGCGTCGTGGCTGATTGGCCTAACCGCAAATAACCCAATCCCACCGCCTGAAGCACTTTGAGCTTGTTAGTGATTTTGGGGATTGCAGAGAAAAAACCGAGCGCCTCCTGCACGGTCAACTGCAAGACCTCATAAATGTTCTTGCCTTTGTAACGAATATCCAAGACACTCGACTTAAAGCGAGTTCCTCTGCACTCTTCACAGACTAGCTCCACATCAGCCAGGAACTGCATCTCCACTGTAACGGTGCCGTCACCTTCGCAGGCTTCACAGCGGCCTCCAGGAATGTTGAAAGAAAAATGGCCGGCTCCAAAAGATTGGCTTTTCGCTTCCCGAGTCGAGGCGAAAAGCTCACGGATGGCATCAAACGCTTTGATATAAGTGACAGGATTGGACCGAGGAGTTCGCCCAATGGGCGACTGATCCACCAGGATGACGTCCGCAATCCATTGATCGCCGTCCATCCTTTGGTAGTTCTCCTTCTCTGGAACTTCTCCTCGCCTGGCCTTGAGGGCTGTATAGATGACTTCATGAACCAGCGTAGATTTCCCCGAACCGGAAACACCCGTGATGCAAGTCATGATACCTAGGGGAATAGCAATGTCTACCTTTTTCAAGTTATGCTCCCGGGCTCCATATATTCTCAACCAGTGCCCGTCAGGCGAGCGGCGTGTTTTGGGAATGTTGATTCTCAGGTCATGCTTGAGGTATCTGCCTGTGAGCGAGTTGCTGGATAAAAGCAAATTGGGATAAGTTCCAGAAAAGACCACTTGTCCCCCCTGCTCGCCGGCCCCGGGTCCCAAGTCAATGATTTGGTCTGCAGCTTTCATCATTTCGACCTCATGCTCCACGACCAGGACGGTATTCCCCAGGTCACGAAGATTCTTCAGAATTTCGATCAGGCGAGAATTGTCGCGCGGATGGAGCCCGATGGAGGGTTCATCCAGAACATAGAGAGCCCCTACCAGAGAAGAACCCAACGAGGTGGCAAGCTGGATCCTCTGGGATTCTCCTCCTGAAAGTGTGGAGGCCAGCCTGTCCAGAGTGAGATACTCTAACCCCACATTGTAAAGGAACTTCAGTCGAGTTCGAATCTCGTCCAGGACTCTTTGGGCGATGGCAATTTCAAAAGGAGGGAGCATAAGCTGATCAAAGAAGCGATGAGCCTCTTCCACGGTCATGCTCGTAATCTCGGTAATGTTCTTGCCAGCGATTTTGATGACTCGGGCATCGCGACGCAACCGGGAGCCACCGCATTCCTGGCAGAGAGCGTAACCTCGATAGCGACTTAAGAATACTCGAATATAGAGCTTGTACTTCTTGGTTTCGAGGTATTCGAAGAATCGTTTGATCCCAATGAATTTCTCGTCGCCCTCGTAGATCAGTTCCTTTTGAGCCTGAGACAAGCTACGGTATGGAACATCCAACGGTATCCCCTTGGTCCGGGCGAAGCGTTTGAACTCTGCAGACAAGCCGCGATAACGCGGTTTTGTCCAGGGCTCGATGGCACCTTCCTGGAGACTTTTCTCCTTGTCGGGAATAACAAGGTTCAAGTCGAAATCTATTGTATTTCCAAAGCCCTGGCAGCGGGGACAGGCGCCAAATGGATTATTGAAGGAGAAGAGACGAGGTTCTGGTACCTCATAAGTAATGTTGCATTCCCGGCACGTGAACTTTTCACTGAAACTAAATCGATCCCCTGGCTTGAGCTGGACGGCATACCCTTTATACAGAGGAAGCCCTGGAACAGTGGTCTTTCCTTCAGCAGTAATCCCGCTCTCCGGGAGTGCGACAACTTCCACCACGGTATTGCCTTGGGACTCCCGATAACAGCATTCCAGTGAGTCCATCAGCCGCTGTCTGATGTCACGCTGAATCGCCACTCGATCGACCAGGACGAAAATCTCTGCAGTGAAATCCAAATTAAGCAGCGATTCGGGCGTCGATAGTTCGTAAATCTGTTTGTTTTGATAGAGCCGGTTGAAACCCTGTTTGCGGAGATCGGAAAGGGCGGCCTTGACCGCTTCTTGCTCTTTGTTTGCCGGCTTCTTTTTTCGCTTTTCCCTCGCTGACGTTTCCTTCAGTTCCAGCATTTTGCGATAGCTGGAAAAGGGAAAAAGCACATAGATCCGGGTATGCTCAGGAAAGGAGAGCAAGAACTGGACAACATCCTCCAGGATATCTTTCTTCACTTCCCGGTGACATTGCCAGCAGTAAGTCCGACCAATCCTGGCATAGAGTAGTCTCAGGTAGTCGTAGATTTCAGTCACCGTGCCCACTGTCGATCTCGGATTGCGGACCGTATTCTTTTGTTTGATGGCAATGGCCGGAGCGATTCCCATCACTTCGTCCACCGCGGGCTTCTCCATCCTCTCCAGGAACTGGCGGGCATAGGCTGAGAGAGATTCAATATAGCGGCGCTGCCCTTCCGCATAAATCGTGTCGAAGGCCAAGCTTGACTTGCCAGATCCGCTGACTCCGGTGAGCACCGTCAGACTGTTATGGGAAATCTCACAGTCGATATTCTTCAGATTATGGACTTTGGCGCCTTTGACAATAAGGACTTCGTTGCTCATGGGTCTGGAATGGTTATGATTCATCCTCGAAGGCTTATCACCCGAATTACAGGCGCCCTCAGCGTCGTCGCGTGGTCCCGGTAGGGGCGTCAGATGCTACCCACGGCTGATGCCGTGGGTAGCATCATAAAGGAGCCAAGCCCCGGTAGGGGCGAAAGAATCCGAATGGGAGATAAATTGTTACGGCTTGTCTTTCGCCCCTCTGGGGCTCATTCGTCCATCTCTTAGCCCACGGCTAACGCCGTGGGCTATTATCTTGCGCCTCTCCGAGGCTAATATCGCTGGCGCATAATTTGGGTATCAAGCTTTCACTTTTCTGCCGTGGGCAAGCGCCTGGAACCCCTCATGCCTGACCGGTGCAGAGCTAACCAACTGCGGCGAATTTGTTTACCATGGCTCACTGACGCAAATATTGCCAGCAGTCCAAACTAAAAATTATAGAAGATCCAATCGATCGGTGTCAAAGAAGCCTCTGCTTTAAAAATGGAAGGGGCTGTAATATAGTGGGCCTTCTCAATGTTAATGGCGAGCATGCCTCAAATTTCCATCGTCATTCCTGCTTACAATGAAGCCAGTCGAATTATCCCAACCTTAGATATGCTGCGACAATACCTACGGGAAAATGGCTGGTGTGCAGAAGTCGTTGTTGTCAACGACGGCTCGGAAGACGCCACTGCGGAAATTGTGGAAAAGTTCAGCGCCCAATGGAATCTAGTTCGATTGATTCAAAACCCTGGGAACTGCGGCAAAGGCTTCAGCGTCAGGAACGGAGCACTTCAAGCCACGGGTGACATTGTTCTGTTCACTGACGCCGATCTTTCGGCTCCGATTTCAGAGATGCCCAAGTTAGTTGATCCGATTCTAAAAGGGGAGTGCGATGTCAGTTTTGGATCCAGGGCGCTCAATCGGTCCCTGATTGGTGTGCATCAATCTAAACTCAGGGAATTCTCTGGCCGCATTTTCAATATCTTTGTGCAAGTACTCACCGGGCTAAACTTCAAAGACACCCAATGTGGCTTTAAGGCTTTTCGCCGTGAAGCGATGATTCCGGTGTTTCAGCAACAAAGAATTACTGATTTTGGCTTTGATCCCGAGGTACTATATATTGCCAAGAAACGTGGCTTACGTCTGAAGGAGATTCCCGTTCAGTGGAACCATGTGGAAGGAACCACAGTGCGCTTTCTTAACGATTCGCTCAAAATGTTTTTCGACCTAGTGTTGATTCGCTGGAACGACTGGATGGGGAAATATCGTTAACCTTTACCAGTGTTGAGAAAACTAGGCATGACTAAACTTGGAGTCAACATCGATCACATTGCCACGATCCGCGAAGCTCGAAAAACCAATGAACCCGATCCCGTGGCTGCCGCCGTGATTGCCGAGCTGGCGGGGGCCGATGGCATCACGGTCCATCTTCGCAGCGACCGGCGCCACATTCAAGACCGAGACGTGGAGTTGTTGCGGGAGACCGTCAAGACGAGACTTAACCTGGAAATGGCTGCCACCGAGGAAATGGTACGCATTGCCCTGGAGGTCAAACCCGATACGGCCACCCTGGTCCCTGAGTTTCCGGGAGAAATTACCACTCAGGGCGGTCTGGACTGTGTTCGCAATTTTGAGCAGGTCCGCACGGCGGCTCAAAAGCTGGAAGCGGGTGGGGTCGCGGCGAGCCTCTTCATCGATCCTGAGGATTTACAGATCGAAGCTGCCCAGAAACTCGGAGTGGGGATCGTCGAAATAAACACGGCTCGTTACTCAGAAGTTACGCTTTATCTGACCCTCAAAACAGAATTACAGGCTGAAAGGGCTTTGGAAGAGCTTAAAGCTGCGGCCGTCCTGGCGGATTCTCTGGGCCTGCGAGTCCATGCGGGCCACGGTCTCACCTACCGAAATGTCAGGGCGGTTAGTGACATCCCTCAAATGGAAGAGTTCAATATTGGCCACAACATCATCGCCCGAGCCGCTCTGGTAGGCTTGGATCGAGCGGTAAGAGAGATGATTGAGTTGTTGAAATGAGGAGCGTGGAGCGCGGGCGTCCCGTCCGCAAAATGCGACTTGAGTCGGCGGTAGAATGGAACGGTTGGAATGGTGTTTTTTGTGTAATCGCCAACACATCGAGCAGGTGAAAGATTCAATCTTTTAAGTGCGGCCCCAGCTTCACAACCAAACTTTTCAGCAATTCGGCTCCCTGCGTTAACCTTCATCCCCGCTAGCAAGCAGGTGTTTCGCCAGCTTCTTCCGCAGGTCGGAGTACTGAATGACATCTTCAGGATAGAGCGCAAGCATTTTAATTCGCAACCTTTTGCCAAGCGATAGTTTCTCTTTCGTTTTGTCGTCATACTCCGCATTGCCGGTCAGTCCGAAATATTCGATGTAAACACTGTTTGCAAAGAAGTCACAACGGAGTTTGCTATTGGGATATTTAACTTCCTTTTCGTGGGAAATTCCCATTTCTGTAAGCAGGTCGTCGATCATCTTCTCCGCAATCGAAAGGCAGACGTGGCCGTCTCGTGCAAGACACTGTGTCCCACGCGGCATCTTTCGAGTACCGTCTTCCAGTATGCCAGCTTCTAGCAATAATGCCAGCCATGAACCAAAATGGTCAATTATTCGCGAGAATTGCGGTTTGCTGTGCAGAAGCCGTAGTAGATCTGACGCATTTTTCTCGTCAAGCCCAGCTAAATCAAAGTCTGCATTTGGGATTCGCCCCAGCAATTCAGTGAGCCGCCGAACATACGTAAGGCACTCGTCTTTCGTCGCGTGTCGGTTCCCGACTCGGCGGGACTCATAAATACATGCCGAACAGTATCGGCATGTTTGAGGTGACGCATTGGTGAGGCTTGGATGACGAGTACTCGGCGAGAACTTCTCACCGCAGAGTTCGCAATTTCTCGCATCTGGTGGCCACTGAACATTGCTCAATAGGCCTTTCTGTAGTGCGCGCGCTCGCGCAAACGTATCAAGTACGACAGCCCACGAATTGTCCAGGCACTGGGGGTCGTCAATCTTCCACCTTGTGAATACCTCTCTGTCGGTTAGGTCTGCGATGGCGCTGGTAGACGGCCACCATTCCCAGCCATCGCGTTTTATATGTCGAGCCAATAGTTCATCGTGCGCTCCCGACCACCACGACAAGATATATTTGTTGTTCGCTGCTTCCAGATTGATTCTTGGACGCCCGTAATCCGGAGGAAACGACAGCACACCGTAAGGTCTTTCAAACAGGGCATCAACCGTCGGGGGGGCTTCCAAAGGACATTTGCTAGTCCCGGGTATTGAGCCACTAGCTTCTTTTGTAGGTTTTCCGGCAGGTCGATTTCTGTGAACTCCTTCTTGTACACCTTGCCATCTGCAGTATGGAGACTGAAT
>Ga0066710_100001293_pt1 | contig 18368 bp, 16 predicted proteins | sample GraSoiAngelo_159_FD_79666 | JGI IMG/M metagenome (GOLD analysis project Ga0066710, IMG submission 79666) | Grasslands soil microbial communities from the Angelo Coastal Reserve, California, USA - 14_1009_16_40cm | ecosystem: Environmental > Terrestrial > Soil > Grasslands | place: USA... | reverse complement strand
GCTGATAGGCGGATGAACCGCTCCTGGAGCTTCGACCGCCTGGCCCCGGCGTTGGCATGGGTTGGCCTCGCGGTGCTCGTCTACCTCGTGTTTCAGATCGTGCAGCCCTTCCTCAATGCACTGGGCTGGGCCAGCGTCATCACGGTCATCTTCTACCCTGTGCATGCCCGGCTGGAGCGCCGGTGGGGGGCCACGCGGGCGGCGGTGGTGAGCACCCTTGCGGCCGCTCTCATCGTGATCGTGCCGCTCGTGCTTCTCATGACCGCATTCGTGCAGGAAGCCGTTGAAGCAGCCACGAACCTGCAGCGTGCGTTTTCAGACGGCCGCATCGCGGCGCTGGACCGGGCCTGGAAGCGGTTGCTCGGGCTGCTGCCTCGGGCGCAGGGTATAGAGGTCGAAACGATGGTGACCGAGGCAGTCCGCCAGACCGCGGTCTTCATCGCGGCCCAGTCGCCGTCATTTCTGAGGAACACGGCCGCGTTTCTGTTCGACGTCGTGATCACGCTCTTCGCCACGTTCTTCCTGCTCCGCGACTCCCACGCCATCGTCGACGCGATTCGCCGTGTGTTGCCGATGGAGGAAGCCGCGCGCGAACGCCTGCTGACCGATATGCGCGCGCTCGTCTCAGTGAGCGTGACGTCGGCCATCATCGTGGCAGGCGTCCAGGGTCTGCTCGGAGGCCTCGTCTTTGCGGCAGTCGGGATTGAAGGGCCCGTCTTCTGGGGGGTCGTGATGGGCCTCAGCTGCCTCCTTCCGCTGGGCGCGTGGATCGTCTGGCTGCCGGCCGCCGTCTATCTCTGGGTGGCAGGATTCGTCGGCCGCGCCCTGATTGTCGTCGGCCTGGGACTTGCAATCGTGAGCGGAGTGGACAACGTCTTGCGTCCGATGCTGATGAGCGACCGCACGAGTCTGAACGGGCTGCTGGTTTTCATCGGGCTCGTCGGTGGAATCGGCGCGTTTGGCGCGCTGGGCCTCGTGCTCGGCCCGATTCTCGTCGCGCTGCTCATGGCGCTGCTCAAGTCATATATTGAATCGTCCTCAGCGGCCGCAGTTTCAAAGGGGGCACCATGACCGAGAAGACGTTCTGGGACACCGTCACGGCCGAAGGCGGGGCCGTGGTAGACAAGCTGAAAGCGCTCATCCACGAGGGCAACGTCCGCCGCGTGGTCATCCGGCAGGAAGGACGAACCGTTGCCGAGTTTCCGTTGACGGCGGGCGTGGTTGGTGCCGTGCTGGCGCCGGTGCTCGCGGCCATCGGGGCCATCGTCGCCGTCATGCAGAACTGCTCGATCGAGGTGGAGCGCGAGCACCCCGAATCGGCCGCTAAGGAAGAGAGGCCTCGAACCGTCGCGTAAAGGACGCGCGCGCCTCCCGAAGCGTCCGACGCCCTCGCGGTCGACCAACGTTGAGCTGCCGGAGGGATGATGTTCGGACGTTCGTGCCGATACGTTTGCACTCCGGCTTTGCCCTCGAGCGTCAAGCGGTCGTCGGCGATCTGCAGGCTACGCCGATGGCTTTGGCGAAGCGGTCAGAGCGGCCAGGCCGACAGTCGCGATGAGCAGGGCACGCACCCGCCGGATCAGTGCCAGCGTGAGGCCGGCTGCAGGTCCGAACCTGAGCGCGTCGGCGAGGAGTACGTAGACGCCTTCGGCGGCACCCAGCTGTCCCGGAACGAAGAAGAAAACCGCGGCGATTAGCTTGATCGCTCCCTCCATGGTGAACGCATCAGCCCACGACGCGGCGGATCCTATGGCCCTCATCACCACCCAGATCTCCATGGCGAGGAGGACGTGCCCGACGAGCTCGAGGCCGAGCACTTCGACCAGCCGGCCTGGGCGATCGTGCATGAAACGCACGAGAAAGTTCTCGACGGGCTCGATCCGATCTGCCGCACGCTCCATCCAGCCGGGTCGTCGGAGCGCGCGGCTGACGAGCCTCATGACCGGAATGATCAATCCTCTCCGGGCGACGGCTGCATAGACGAATCCTGCAGTGAAGACCATCAAGACGCCAAGGGTCACAGCGACCGGTACCTCGAACGGTTCTCCAAACACGCCGCGAACCCGCAGCACGACCAGAGAAAAACCTGCCATCCAGAACGCCACCATCATGTAGAAGAGGAATTCGACCGCGATGGCGCCGAAGGCATCGGACGTGTCGATGCCCAGTCGTTTCAGTAACAGACCCTTCGAGGGCTCCGCCAGGAACGGACCTGTGAACGTGAGCATCTCGATGGCTTCGCCGGCGAGACGCACGCGCCAGATATCCCGAAAGCGCAGGTTCGTCTCAGGGAGGCTCCGACCGAGCGCCAGGGCGCGCACACCGACGTGGAGCGTATAGAGCACGAGCACCCACACGAACGCCCACCCTGTGCGGCGCGTCATGTCGAGCATCGCTGCCATGCCGATCCGCGCCGCGATGAGGATCAACACGGTGACGCCGGCGAGCAGCAGGATGAGCCTGACCAGACGGGTCATCGATAGGAGCTGACCAGCGAGGCGAGGGGATGGTCAGCGAAGCAGGCCAAAGAGCGCGATCGCGATGCCTGCCGCGGTTCCCGCAAACGACACTCGCCAGTACAACATCGTTTCCGTCAGCAGAGAAATGGAGCAGAGGACAATCGCCACCGAGAGACAGATCTCCGCCAGGTCGAAGAAGGTCGCCCGCCGCGCAGTCTCCTTCGTCACGGCCTCGAGATGCTCGCTGGCTTTCCGGATCTCTTCGGCCTGTTCCTTTTCCTCGGTGGCCTTCTTACCCCAGGTCTCGGCCAACGCGGCGCCTTGTGGGCCGATGAGCCTGGCCAGTTCGGCGTCGGCCGCGTACATGTGATAGCGGCCGTTCTTGGCCTGAAAGTAGGCCCAGCTGTCGGCTGCCTCGGTTTGAACGACGACCTCCTCGGTATGGAGCCGATGGCCCATGAGCGTCACGGCCGCCAGCAGCGCGGCGATCGTGGCCATCGTGACGCCAACCGTCCGCTGCTTCCGGCCGTGGGCTTCGTGACTGACTTCGACGAGTTCCTCGGTTTCCATCACGCTAAGAATACCCGAGGTTCGGAGAACCGCGCTCACACCCGGAGGGCGTTTAAGCTCACAGTGTGCAGAAGCTCCCGCAGCACAGGTTTCGCGCCGTCATTGAGGCGGGGCGCGGCGGTGGCGCCTTTGTGAGGTAGAAGTCGTCCTGCAGGAGGATCCGGCGCCGCGAACCGTTGCGGTCCCGCCTGACCTCGCCGCCGCGCTCAGATCGGCGCCGCGCGCGAAGGCGTTCTTCGAGACGCTCGCTCACACGTACCGCCGTGAGTATGTTCAGTGGATCGAGGGCGCCAAGGGGCAGGATACGAGGAGGGACCGCGTGGCACGCGCGGTGACCCTCCTCGAACAGGAGAAGAAGACACGCTAACCGTTGGGGCAGCAGCCGCCGAGAGTCTCCGGCGGGCGCCCGCCAGCTACCCGGCGTGCGCGAACGAGTAGCCCCGTTCCTGCGCCCGGCTCACCGCCACGATTCCGGCCGGCACCATGTGCGCGTTCGCGAGCAGGTTGCCGACCAGCTCGTTGTAGATGGCGTCGGCATTACCGCTTGACGCGCCGGCAAGCCCACCCGCCATGAACCGCGTCGCCATCTGACAGACCGCCAGATGGACACCGCGCTTCAGAACGGCGTCCACGGTGTTCCCCATGCTCGGGAGCGCCGATGTATGCGCGCTCGAGTTGTAGAGGTTGATCGTCGGAGGCTGCTTGGTCTTGGCGTCGTTGAGGTTGATCAGTTTGCCGAGGGCAGGCCCGTACTTCGCCCAGACCGTGTCGTTGTAGGCGAACACCGTGGAGAAGTGGCGCGCCACGATGACCACAGCCGAATCGCTGTCCTGCAGACCGTACGCGTTCTTGTTGGCTTCCAGGAAGTTGTTGGCGTACAGGAGCGCCTCGCCGAACGCGTCGGCGGTCGTCGTGTCCAGGATGAAACGGTGTTTGCCCGGCAGTTGCTCCAGCCAGTCGTCCTGGGTGTGCCGGGTCGGCTGCCAGCGAGCCGAACCGCCGGATTGCGCGTCGAGTGCGGGTGCCCCTGCGCCAAGTGCCCCGAGCGCGGCGGCGCCGGCTCCGAGGCGGGACAGAAACGCGCGTCGCTTCACGGTCTGGGAGTCGGAACCCATCTGCCATCCTTTCTGGTCGATGTTGGGGGGTGACACCGACGTCTCAAGGCATGTTAGGCTGTGGCCTGCGGCGCGGTCAACGCCGAAAGGGTAACGCGCACCGAGCCGATCGGCCCATGACAGTTCCCCTCCGCACTTCGATCGCCGCCTTCGTGCTCCTTGCCTGCGCCGCAAGCTGCTCGCGGACACGCGTGGAGCGAACGGCGTCAGGTATTCCGCTGCGGGGGCCGCTGATCCCGGCGGCCACGACCATGGTGACCGCCTGGGAGCTGCCCAGAGACCCACTGAGCGACAAGCAGTTGGACGGCTCGCAGCTCTCGAACGAGATCCGCTGGGGATTCAAGATCTTTACGAATACGCCCACTGAGGTTCCGAATTTCGCGCCGAGCAAGATGTCGTGCAACAACTGCCACTTGAATGCAGGGCAGCGCGAGAAGTCGCTTCCGCTTGTCGGCGTCACCGGCATGTTCCCGGAGTACAACCGGCGGTCGGGCCGCCTCTTCAGCCTGGGCGATCGCATCGTCGATTGTTTCTTGCGGAGCGAGAACGCGACAGGCGCCAGCGAGTCACCGGAGGAGTTGCCCACGCACACGTCAAGGGAAGTGCTGGCGGTGTCCGCGTACCTGACCTGGTTGTCACGCGGATCCGAGGTGGGCCGGAATCCCTGGTGGCGTGGCCAGAACACGATCGCGTCGGCGAACCTGATTCCGATGGACAAGCTGGACCGCGCGAAGGGTGAGGCGCTGTTCATGGAACGATGCACGTCCTGCCACGGCGCGGATGGCCAGGGCGTGGCCGTGGGCGACAAGAAGCCGGGCCCGCTGTGGGGCGACGACTCCTGGAATGACGGCGCCGGTGCGGCGCGCGAGTACACGCTCGCCGGCATCATTCGATACGCCATGCCCTATCTCGACCCCGGTGCGCTGACTGACGAAGAAGCGCAGCACGTCGCCGCGTTCATCAACTCGAAGCCACGGCCCGCCTACCCCTTCAAGGAGCGCGACTACCGCACCGAAAAGATCCCTGTGGACAGCGTGTACTACGTCCGGCGATGAGTTCCGCCTCGAGACCCGCATAAAGCCCCGAGATAGTCCACGCGACGAGCGCGGTTCGTCCTACAATGAAAAGAGGCGTGTCCACCTCCTCCACTGTCGACGCTCGCCCGTTTGCTGATGCCCGCCGTGCAAGCGCCCGCTATCTTTTCTGGGGCTTCGTCTGGCTCGCCGTTGTGCTTGTGGGGCTCAAAGCCTATTACCTCGGGAGTATCGGCGCGCTCGGTTCCGATACACGCAGCCGGTATTTGAGCTGGCTGACCGCTACGTCCTCGAACGACGTCGTGTTTGCCCTCGCCACGTGGTCACTCGGCGGTGCGTCCCTGCTGATGGTTGGAAGGTGGAAGGCCGGGCGGCGAATCGTGCTGGGCGGGTTCCTGCTCTTCTCGGCGTTCGCCTGCTTGTATGCGGTCGCCAACATCACGATGTTCGGGCTGTTCGGCGGCTTCCTGACCTACCCCCTGCTGGAGCTGGTTGGCGACATCCGGATGGTGCGCTCGTCGCTCGTGGCGCACCTGACGCCACGTGTGTCTTTGGGACTGGTCGGTGTGCCCGCGTTCTACATCGGGCTGGTGGTGGTTACGGAGAAGGCTGTGGCGCTCCGCTCGATACGGCGCTGGCGCACGGCCGTGATCGCCGGCGCCTGCTGCGCCATTGTCTGGGCCGTCTGCGGAGAGTACGTGTACGCCCGTGAGTGGCGTACCCGCCAGGATCGACGGATCGCCGAGAACTCGCACTGGGTGCTCGCCTCGTCATGGTGGAGAACGCTTCACGGCTCGGGAAGCGTGAGGCTCGTCGACCGGTTTGCACCGACCGACCTGCTGGACTTCGAGCCCCCAGGCACGCAAGCGGCACCGCCCACGCTCGTCCGCGCCGCATCGACGCGGCGAGGGGCGATGGAGCGGTCGCTCCAGCGGCCGCCCAACGTCATTCTGCTCGTGCTCGAATCCGTGGCGGCGCGCTGGACAAGTCTGGGCGGCAACCAGTACGAGACGACGCCAGCTCTGAGGGCCGAGGCCGCGCAAAGCCTGGTCTTCGACAGCTTCTACGCGCACATCGGCCGCAGCTCCAACTCACTGGCCGCCATGTTGCTGTCGGCGTATCCCAAGTTCAGCTTTCGCGACCTGACGGAAGAGTACCCACGGCTGCCGGGGACGTCGCTGGCGGCGTCCTTCGGAGCGCGAGGGTATCGAACGGCGTTTGTGACGCCGAGCGATCTCAGTTGGGCCGGATGGGACAGTTTCCTCGCCGGGCGTGGATTTGGCGAGGTGCGGGACTTTCACCGCCTGCCGTGTTCCGAGCCGGTGTCTTCCTGGGGCGTCGAGGACCGCTGCATGGTGGACGACATGCTCCGGTGGATCGACGAAGAACCGAACCGTCCCTTCTTTCTCATGGGGTGGAGTCAACAGACGCATCACCCCTACGAACCGACGCCGGGCGTGCCGCTCCTGCAGCTGAAACGGGAGCCGGTGGCCGATGAGTACGACTTCGAACGCTATCTCAACGTCCTTCACGAGACCGACCGGCATATCGGCCGCCTCTTCGAGGCGCTGCGGCGCGCTGGCCTCGACAAGGACACGCTGGTGGTCGTGACCGGCGATCACGGCCAGGCGTTCGGCTATCCGCACGACAGCTACATGCAGGGACGGACCGTCTACGAAGAGGACGTTCACGTCCCGCTCATGTTCTGGTACCCGCGGCTGTATCGCGTCGCGGCTCGCTCCAAGACCATCGGCAGCCACGTCGACATCGCACCGACCATCGCAGAGCTCACCGGCCTTCCGATCGCGCCGGACTGGCAGGGCCGCAGCCTCTTCGACGCCCGTCGTGCCCCGCGCGCCTACGTGTATGTCGCCGAGGACCAGTTCCGTCTGGGTGTTCGGGAAGGCAATTGGAAGTACATCTTCGATCTGCGCGAAGGAGTCGATGAGCTGTACGATCTGGATCGCGATCCGACCGAACAGCGTAATCTGGCACGATTAGAGCCGGAGCGCTGCGCCAGGCTGCGGCAGCGTCTGGCCGCATGGACTGAAGCCAATCGGCGGCACTACGAAGGTCTATCACAGCCAGCCAAGTCTCCTGACGATCGCCGAGTCGGCTCCTAGAGTCGGCTCCTAGAGTCGGCGCCCCCGTGTGACCCATTCTGGGACATACGACTGGCGGTAACATGGGATCGATGCTCCCTCGGCGTGCCTTGCTCGTCGGCGTTTGTACCGTCCTGGCCGCGTGTGGGGGCAATAACAACAACAACGGCGGCGTCATCCAGATCAACGGCACCGAGCGGATCGGGTGGGACCAGCCGGCTGCCGACACGTCGGAGCTTTCCACGCTTCGCTACAGGATCTGGGTGGATGGCGTCAGCAACGACGCGAGTGACGCTTCGTGCTCCAACCCCGCGGGTGCCAATGGCTTTCCTTGCACGAGCGCTCTGCCCCACATGCCCGGGGGCGCGCACACGCTCGAGCTGTCTGCCTATGTCGACGGCTATCCCGCGTTGGAGAGCGCGCGCTCCACGGCATTGCGCGTCAACGTGACCGCGCAGACCGTCGCGTTTCAGGTCCCTCGAACATCGGCTTCGCTCCTGACAACGGCCGACGGCGTACAGCTCCGTCAGGAAGTGATCGCCCAAAGGTTGACCGACATCACCGACCTGGCGTTTACCGGCGATCGACGAGTCCTCGTCTCCGAACGGATCGGACGAGTTCGCCTGATTGTGGGCGGGCAGCTGCAGCCGGAGCCCGCCGCGACGCTCGCCGACGTGGATACGAGCGGGGGCGGCGGACTGCTATCGATTGCAGTCGATCCGGCGTTTGCGGAAACGCGGTTCACATACGGGGTCTACACGACGCCTCGGGGCACTCAGCTGGTCCGATTCGTCGAGGCGAACGGTCGGCTGGTGAACCCGGCGGTCTTGATGAGCGACATCCCATACAGGACCGCCAACCCCGCCGCGTCGCTTCGATTCGGGCCGGACAGGAAGTTGTATCTGGCGCTCGATGATGGCGGCGATCCCGGTCGGGTGGGCGACCTCGGGTCCTACAGTGGGAAGGTTCTCAGACTCAACGCCGATGGCACGACGCCGAGCGATCAGGCCGGAGGCACACCGGTCTACCTGCTGAATGTCAACGCTCCGCACGGCATGGCCTGGGGACCCGATCGTGAGACGCTCTGGGTAGCCGACGCGGGCGACGGAAGGACTGCCCTGCTCGACGTCGCAAGGTCGCCGGGTCGCCAGCAACGAGCAGTGCCCATCACACGAGACGCGGTGCCGGCAGCCCCGACGCCCGTGGGACTGGGTACCTACGCGGGCAACCCCTTGCCAACGCTGCGTGGCAATCTGCTCGTGGCGATCGGTGAGCCACCCGAGATCCTCCGCTTGCGGCTGGATGGATCGAACCCCAGTACCGTTGTCGCGACGGAACGACTGCCGACCGACCTGAACGGCCCACTCCGCGCGATCGGTGTCTCACCCGAGGGCACCATCTATCTGGCTTCCCCGGATGCGGTGGTCGAGTTTCAGCTCGTGCTCCCGACGCCGGGAGGCACGTCTGGGCCCACAGCCCTGCGCTTTCCAGGCTGACGCCCTTGAAGCGCTCCGTGGTCCCCGCGCTCGCGCTGACAATATTCCTGATGGTCGCGGTGCGGTCGGCCACAGCCGCGCCGATGAGCGTTTCGGCCGAGGCTCGTTCGCTCCAGCCTGGCGAGCTTGTCGTGCTGACGATCACGCTCGACACCACCGAAGCCTCGAGCATGCGTGTGCTGGCGCTCGGGAAGACCATTCCCGCGTTCAAGCTGGACGATAGGCTGTGGCGGGCACTCGTCGGCATCGACATCGATCAGAAACCCGGCAGCTTTCCTGCCATCGTCGAAGCGCGGACAGCCACCGGAACCTCGCGTATCACGCACCAGCTGGACATTACGCCGAAGAAGTTCCCCACTCGTGTGCTGCGCGTCGATCCGAACTTCGTCAATCCACCGCCGTCGGTGATGCCTCGAATCGAGCGGGACAGCCAGTTCATTCGTGACGCCTACTCGCACTCCTCGCCAACTCGGCTGTGGGTGGCCTCGTTCGTTCGACCGGTTCCGGGCGAGGCCAACAGCGGGTTCGGCACCCGCAGCGTTTACAACGGCGAGCCTCGCAGTCCGCACAGCGGAGCCGACTTCCTGAGCGGTGCGGGCACCCCCATCAAGGCGCCCAATGCCGGCCGCATTGTCGCTGCTCGTGATTTGTACTTCACAGGGAACACGGTCATCATCGATCACGGCCTGGGGCTGTTTTCGATGCTGGCGCATCTGTCCCGACTCGACGTCCAGGAAGAAGAGGTCGTGACCGCTGGTCAGATCGTGGGCGCGGTTGGCGCCACCGGCCGGGTGACGGGGCCGCACCTCCACTGGGCGCTCCGGGCCTCGGGTGCGCGGGTGGATCCGGTCTCGCTGCTCGAGCTGCTCGGTGAGCTCGACGAGCGCGGCGGTGCCCGAAAATGATCGGTGGGGCACAATCACGTAGCTTCTGACCCGAATCGCGACATTCTCGTCAATCCACCACCTCCGATCCGATAGAGACCCTCTGCGGACCCAGGGCGGACATCTCGCCGAAATCCAACATGATTCGGCGAGGAACGCGTACCCCATCCGTCCGGCGATTCTTGGCGCGCCTCTTGCTCCGATTTCAGAGGCAACGAAGGAATCAGAGAGGTTCACGATGGCACCACGCAAGAATCCGACAACACCAGCCATGACGAGGCGGACCGACGTTACAAAGTTGGAAGCCGTTGTTGAGAAGCGGCGGCCTCGGCCCACATCCTCAAACGGACACGACGCTGCAAGCGGACACGACCTCTCGAACGGACACGACGTTGCGGTCCTTGCCTACGAGTTCTACATGCAACGCGGGGGTGAACACGGCCATGACTTGGAAGACTGGCTGGCCGCCGAGCGGCGGTTGTCAGGCAGGGAGGGCTAGATGGAGGCGCTGAACCTGGGTGAAACGCTCATCCGGATCCAGACGGATTTCGTGGAGATGCCCGAACTGAAGCTGACGCTGCCTCAAGCGCAACGGCTGTGGGCCCTGCCGCCGGACGTCTGCGAGGCGGCGCTCAACGCCTTGATTGAGAGGAGATTCCTGGTCCGCACCGCGGACCGCGTGTACCTACGGCGGTCGTGGTGGGTAGCCGGCGGCGAGTCAGCCGCGTCGGCCCCGGCCTGACATTCCCGCTCTACCTCCTCGAGGCACATCACGCGCTCACCCAAAGCCGTCTTCGGGTCAGCCTTGTCGAGAGTGCCTGCCATCCCGCCCTCGATGCATGGCAGCCCTCCGAAATATCGGATGTAGCTCGACGGTCCTGTAATCGCCGTTATGGTGGTTGTGGTGGCGTATTGGCGAGGGGCCGACCGTTCAGCCGGAACCCGACTTGCGGCCCATGTCGCGCGATGGCCTGGTGTTGGCCAGGGCAGACCACCCCTGGACGATGAGCAATCCCAATACGATCAGATAGGCTACGGTGGCCCCCTTCGACGGCCAGAGATGAAAGACGCGGTCGCTCACAAACAGCCCCAGTAGCGCGATCAACCGTATCGCCCAGGATTGGCGGCGAGTGGGATGCCACATGCCGTTTCAATGATAATGGGGCGGGTCCCTAGCGTGGCGAAACTCGGGTTCATTGGTCTCGGCGCCATGGGCACGCCCATGGCCGCCAATCTGCTCGCGGCAGGTCACGTTCTTGCCGTGTACACACGGCGACCCGCCTCCGCCGAGGCGCTCGTGGAGGCCGGAGCCGTCGCGTGCGCCTCGGCGTCTGAAGTGGCGTCTCGAAGCGACGTGATCTTCACGGTGGTCACCGACACCGAGGCCGTGGAAACCGTGGTCCTGAGAGCCGGCGGCATCGTGGAAGGCGCCCGTCCCGGCACGACCGTCATCGACCACAGCACGATCGCGCCGGCTGGCGCTCGACGACTCGCGGTCGCACTCGAGCGTCACGGTGTCCATATGCTCGACGCTCCCGTTTCGGGTGGAGTCCAGGGAGCACGGAACGCCACTCTCAGCATCATGGTGGGCGGCGACCGAGCCGTCTTCGACGCCTGTCGGCCGCTTCTCGCGCATCTCGGCAAGACGATCGAGTACATCGGTCCCTCAGGTGCCGGGCAGGTGGCCAAGGCCTGCAACCAGATTTGCATCGTCGTCAATCAGCTGGGCGTCGCGGAAGCGATCCTCCTGGCGGAACGCGCAGGCGTTTCGTTCGAGCCCGTGCAGCGGGCGCTGATGGGCGGATTCGCCGCCAGCCGCATTCTGGAGGTACAGGCGCCGAAAATGATGTCGCGGCGGTTCGACGGTCAGATCGAGTCGCGACTCCACCACAAGGACATCCTCATCGCACTGGACATGGCCCGGCAGCTCGGTTTGCAGCTGCCTGCAAGCGCGCTGGCCGCCGACGTGCTGACAAAGCTGCAGCAGGCCGGCGGGGCCCATCTCGATTCGGCCGCGGTCTTTTCTGTTCTGGAGCACTCACGATAATGGCTCACACCACCGCTCGCACGTTTGAAATCGAGGGCAACCTGGAACGCGCGTACTCGGACGTCTTCACCAAGGAGGCGCTCGCCGCGCTCGAAGCCCTCTCGACGCTGGACGACGACCGGAGGGCGGTCATGAAGGGCCGCATCGACCGTCGTGCCGCTCGAGCCAGGAACGGCCAGCGGATTGGGTTCCTCGATCCGGCGAGCTACATTCCAAGAACCCAGATCACCGTCGGCGCTGCGCGTGACGGCGCCTTCAGCGGCAGCGAGATTCCCGACGACCTCCAGCGCCAGTGGATTCAGGGCACGGGGCCGGCGGCCAAGCCGAACGCCCCCCTCGAGCAGAGCATCCGCAACATCGCGTACGCGCTGCTCTCGGGGGCCGACGGCTGGATGTTCGACGGTGAAGACGCCCTCGGCCAGCTGTCCACCATGTCCCTCGACAATCAACGCAATCTCAAGCTGGCTATTCATCGGGCTTCCGTCTTCATGGAGACGGCGGAGGGCGTCTCGCGCGAGATGAACCAATGGGCCGAGGGATTCTTCGGCCGTCACATCATCGGCGACTGGAAGAAGCAGCTCGACTTCACCACGAAGATCTTCCGCGCCCGCGGCCTGCACCTGGACGACCGTCACGTCCGCCGGCGCGACGGCAAAGGCTTTTCGGCCTCTCTGGTCGATCTCGTGTTGTACATCGTGAACAACGAGAAGGAGCTGCGCCGCTCGTCGTCCTCCCTGGCGTTATATCTGCCGAAGGTCCAGACCGCCGAGGAAGCGGCTCTCTGGAACGACATCATGACGCGCCTCGAGCAGCACCTCGCATTACCAGTCGGCGCCATCAAGGCGTACGTGCTGGTGGAGCAGCTCGAGGCCTGCTATCAGCTCATGGAAATCCGCGCGGCGCTCGGCCGCCACTTTCTGGGCTTCAACACGGGACGCTGGGATTACATCAACAGCGTCGCCGATGCGCTTGCATGGGACCGGAGCTTCATCAACCCCAACATCGATGCCATCACGATGACGTACGGGTACATGCGGACCTATGAGGACCGCGTGCGACGCGCCTGCAACACGCCCGATCTGAACGGTCAGTTCGCGCTGTGGCAGGGAGGGATGGAGCCCAACATCCCGGTGGGATCAACGGCCGGTGTGACCAATGGCATGCAGCGGGCCGTCGCCGGTGCGGAGCGCGAGGAGCGCGAAGGGGCAAGCGGAAAGTGGGTCGCTCACTGGAAGATGGTGCACATCGTTCGACCCGTGTGGGAGAAGGTCGGCAAGGCCAACCAGCTCGGACGGGCGTTCCCTCGGCTGACCTACACGCAGCAGGACGCCGACGGTCTGATGATGCTCGAACCGGCGCCGCGAACGATCCGGGGCGCACGCGACCTGCTGAGCGTGGCGCTGCAGTACGGTAACGCGTTTGGCCAGGGCATGCAGGCCGCGGCGCTCAAGCCGGCGGACTTCTTCGGAAACGAGGACGTCCTCTATCTGATGGAGGACATGGCGACCGGGGAGATCCGCCTGAGCATCCTGTGGGAGTGGCTCCACAAGGGTGCCACGCTGACCGCCGACGATGCCATCGGTGTCCACGCGGGTGACCCGTTCACGGCGACGATCTTCGCGCGGCTGCTGGTAGAGGAGTACGAGAAGCTCCGGCGGGCGAGCAACCGCGACGTGCACGACAATTCCAAGGACACCACGCTGCCGATCGCGCGCGAGATCGTCGAAACCTACGTGCTCGACGAGACCAAGCTGCCGTGGTACATCGACCTGCTGAACATCAACCTGGGCAACCACGATCTGGCCGAGGCCCGACGCCGGATCCTGTTGCTCCGCGATGCGTTTGAACGGGACGGAACGCGCATCACCGAAAACTTGGACTTTGGCGTGGCAGCCAAATGACTGCGAATGTGAATTTGTTCATTTGACCAGCTGACCAAATTCACGTGTCGCGCCTATTGGACGGCGAAGACCCAGATGGCGCCGCCTTCGGGCACCTCGGGGTAGTTGCCGGGCGAGAGTGTGTTCAACATCGCCTGCATGCCGCGAGAGTCCACTCCCCAGCCGGCTTGCACGGCCACGTACTGCGTGCCGTCCACGGTAAATGACGAAGGCGGCGCGATGATGCCCGAGTTCGTCGGGAACTCCCACAAGAGCTTGCCGCTGGCTGCGTCGAACGCGTGGAACTTGCGATCGTTGGTGCCGCCGGTGAACACGAGTCCGCCGCCAGTCGTCAGCATGGGTCCCCAGTTGGGCGAGGTCGCGTACGTGTGCGTCCACACTCGTGTTTGCGTATCCACGTTCCAGGCCTGCACTTCCCCGACATGATCGGCTCCGGGCGCCATGTACATGGCCGTCAGGGCGCCGGTGAAGCGCTCGCCGGGGCGATACTCCACCTTCTGCCCGGTAATCGTCGAGCAGAGATTCTCGTTGGCCGGGATGTAGATCATCCGGGTCTGGGGGCTGAAGGCGATCGGCGGCCAGTCCTTCCCGCCCCAGAATGACGGGCAGAAATCCACCTTCTTGTTCGTCACAGGCTTGCGGTTTGGATCGACGTCTGGGCGGCCCGTCTTCGGGTCCAGGCTGCGGAAGACGTTCTGTTTCACGAAGGGGACGCCGTGCACGAAGTTGATTGAGCTGTTTGTCCGTTCGAGAAACCACAGGTACCCGTCGCGCGCCACGTCGATGAGCCCTTTGACCGTCCGGCCATTGCGTCGGTAGTCCACTAGGATGGGAGGAGAAACCTCGTCCCAGTCCCACGAATCGTTGGGGTGGTATTGATGGTGCCCCTTGAGCTGACCCGTCGCCACGTCGATCGCGACCGTGGATGAAGTGAAGAGGTTGTCACCAGGTCGCTGGTCGCCCATCCAAGGCCCGCCGTTGCCCGTACCCCAAAAGGCCAGGTGCGCATCGGGGTCGTAATTGCCCGTTACCCAGACAGAGGCCCCGCCGGTCTTCCACTGATCACCGCCTCGGGGCCAGCTCTCGCTGCCCTGTTCGCCTGGCGAGGGCACCGTAAACGCCTTCCATGCTGGCTTGCCGGTGTCCGCGTCGTAGGCCGCGACGAAGCCACGGACGCCCAGCTCACCCCCCGAGACGCCGACCATCACCTTGCCTTCGGCGACGAGCGGTGCCAGCGACATGTAGTACCCGTTCTTGTTCTCCTCGACCTTCGCGGTCCAGACTTCCTTGCCGGTTCGCGCATCGAGCGCCACGAGGACGGCTTCACCCGCGGCGAAGAACACCTTGTCGCCGTGGACGGCCACTCCGCGGTTGGTGGGATGGAGCAGGATGATGTCCTCGGGCACGCGCCGGCGATAGCGCCACAGGAGCCGGCCAGTTGCCGCTTCGAGCGCGATGACCTGCCCGCCTGGCGTCGCGACGAACATGACGCCGGCGTTGACGATCGGCGGCGCCTGATGGCCGCTCGTCATGCCGGTGGAAAACACCCACACGGGCCTGAGGCGTCCGACGTTGGTGGTGTTGACCTGCGAGAGCGGACTGTACCCCCAGCCGTCGTACGTCCGCCGAATCATCAGCCAGTCACCATCGTCAGGCTTCAGCAGGCGGGCGGCGGTCACCGACCGATAGTTCTGGAGGATGGGCGGAACCGGCGCCGAAGGAGGCTGTTGCTGAGCGGACCCAGGCTGGGACATCGTGACCAGGGCCAGGATGCCGGCTATGCCGCACGCATGCTTCAGATCGACCATGATCACAATCCTCCTCGGTCCTTCCAGGGCGTCACGCAGACTCGAAGCCGACGCGCGAGGTGAAGGGTCCCGCAACGACCAGGTGCCCGTCGGCGATCCGGAGGGGCAGGGCCGGCAGACTACGGGGCGCCGGGCCGTCGGCGACGCGCGCGCCATCGGCGGGGTCGAACTTCGACGAGTGGCACGAACAGTACAACACGCGCTCGTCGGCCAGCCAGTCGGTCACTTCACACCCTGAGTGCGTGCAGATGGCGGTGTATGCCACGACGCCCTCGGCGGCGTTTGCCTTGGTGTCGGCGCTCAGTTGTGCGACGTCGAGCTTCATGACCAGCACACGATTCAGCCGCGATCCGTTTCTCACAATCCGGTCGGCGGGCGCCATCGCCCACGCCAGCGTGGGCGCAGCGGCGACGGAGATGTCGCCCGGTGTCAGCGGCTGCATGCCGGGGTCGTTGATCCTCACGAGCACGTCGCCGGACCGCGGCCGAAGGGACGCCGGATCGTCCTGACGACCCGCCACGACGGGCGTCAGGGAACAACCCAGCGCGAGTCCGGCAGTCCCTTTCAGGACGGCCCGTCGGTCCCTGCACACGGTGGGCAGCGTGGTGCGCTTCATGATGCGGCGCGCTGAGGTTCTACGCGCCCGGGAGTCTCGCTCCGCGCGCCAGGAGATGCCCGAAGGGCGCGCGGGCTCAATTATACGTGCCCCATGCAGTTTTCAGTTACACGCGCTTGATGACCACCAGGCTGATGTCATCGGGCAGTCGGTCGAACGCCACGACGTCATCTTTGATGCTCTCGAAGATCTCGCGCGCCGATCGATGCTTGACGTCCCGCACACGCGTTTCCAGACGCTCGGGGAAGTAGGGCGCTTCGTTGGAGCCGTGCTCCACGAGGCCGTCAGTGTAGAGCAGGAGGATGTCGCCTTCGCCCATGAGCAGCCACTCGTTCATCTCGTAGTGTTCCTTGAAGCCGAGAAGGCTGCTCGTCCGGGTGCGATCGATCACGTCGAACGAAGGAAGAATGCCGAGCGGGGGAGCCGAGACGCAGAGGTCGGGGCCGACGTCCATGAAGCGATCGTGCTTGTTCGAGAAGACCATCGGAAACGGCTGGCCCGCGGAGAGGAACCGGAACATGGCGTGCTCGGAGATCTCGCCGTAGATCATGGAGATGAACTTGTGCTCGGCTGATGAATGGTAGAACTGCGTGTTGAGGTTCTCGAAGAGGCGGCGGGTGACGTGCCCGGACACGTCCAGTTCGTAGATCGAGCCGAGCAGGAATGCCTGGTGGAGCATCGAGGTGAGGAGCGCGTCCGTGATCCGATGCCCAGAGACATCGATCAGCACGATCCCCGACATTGTGCGGCACCGCATGAGGTTCTGCACCACCTCGAGCCGGCCCTGTCGCTCAGCCTCGCCCATGCGCGCGTCGAGGTCGAAGCGCTGCTTGAAGTCGAGGTAGATCAGGTGGTCGCCGCCGATGACTCCGTTGAGCGCGAGCGTCCCTCCGTAGATGTCGATCCCGTCGAGTTGCGGGAGGTCTCCCGCCTGGGGCAGCAGGTACCGCGCGATATCTTCGAAATTTTTCAGCTCGTTCGTCAGTTGCTCGAGCAGGATGTCGGCGTTCGGCGGTTCCATGGTCCCCGCATGGGGTTCAGCAAGCGTTGTGCCTCAATGTCGCGCGGGTGCGCTTCCTTAGAGCGTCCAGCGCGGAGACGTGCGGATACTCGACAACATATGTGTCGGGCGTGTCAGTCGATGGTACAAATATGTAACATCTGAACAACGCGAAGCCGCCACTATCAGATTGACGAGGCTGCCCAAAAGGCCAATTGCCGGGTACCGGGACCGCGGCGCGGCAGGGAAAGCCGCTGATGAGCCGGCCCGTTTCACACTTGCGCGCAGCCGTTGGTACGCAATTGTCAAGACGAGCTATCGCGCGAACATAAATGTAACAACTGAGAGCGAGGCGCCTGTCGGACGCGGCAGGCAATCTCGGCAGAGAAGCCTTTTTTCCCTCGGGAAATGGTCCTCTTCCAAAAACGGCGCGACAGGATCGCAGGTGGATCACCTCTTGCTATTTCGACGACCGAGCGGACCGCGCGTCGACTTTCAACGAGGTCTCATATGTCGCCGATAGATGTTCACGCGATCGCGGAGCGGGTTCGAAGCGAGTTCAACGAGATGCCGGGATTGCGGCTGACCGCCCGGCAGGCAGCCAAGCTGTGGGGACTGGACGGCCCGTCCTGCGGCGCCGTGATTGACATCCTGATCCGATCGTCGTTCCTGCGTTGGACGCAGGGCGGTACGGTGGCTCGGGTCGAGTCCTAGAACCCCATCCGCCTGGCCATGCCCCGCCGTGGCCAGGCCGCCAGCCCGCACTCCCTACTGTCTGAGCAACACGACAGAGAGCCGACCTTGCGTCACCCAGTTCGCTCCGACCGAAACCGAAGGCCCCGACGACAACTGGACGAGCCCTTCAATCTTGAAGTCATGCTGACCGGTTGTCAGCGGGATGAGAGCGTGTAGGCGCCACGCGTTCGACAGGCTGCCGGCGCCGAAGTTGAGGACCTGGGTACGAACGGCGCGGACCTGGACGCCATCGACGAGAAGGTGCATTTCCACCTGACCAAACGTCCCGGCCGGCCCGTTGAGCTGGAGGTCACCGTCCGCTTCAACGAGCGCGCTCACCGACGTCCCTGAAGGCACTGACAGCGTGATCATCTGCGGAATGGTCTGGGCCGAGGCGCTCAGCGTGAGCGTCACGAGCGGTACCGACGCGGTGGCGACCGTCGCCGCTGGTCCCGGCGGACCTTGGACTCCTTGCACGCCTTGAGGTCCCATCGGGCCGACAGACCCAGTCGGTCCTGCAGGTCCGGTCGGTCCCGCCGGTCCCGTCTGACCAGTCGGTCCCGCCGGTCCCGTCTGACCAGTCGGTCCTGCAGGTCCCGTC
>Ga0066710_100001292_pt1 | contig 18374 bp, 15 predicted proteins | sample GraSoiAngelo_159_FD_79666 | JGI IMG/M metagenome (GOLD analysis project Ga0066710, IMG submission 79666) | Grasslands soil microbial communities from the Angelo Coastal Reserve, California, USA - 14_1009_16_40cm | ecosystem: Environmental > Terrestrial > Soil > Grasslands | place: USA... | reverse complement strand
GCCGCTCGAGGCGGTGATGCCGATCGCCCCGCCGAACGAGGCGCCGATGGCCGCGGTGACCGCGGCGATCTCGTCCTCGGCCTGGATCGTCCGCACGCGAAAGCGCTTGTGCATGGCCAGCTCATGGAGGATGTCACTGGCCGGCGTGATCGGGTAGGCGCCGTAGACGACCGGGACCTTCGACCGCTGAGCGGCCGCGAGAATACCCCACGCCAGGGCGCGATTGCCCGTCATCGCCCGGTAGAGCCCGGGCGCCATCTCGGCGGGCTCGATCGCGTAGTGCTCGCCGAAGATCTCCGCGGTCTCGCCGAAGGCGTGACCGGCCTTGAGCACTCGCGTGTTGGCCTCGGCGATGTCCTTGTTCTTCGCGAATCGCTTCTCGATCCACGCCAGGGTCGGCTCGAGCGGTCGCGTGTAGATCCACGAGACCAGGCCGAGCGCGAAGAAGTTCTTGGTCCGGTCCTTCTCCTTGGTGTTGAGCGGAAGGTCCTTGATGGCCTCGTGGGTGAGGCCGGTCATGTCGACCTTGTGCAGGCGGTAGCGCTCGGCCAGCGCCGGCTCGTCGAGCGGATTCGCCGCGTAGCCCGCCTTGTCGAGATTCCGCTTGTCGAACGCCTGCGTGTTGACGATCAGGAGGCCACCCGTCTTGAGGTCGCGCAGATGCACCTTGAGGGCGGCCGGATTCATCGCGACGAGACAGTCGAGGCGGTCGCGGGGCGTGTAGACGCGCTGGCTGCCGAACTGCAGCTGGAAGCTCGAGACACCGAAGAGCGTTCCGGCGGGCGCTCGGATTTCGGCGGGGAAGTTCGGCAGCGTGGCGAGATCGTTTCCCGCCCACGCGGACTCGGTCGTGAACTGTTCGCCAGTGAGCTGCATGCCGTCGCCGGAGTCGCCGGCGAAGCGGATCACGGCCCGATTCAGCGCTTTACGCGACTTCTCGACGCCGGTGGCGGGAGTCGCTATTTGGCTCATCTCGTCGTGTCTCCTCGCTCGCCTCGCGCAGTCATATCCCGCGAGCCTGGCACGGGAAATTCGCTAAAGAGGCTGCAGCCGGCGTCGTCAGGTCAGACACCGGCAGACCATCGGTCATTCTATCGAACCGGAACGGCACGGGCAACATTGCTTGTTGGACCCGGTGCGCAAAAGCTGCGGAACCCCCCATCAGCCGGCGTCGACTTCCTGGGGGTGCTTGATGGCATCGCCCGGCCGAAGGTTCAGGACCGCCTCGGGGAACAGGCTCGCGAGCCAGCGGACCACGTCGTCGACCGTGACGATTCCGATCGGCCGTCGTTGCGCGTCGACCAGGGGGATCGTCCGGTAGCCTGCCACGCTCATGCAGTGGATGGCGTAGGCCACCCGATCGATGGCCGCCAGGGCTTCCGGGTTTCGCGTCATCACCTCGCCCAGCGGTGTCCGCCGGGCGTCGAGATCCCGACCGACCACGCGCGTGAGGACGTCTCGCTCGGTGAAGATCCCCACGAGACGGCCCTCTCCGTCTGTCACGAGCACCCCAGCCTGCCGATGGGCCAGCATCGTCTTGACCGCCTCGTGCACCGTCGCGGCCTCCGAGAGGCAAATCGGCTCCGCCGGAGAAAGCGCCGCGATGGTGTCGTTGAGGAGAGCCCCACTGGTCTCGCGCAGGTCGTCGGTCTTCCGGAGGTCGTCGTCGATCGTCGCGGAATACTCATCCTCGAACTCACCACTCATGACGGCTCCTCTGCTCTGATCCTAACTCCTCGCTCCGGGCGCGGCAATGGCGCGGTCCGCTTCCTCGTTGGCGTCCTTCAGGAGCTGGATGAACCGGCTGACCGTCGGCGTGAGAGGCTTCTGGCGCCGATGGATGAGGCCGACCGGCCGCACGAGGTCGGCGATGCCCATCGGCACGACGGCGAGCGTGCGGATCGAGGCCTCGTTCTGCACGGTGTGGCGCGGGAGGATCGAGACGCCGGCCGCGATGATGATCGCCTGCTTGATCGTCTCGATGTTGTCGAACTCCATCACGGTGTTGACCCGCACGTTGTGCTGGCGGAGCGTGCGGTCGATCGCCTTGCGGATCGTCAGGCCGGCGTCGAACGCGATGAATGTCTCGCCGTTGAGGTCGGCGGGCGTGACGATGCGCCGGCGCGCCAGCCGGTGGTTCGGATGGCACACGAACGCCATCGGCTCGGAGCGGAGCGGCACGATCGAGAGCGCGCGATCGGCCGGCGGATACGACATGATCCCGACGTCCGCCTCGCCCTGGACGACCGCCTCGACCACCTTGTGCGGGTGCAGGCACTCGAGCTGGACGCGCGCCTCGGGGTAGAGAGACATGAACCGCTGCACGTGGCGGCTCACGTCGTGGAGGCCCACGGAGTAAATCGCCGCGACCCTCACGGTGCCATCGACCCGCGCCTTCACGGCGGCGATCCCCGCCTTGGCCTTGTCCCACGACTCCAGGAGCCCTCGGCACGCCTCGTAGAAGGCCTGGCCTTCGGGCGTCACGACGAACGGGCGCTTGGTCCGGTCCAGGAGCGCCACGCCCAGCTCCGCCTCGAGCTGCTGCATGGCCTGACTGGCGGCCGACTGGGAGACGAAGTTCTGGGTCGCGCCCCGCGAGAAGGAACGGAGGCGGACGACGTCGCAGTAGAGCCTGAGGGTCTCGAGGTGCACCGCGTGATTATAAGATTTTCTGATACTTATCATCCAACTTTTTGGGGATGACTAATAGTGGGATTGCCGCTACTATCGTGCAACCGTTTTCACAAAAGGGGATGCTGATGGCTGAAGGACAACGTCGAGCAGCCGTGCCCGGACCGCCGCCCGCTCAGGGGCTCTACGACCCCCGGTACGAGCACGACGCCTGCGGCGTCGGATTCGTCGTGGACATCAAGGGGCGACGCTCGCACACGATCGTCCAGCGCGCCCTTGCGGTCCTGATCAACCTGCTCCATCGGGGCGCGTGCGGCTGCGAGGCGAACACCGGTGACGGCGCCGGCATCCTGATCCAAATTCCGGACAAGTTTCTCCGGCGCGAGTGCGGTCGCCTGGGCATTCCCTTGCCGCCGGCCAGGGACTACGGCTGCGGGCTCGTGTTCCTCCCGCGCGATCCGGAGCAGCGAGACCGCGTGCGCGCGCTCCTGCACTCGATCGTCGAGGAGGAGGGCCAGTGTCTCCTCGGCTGGCGCGAGGTGCCCACCGACGACCACCTCATCGGCGCCAGCGCGCTCTCCGTCGAGCCGCACATCATGCAGGTGGTCATCGGCCGCGGGCCCGCCGTGCGGGATCACATTCATTTCGAGCGCAAGCTCTACGTGATCCGCAAGCTCTTCGAGAAGGCGGTCGTCGCGCTCGATATTCCGGAAAACAAGTACGCGTACATCCCGAGCCTCAGCTCGAACACGCTCATCTACAAGGGCATGCTCAGCGCGGACCAGATCGAGACGATGTTCCCCGATCTGACCGATCCCGATTTCGAGTCCGCGCTCGCGCTCGTCCACCAGCGGTTCAGCACCAACACCTTCCCCTCCTGGCCGCTCGCGCACCCGTATCGCTACATCGCCCACAACGGCGAGATCAACACCTTGCGGGGCAACATCAACTGGATGCGCGCGCGCGAGGTGCTGTGCCGGTCGGAGGCGCTGGGCGACGACCTGAAGAAAGTCCTCCCGGTGACGCGCGACGGCCTCTCGGACTCCGCCACGTTCGACAACGTGCTCGAGTTCCTGGTGATGAACGGGCGGTCCTTGCCGCACGCCATCCTCATGATGATCCCCGAGCCCTGGCAGAACCACGAGTCGATGAGCCCGGAGCGGCGGGCGTTCTACGAGTACCACGCTTCGTTGATGGAGCCCTGGGACGGGCCGGCCTCGATCGCCTTCACCGACGGGACCGTCATCGGGGCCGTCCTCGATCGGAACGGCCTGCGTCCGTCGCGCTACTACGTCACCACGGACGGCATGGTCGTCATGGCCTCCGAGGTCGGCGTGCTCGACATCCCGGCCGAGCAGATCCTCATGAAGGAGCGGCTGCATCCCGGACGCATCTTCCTGGTCGACACCGCCAAGGGTCGCATCGTCGACGACGAGGAGATCAAGGCCCAGCTCGCCGCCGAGCACCCGTACGCCGACTGGCTGCGAGACAACCTCGTCCATCTCGAGGAGCTCCGGGCTCACGAGGTGCCGGCGCCGGACCATGCGACGGTGCTGACGCGACAGATCGCGTTCGGCTACACGCACGAGGATCTACGGATCATCCTCGAGCCGATGGCCAAGAACGGCGAGGAGCCCGTGGGCTCGATGGGCACCGATACGTCGCTGGCGGTGCTCTCGAATCGGCCCCGTCCGCTCTACGACTACTTCAAGCAGCTCTTCGCGCAGGTGACCAATCCCCCGCTCGACCAGATCCGCGAGGAGCTGGTGACGTCGATGGAGTCGACGGTTGGACCCGAGCGGAATCTCCTCGTGCCGGAGCCCGAGTCCTGCCGCCAGATCGTCCTGAAGGATCCGGTCATCACGAACGATGAGCTGGCGAAGCTCGCCCACGTCAGCGAGCGCGGCTTCAAGGCGCTCACCTTGCCCATGCTCTACCCGGTCGCCGAGGGCGCGGCGGGGCTCAAGCGGACCCTCGAGCTGCTCCAGCGTCGCGCGAGCGAGGCGATCGCCGAAGGCTACAACGTCGTCATCCTGTCGGACCGTGGCATCAGTCGTAAGACCGCGGCCATCCCGAGTCTCCTGGCCACGGCCTCGATGCATCATCACCTGGTCCGGCGCGGAGAGCGCACCCGGTGTGGGCTCGTGATCGAGACCGGCGACGCGCGCGAGGTGCACCACCTCTGCCTCTTGATCGGCTACGGCGCGGGCGCCGTCAATCCGTGGGTCGCCTTCGAGACCATCGACGACATGATCAGCGAGGGGCTGCTGCCCGGCGTCGATCGGCCGAAAGCGATCAAGAACTACATCAAGGCCTTGAACAAGGGAATCCTCAAGGTCATGGCCAAGATGGGAATCTCCACCCTGCAGAGCTACACCGGCGCCCAGATCTTCGAGGCCATCGGTCTCAACGGCGACCTGGTGCATCGCTACTTCACCGGGACCGTCTCGCGCGTGTCCGGCATCGGGCTCGACGTGATCGCCGACGAGGTGCGGCGGCGCCACGAGCACGCCTTCCCCGAGCGGCCCGTCGGCGCCGAGCTCGACTGGGGCGGCGAGTACCAGTGGCGCCGCGACGGCGAGCACCACATGGTCAATCCCGACATGATCGCCAAGCTGCAGCACGCCACGCGCAGCGGAAGCTACGGGCAGTTCAAGGACTTCACGCGTCTCTGCGACGACCAGAGCAAGCGGCTGGCGACCCTACGCGGGCTGATCGAGTTCCGTCCGTCGGCCTCGCCCGTGCCGATCGAAGAGGTCGAGGCGGTCGAGTCGATCCTGAAGCGGTTCGCCACTGGCGCGATGTCCTACGGCTCCATCAGCCAGGAGGCGCACGAGACCCTCGCCATCGCGATGAACCGCATCGGCGGGCGCTCGAATACCGGCGAGGGCGGCGAGGACGCGGCGCGGTACCGGCGCGATCCCAACGGTGACTGGCGTCGGAGCGCGGTCAAGCAGGTGGCCTCCGGGCGGTTCGGCGTCACGAGCGAGTACCTGGTCAACGCGACCGATCTGCAGATCAAGATGGCCCAGGGCGCCAAGCCCGGCGAGGGCGGCCAGCTGCCGGGACCGAAGGTCTATCCGTGGATCGCGAAGGTGCGCTTCGCGACGCCGGGCGTGCAGCTGATCTCACCGCCCCCGCACCACGACATCTACTCCATCGAGGACATCAAGCAGCTCATCCACGATCTGAAGAACGCCAACCCCGAGGCGCGCGTGCACGTGAAGCTGGTCGCCGAGATCGGCGTGGGCACCGTCGCGGCCGGCGTGGCGAAGGCCTTCTCCGACGTCGTGCTGATCTCCGGCCACGACGGCGGCACCGGCGCCTCGCCTCTCACCTCGATCAAGCACGGCGGCGTTCCCTGGGAGCTCGGACTCGCCGAGACCCAACAGGTCCTCGTGCTGAACAAGCTTCGCGACCGCATCGTCGTCCAGGTCGACGGCCAGATGAAGACCGGCCGCGACGTCGTCATCGCCGCCCTGCTCGGCGGCGAGGAGTACGGCTTCTCGACGGCGCCGCTGGTGGTGCTCGGCTGCATCATGATGCGCGTCTGTCACCTCAACACCTGCCCCGTCGGCATCGCGACGCAGGACCCGGAGCTCCGCAAGCGCTTCGCCGGCCGGGCGGACTACGTCGTGAACTTCTTCCGGTTCCTCGCCCAGGAGGTCCGGGAGCACATGGCGAGTCTCGGGTTCCGGACGATGGACGAGATGATCGGGCGCGTGGACCGGCTCGACTTCAAGCCGGCGCTCGAGCACTGGAAGGCGAGCGGGCTCGACCTGTCCTCGATCCTCTACCAGCCGGATATGCCGGCGGACGTGGCGCGGCGGTGCGTGCGATCTCAGGACCACGCGCTCGAGAAATCGCTCGACAGCACCACGATCGTGCCGGCATGCCGGGAAGCCGTCGAGCATCGCAAACCCGTCCGGCTCCGGATGCCGATCCGCAACGTGAACCGTACGGTGGGTACGACGCTCGGCTATCACATCACCAAGCGGTGGGGCGGCGAGGGGCTGCCCGACGACACGATCCGCGTCCATTTCACGGGGTCCGCCGGACAGAGCTTCGGCGCGTTCGTCCCGCGGGGCGTCACCTTCACGCTCGAGGGCGACGCCAACGACTACTGGGGCAAGGGGCTCTCCGGCGGCAAGCTCACCGTCTACCCGCCGCGCGCGAGCACGTTCGTGGCCGAGGACAACATCGTCATCGGCAACGTCGCGCTCTACGGGGCGACGGGCGGTGAGGCCTACGTCCGGGGCGTCGCCGGAGAGCGCTTCTGCGTGCGCAACAGCGGCGTCCACGCCGTCGTCGAGGGCGTCGGCGATCACGCCTGCGAGTACATGACCGGCGGCCGCGTGGTGGTGCTCGGGCGGACCGGCCGGAACTTCGCCGCCGGCATGTCGGGCGGCGCCGCGTACGTCCTCGACCTGGACGGCGACTTCAAGCGCCGCTGCAATCTCGGGATGGTGGATCTGGAGCGTCTCGACCAGCCGGAGGAGATCGCGCTGGTGCGCGACCTGATCCGGCGTCACGTCGAGTACACCCGATCGACCTACGCGGCGGGTATCCTGCGCGACTGGATCGACATGCAGCCGCGCCTCGTCAAGATCATGCCACGGGACTACAAGCGCGTCCTCCTCGCCGAGGCGCGCGCGCGAGCGGAAGGGCGCCCGCCGACCTTCGCCGAGCTCGTCGGAACCAGCGGTGGGTAAGGTCACCGGCTTCCTCGAGATCAAGCGGAAGAAGCCGCCCGCGCGTCCCGTCGCCGAGCGCGTCCGCGACTGGAAGGAGTACTACCTCCCTTATCCGGTCGACGAGCTGACGAAGCAGGCCGCGCGGTGCATGGATTGCGGCATTCCGTTCTGTCATCAGGGCTGCCCACTCGGGAACATCATTCCGGACTGGAACGACCTCGTCTACCGCGACCAGTGGCGCGAGGCGATCGATCGCCTGCACGCGACGAACAACTTCCCGGAGTGGACGGGCCGCCTGTGCCCCGCGCCGTGCGAGGGCGCCTGCGTGCTCGGCATCAACGACGATCCGGTGACGATCAAGGGCGTCGAGGTCGCGATCATCGAGCGGGCGTTCGACGAGGGCTGGGTCGGCGTGGAGCCGCCGGTCGCCCGGACCGGTAAGAGCGTCGCGGTGGTCGGCTCCGGCCCGGCGGGCCTCGCCGCGGCCGATCAGCTCAATCGCGCCGGCCACCTGGTGACGGTCTTCGAGCGCGACGACAGGATCGGCGGCCTCCTGCGCTACGGCATACCCGAGTTCAAGATGGAGAAGCGCTTCGTGGACCGCCGGCTCCAGCTGATGGAGAAGGATGGCGTGCGCTTCCGGACGGGCGCGCACGTCGGCGTCAACGTGCCGGTCGAGACCTTGCGCCGTGACTTCGACGCCGTGGTTCTCGCCGGCGGCGCGTGCTGGCCGCGCGATCTGACGATCCCGGGGCGCGAGCTCGGCGGTGTCCACTTCGCGATGGAGTACCTGACCTTACAGAACCGGCGGTGCGAGGGGGATCACGTTCCCGACGAGCGGTTCATCACCGCGCAGGGCAAGCGGGTCGTCATCATCGGCGGCGGCGATACGGGCGCCGACTGTCTGGGCACGGTGCATCGCCAGGGCGCGGTCTCCGTCCACCAGTTCGAGCTCTTGCCGCGACCCCCGGACGAGCGCGCCCCTGACAATCCGTGGCCCCAGTGGCCGAACATCTTTCGGGTGTCCGGCGCCCACGAGGAAGGCGGCGAGCGCGTCTACGCGGTGGCGACGCAGCGCTTCCTCGGAGACGACCGCGGCCGGGTGAAGGCGCTCGAGGCGGTCAAGGTGGACACGGTTCGTGAGGGCGGCCGGCTCGAGTTCAAGCCGATCGCCGGGAGCGAGTTCACGCTCGAGGTCGAGCTCGTGCTGCTCGCGATGGGCTTCCTCGGCCCCGAGCGTTCGGGGATGCTGACCGATCTCGGCGTCAAGCTCACGGAGCGCGGCAACGTCTGGCGCGACACGAACTGGATGACCAGCGTGCCGGGCGTCTTCGCGTGCGGCGACATGCAGCGCGGCCAGTCGCTGATCGTCTGGGCCATCGCCGAGGGCCGTTCCGCCGCGCGGGGCGTCGATCTCTACCTGATGGGCAAGTCGGCGCTTCCCGCGCCTCTCTAATCGAAGGGGGCCTCGACGGCCCCCTCCGAGCCTCCCCCAGGACTGGATTGCGCGGGCAAAGCCCGCGCTCGAAGCGGCAACACCTCAGCGCGATCGGAGGGGCTCGCCGATGAGCGCCCACCAGGGCAGCGCGACGACGAGGATCGCGACCCAGCCGACCAGGGTCATCCACAGACCGAACTTCAACATCTCGCCGGCCGACACGTGGCCACGCTCGTAAATGACGAGCGCCGACGAGCTCTGCGCCGGGTAGTAGACGACCGCATCGCCGGTCATCATCACGACGAGCGCGCACACCAGCGGGTTGACCCCCGCTTCGCGCCCGACCGACATCGCGATCGGCAGCGCCAGCGCGAGAAAGCCGGAGATGTTGGGCACGACCGCGCGCAGCAGGGTCGCGCCGAGCATCAGAAGCACCACCACGTTCAGCGCACTGTCACCGAACGCCGGTAGCCCGCCGACCAGAAGCCGGCCGAGCCACGGCGCGGCGCCGCTGGTGACCAGCGCGTGAGCCAGCGAGATCGACGCGGCGATGACGAAGAAGTTCGCCCAGCCCACGCCGCGCTCGAGGTCTGCCCAGGTGAGCGGTCCCAATCCCGGGGTGAGGAGCGCGGCGAACGCAAGCAGCGCCGGAAGCGCCGGATCCAGATGATGCACGCCGTCGGTGAGCCACAGGGCCGACGCGCTCAGGATGATCCCGGTCGTCCGCCACTCCGCCCCCGAGATGGGGCGCCGGCGAGCCGGCTCGGGGGTCGGCAGCCCCTGGGCGAAGCCGCGGCGATAGAGCGCGTAGGTGAGCGCGCCGCCGAGCAGAAGGATCGCGTAGTACGGCACCGCCATCAGCGCGAACCAGCCCGTCCACGACATGCCGCCGATGATGGCCGCGCTCATGACGGGGGTGATCCCACCGGTCAAGAGCGAGGTCGAGGCGAGGCGATTGATCGACGAGAGCGCCAGCATGACCGCCTTGGCCACGTCCGCGCCCCGCGCCACCCGGCCGAGCGCGAAGACTTCGTCGTAGATGTGGATCAGGATCCCGGAGCGCGTCGTCGCCGACGGCAGCAGGAACGTCAAGACCGGGAACGACAGGACGAGCTGGAGGTAGACCGTGAGACTTCGCCCGCGCGCACGCTCCAGGATCGTCCGGGCCAGTCGCTCGGCGAGCCCGCTGCGCACGACTGCGACGCCCATCGTCAGCACGCTGATCAGGAAGAAGGGCACGGGATTGGCGAAGCCCTGCAGCGCGTCGCGGAGGCTCGTCGTGGCGCCGCTGAGCGCGAGCAAGGTCACGCTCAGGAGGGCGGCGACACCCGGCGCCAGAAGCTCGCCCGTCCACAACAGAATCGTGATCACGGTGACGATCAGCGCCCGCTGGCCGGCCAGCGGGAGACCGGCGAGCAGCGGAGGCAGGAACAGCGCCGCGGTGAGGCCGGCCAGCGGGACCACGAGCGCCTTCGTCTTGCGTCGGGTCGACCCCGCCACCGCCGCCTCCGTCCGGCTCATCGGGCCGCGCCATCCTCCCACGAATGACGTTCGCCTGCGCTAGACTCTTCGCGGAGGTACCTCGTGCCCACCCATCAATCGCTCGGCGGCGCATCGGACGAGGAGCTGCTTCAGCGGATGGTCGCGACTCACGGAGAGCGCTTCGAGGCGACGTTCTGGGCGTTCTTCGACGCGCACGTGGGACGACGGCTCCCGCCGCGTGCGGTGATGATCGACCTGGGCTGTGGCCCCGGGCTCCTTCTGCGCGACCTCGGCGAGCGCTACCCGGACGCGGTCCTCTACGGCTACGACGTCACCCCTGCGATGATCGCCTACGGCCGGCAGCTCGTCTTCAAGGCGGCGTCCGCGACGTTCGCGATCCACGACGTGGTCGCCCAGCCGCTGCCGCTCGCCGCTGCCACCGTGAATCTCGCGAGCATGTCGTCGGTGCTCCACGTCTTCGACGAGCCGCTGCCGACCCTCGCCGAGATCCGCCGGGTGCTCGTCCCCGGCGGGATCTTCCTGCTGAACGACTGGATTCGCCAGCCGCTCTCCGCCTACCTGGCCTATCGGCGCGACGTGATGAAGGAAAGCGGCCCGGACAGCCTCAGGCGAGCTTTTCGTCTCTTCCCCGTGCACAGTAAGTACACGGCCGAGGACTGGCGGTGGCTCCTCGGCGAGGCCGGCTTCGAGATTCTCGCCCAGACCGAGCTCCGCGCGTCGCACCGGATCTTCGTCGCGACGCCGGCTCGCTGAGCGCCGCGGTCAGGCGCGGAACGCGTTCATCGCGGTCACCAGAGCCGGCGTGCCGCCGAAGAGGTAGGCCACCTCGACCGCTTCCTGGATCTCCGCGTCCGAGGCTCCCGCGGCGCGGGCGCGTCCGGCGATGTTCGCCACGCCGTCCGGGTGCGACAGCAACGCGTCGACGATCATCGTCATGAGGATCTTGTACTTCGCCGGGATGGCGCCGTCACGCAAGATGTGCTCGCGCTGCGCCATGTACGAGCGGACGAATTCGGGGTCCCGTTGTTGGAGCGCCTGGATCCACGGCGGCAAGGTCGCCTGGGCCATCGAGTCCTCCTCGTCCGAGCTATCCCGCGAACGGGCTCTGCCAGAGCGCGTGGCCCACGAAGAAGGGGCCGAGCGTCTGGAGGTACTGCGCGGTCTGCGTGGTCTTTCGCATGGCCTGCACGAGGTGCGAGAGCGGGTGGAGCTGGCGCCCGACGAGGCCGATGACGAAGTCGTTGTCGTTGACGTCGAGGCCGTGGCAGGCCAGCCGCACGTCGTGAGCCAGATCGCCGTCGCCATAGGCGCGGCCGAGCACGCTGTGCTCGCGGATGATGGCGCCTTGCTCCTGCGGCGTCAACTTGCTGAACGACCCGGTGCGGCGCAACGGATACCAGATCCCCCACGGCCACGCCGGGTTGAGCGCGGCGCGGCGGGGACGCCGAAGTAGCCAGTCCTCGAGGTCCGTCTCGAAACCCGAAGCGTACGTCCGTCCGAACATGGTCAGCTCGGGTTTCTGAGAAAGCCCGGCGAAGGGCTCGGCGTTGAGCACCTCGCGGAGCCCCGTCACGAAGAAGGTCGGATCCTCGCTCATCGAGACCACGGCGACGCCGCGCGGGTCGTTGACGTCCTGGTACAGGACGGCCTCGAGCCGGCTCGACTCGAGCGCCCGTTGGAGCGGCTTCGCGTCGAGGCAGTTGCCGAAGGCAGAGAGCTGCATGAAGAGCCGCCGATCGGAGGTCTGTCGGTCGGCGCCGTGCTCCTGGACGTCGATCTTGGTCGTGTCAGAGGCGCTCACGCGTCTGCCCTCCAAATCTACCGACGCGCCTCGGCGGGGTGGGGTTCTGAGCCCACGACGGCCTGCAGCGCGCGCTCCACGCTACCCGCCCCGCGTGTGCATCTCCAGGTGCGGGTCCTCACGCAGGCGACCGATCTGCACGAGGGGGGTGCGGTCCCGCAGCCTCAGCCGTTCCTCGGCGCCGCGGTCAGCGCGCCGGCTCCATGCGCCTGCGATCAGCGCGGCGAGCTCATCACGCGACGCCCCGCGGCGAAGCGGCCCCCGGAGGTCGACGCCCTGCTGGGCGTAGAGACAGAGATAGAAGACGCCGTCGGCCGTGAGCCGGCTGCGGTCGCAGCTCGCGCAGAACGGCTCGGTCGTGGACGAGATGATCCCGAAGACGGTCCCGTCGGCCAGCCGATAGCGATCGGCAGGCGCGGTGCTCTCCTCGATCACCGGCTCGATCCGCCCGTATCGGCGCGCCAGGGCCTCCAGCATGTCGGCCCGACTCACGACCTTGTCCATCGACCAGCGGGTTGCGCCGCCCACGTCCATGTACTCGATGAAGCGCACCTCGGCCGGTACCGTCCGGCCGTATTCGATCAGCTCGGCCAGCTCGTCGTCGTTGACGTCCCGCATGACCACCGTGTCGAGCTTCGTCCCGGTGAAGCCCGCCGGCGCCAGCGCCGCGATCCCGGCGAGCACCTGCCCGTGATTCGCACGGCGCGTGAGCGCCGTGAAGCGATCGGACCGCAGGGTGTCGAGGCTCACGGTGACGCGATGGAGTCCGGCGACCCGGAGCAGGCGCGCCTGCTCGCCGAGCAGGACGCCATTGGTCGTCAACGCCAGATCGCGGAGCTTCGTTTTCGCCGCCAGGAGGCGGATCAGCTCCGGGAGGTCGCGCCGCAGCAGCGGCTCGCCTCCGGTGAGTCGGATCTTGTCGACGCCCAGGTCGATGAAGACGTCGGCGAGCGTGCTGATCTCCTCGAAGTTGAGGATCTGCTCGCGCGGGAGCCAGACGTAGTCCTCTTCGGGCATGCAGTAGCTGCAGCGCAGGTTGCATCGGTCGGTCACCGAGATCCGGAGATTGCGCAGGGGTCGCTGATAGACGTCCCGGACGGCCATCAGCGCGCTCCGGCGGCCACGGCGTCTTCCGCCGCGGCCCGCTCCCACTCGCGGAGCAGCCCGGTCTTCTTGACGCCGACATCGAAGTGATCCCACGGCAGCCGCTCTTCCGGCAACCGACGGCGCGTCGTGTAAAAGGCCGCGTCGCCGTCCCACTCGCGCAAGGCCCGGCGCCAGTCGCCCTCGTGGCAGGCCGCCAGCTCAAGAAACTCGCCGACGCGCCGGTCCCCTCGGGCGAGGAGCGCCTGCAGGGCCGCTTCGCGAGGGTTCTCGTGGAGCACGCGCACGTTGGAAAAGCGGCGCACCCGGCGCTTGATGATCTCGAGCTTCGACTGGAGCGATTCGGCGCCGTCGAAGGGCGCCCACTGGAACGGCGTCCACGGCTTCGGCACGAACGACGACACCGACAGGGTGAGCCGCCCGAAAGGCCGGCCGGTCGGATCGAGCACGCGCAGGCGCTCGAGCATCCGCCCGGCCAGATCCGGGATCGCCTCGACGTCCTCGATGGTCTCGGTCGGCTGGCCGATCATGAAGTACGTCTTCAGATTTGGGATGCCGTGAGACCGGACGAGGTCGCACGCGGTCATCAGCTGGTCGTCGCTGATCGACTTTCGGATGACGCGTCGCAACCGCTCGGTTCCCGCCTCGGGCGCCACGGTCAACGTCCGGTGGCCGCCCCGCGCCAGCGCGGCCACCAGCCCTTCGCTGAGGCTGTCGGCACGCAGGGACGAGATCGAGAGCTCCATGCCGTTGTCCTCGACGACCTTGAGCAAGTCGGCGAGCCACGGATAGTCCGACACGCACGCGCCGACGAGGCCGATGCGACGCTCGCCGCCGGCCGCCATCCGCTCGACGGTCTCCCGCAGGGCGTCGACGCTGCGATGCCTGACCGGGCGATACACCTGACCCTCCAGACAGAAGCGGCAGCCTCGCCCGCAGCCTTTGCCCACCTCGAGGAGCGCCATGTGGCCGTACTCGGCGTGGGAGGTCTTCACCGCCGCGACCGTCTCGAAGGCGTTCACGTTGCGGAGACGACGCTTGGCGACGACCGCGGGCGCGCCGTCACACGCGTCGACGCTCGCGATGGTCCCGTCCGCTCCGTAGCCTATCTCGTATCGCTCGGGCACGTAGACGCCGTCGAGACCCGCGAGCGAGGCGAGGAGGACCGCGCGGTCGCGATAGCCCCCGCGATAGGCGGCGATCAGCTCGACGACCAGCTCTTCGCCCTCGCCGACGACGACGAAGTCCATGAACGGCGCGATCGGCTCCGGATTCGAGAAGGCGCAGACGCCGCCCATCAGCACCAGCGGGTCGTGCGGACGTCGGACGCTCGCGCGCAGCGGGATCCCCGCCATCGCGAGCAGCCGCAAGACGTTGACGTAGTCACCCTCGTAGGTCACCGAGAAGCCGACGAGGTGGAAGTCGGTGAGCGGCCGGAGTGACTCGAGCGAGAACGGCGGCGTCTGCGCTCGGCGCATCTCGTCCAGGTCGGCCGGCTCGGGCATGAACACGCGCTCGCAGACGACGTCCGGCATCGCGTTCAGATGCCGATAGATGGTCTGGAAGCCGAGGTTCGACATGCCGACGGCGTACGTGTTGGGATAGACGAGGGCGACGGAGATCTTGCCGCCCCAATCCTTGATCACGGTCCCGTGCTCGTCGGCGAGCAGCGCTTGTGATTTCTTCTTCAGTGACCAGGACATCGCGTTAGTGTACCACGCGGCGCGGGGTCACCCCTTGATGACGGCCAGCGGCTTGAGGCGCGCGACGCGCGTCGAGATGCCGAAGCGATGCACCACGTCGACGACGTCGGCGACGTCCTTGTACGCCTCCGGCATCTCCTCGGCCAGCGCGTCGCGACCGGTCGCGCGGGCCAGCACGCCGCGCTCGCGGAGCTCGTCGCCGATCCTTCGGCCGCGCGCCGCCTTCACCGCGGCCGTCCGGCTGAGTCGCCGCCCCGCCCCGTGGCACGTGCTCCCGAACGTCTCCCGCATCGCCTGCTCGGTCCCGAGCAGCAGATAGGAGTAGCGTCCCATGTCGCCGGGGACGAGCACGGGCTGGCCCGGAAACGCGCGCGTTGCGCCCTTGCGGTGCACGATGAGGCGCCGGCGGGCGCCGTCCACCTCGTGCTCTTCTTCCTTGGCGATGTTGTGGGCGACGTCGTACACGACGCGCATCCCGAGCTCGCGCGGGCCGATCTGGAGGCTCCGCTCGAAGACCTGCCGGGTCCAGTGCGTGAGCACCTGACGATTCGCGAAGGCGAAGTTGGCGGCCGCGCGCATCGCGCCGAGGTAGGCGCGCGCCTCGTCGGAGTCTACGGGCGCGCACGCCAGCTGGCGATCGGGCACGCTGATGCCGTAGCGGCGGAGCGCCCGGCCGGTCACGTCGAGATAGTCAGTGCACACCTGGTGGCCGAGCCCTCGCGAGCCGGTGTGGATCAAATGACCGTCACCTGCCCCTCGCTCACGCCCAGCGCGCTGGCCGCTCGCTCGTCGTAGACCACCTCGACGGTTTGCACCTCGAGAAAGTGATTACCCGAGCCGAGCGTGCCGAGCTGCCGCCGGCCGCGCTCGCGGGCGTGGGCCGAGACGCTGTCGGGCGCGGCGCCCTCGAGGCCCCCGCCGGACTCGATTCGCGCCAGATCCTCGGAGTCGCCGTATCCGGTCTTCACCGCCCAGGCGGCGCCGCGCGCGAGGACGTGATCGAGGGCGTTCGCGTCGAGCGTCAGCTCGCCGCGGGAGCCCACGCCGGTCGGGATCGCGGTGTAGAGCGCGTCGACGAGCGCTTCCATGCGATCGGCGAGCGTGTCCGCGCGGAGCGCGGTGCCGAGCAGGCGCACGCCGCAGTTGATATCGAACCCGATGGCGCCCGGGCTCACGACGCCGTGCCGCGCGTCGGTCGCGACGACGCCGCCGACCGGGAGCCCGTAACCCTGATGGATGTCGGGCATCGCCATCGCGGCCCTCACGATGCCCGGCAACGTCGCGCCGTTGGCGATCTGATCGAGCGACGCGTCGGAACGAATCGACTCGATCAGCTGCTCGTCGGCGATGACGAGGCCCGGGACGCGCATGCCGCGGCCCGTGTCCTGAGGAATCTGCCAGAGATACGTGCCCACTCGCTCGAGGCGCACACTGCCCTCGCGCTCAGCTGGTCGCTGGCGATTCGGTGGCGCGGCGGCTCGTCCAGGCCATCCCGACGACCGCGACGAGCACGCCGATGATGCTCGCGAGCTGCGGCACGCGGACCGGACCGAGCCAGAAGCTGTCCAGCCGGAGCGCCTCGATGGCGAAGCGGCCGATCGAGTAGAGGCCGACGTACGCGAAGAACAAAGCGCCCGGCCGCGCCTGAAGCCGCGGGCGCAGCAGCCCGACGAGCAAGATGAAGACCGCGAAGTCCCACAACGACTCGTAGAGGAAGGTCGGATGGAAGTACTCGAACTGGGCGTAGCCGAGCGGGCGGTGCTCGGGCGAGATGTAGAGCTTCCACGGCAGGTCGGTCGGACGGCCGAAGGCCTCTTCGTTGAAGAAGTTGCCCCAGCGGCCGATGGCCTGACCGAGCACCATCGAGGGCGCGGCCACGTCGAGCCCTCGTAGAATGGGTAGCCGCCACCGATACGCGAGCCACGCGCCGACCAGCGGCCCGACGATGAGGCCGCCGTGCATGGCGAGGCCGCCCTCCCACACCGCGACGATCTTCGACGGATAGCGGCCGTAGTAGTCCCAGTTGAAGATGACCTCGTAGAGCCGCGCGCCGGCGAGTCCGGCCAGAATCGCCCACTGCCCGGCGCTGATGATGTCATCGGCCGGAAGACCGTCTCGCTTGGCCTGCCGGTACCCGAGCCAGAGTCCGACGACGATCGCGGTGGCCATGAGAATGCCGTACCAGCGGATGACGATCGGACCGATCTGGAACGCGATCGCGCCCGGTGAGCTCATGACGAGGGGCAGCACACAACGCAGGATATCACGGGGTTAAGAGTGGGCTGATGCTCCCGGCGCTCGGCTCCGCGCCTTCGCCGAGCCCGAAGAGGCTGTCGAGCGTGGCCACGTCTGCGCGTCGCGCCAGCGAGATCGTCACGCGGTTCGCTTGGCGCGGATGTAGCCGGAGCAGGTCGCACGCCCAGACGAAGAGCTGCAAGATGTCCGGCGAGTGATTCGTGAACGAATAGGCCGGGTAGTTGCGCCCTGCCACGATGCGCCGGTGCCTGCAACCGTCGGACTCGATACATCCCTGAAGAAACTCGACCGGATGCTGCTCCACGATGCTTCGTTGCCAGGGCTCCAGGACGATCGGCCGCTGATGCTTTCGTCCCGCGCCGTGCTGTGGAAACAGCACCGGCCAGGCGTTGGAGTACGCATTGACGACCGTGACCGGACTGCGACGACGAAGGCCGACCGGGTGGCCGGGACGCAGCACGGAGATGGCGCGCGCAACGCGCTCGATGACGCGCGCCTGGCGTTTGTGTAACGAGACTTCGAGGCGATATGTGCGAGGTGTGCGGCCAATGTAGCCGTCGCCGAGATACATCCCGAGCAAGTAGCTGTACGCCGCACGCTGTGCGGCGTCGAGATCTACGGGCATTTGAAGCGGCGAGGGTGGTAGGGGCGGCAGGATTCGAACCTGCAAGTCCTTGCGGACAGAGGGTTTTAAGCCCTCAGTGTATCCCTGTTCCACCACGCCCCCGTCGATCGACGGGCTCAGAGATTCTTGACCTTCTCGTTGACCTGACGGATGCGCTTCTGCCGCTCGTCCTCCTCGACGAGCGCCTTCGTCTTGCGTTGCCGCTCGGCCTCCTCCTGCTCCTCCATGCCCCTGTTCGCGCCGCCGATCCACTTGTCGATGTACTGCACCCAGGTCGCCAGGTGGCCCTCGTCGGATTTGAAGACCAGGGCCTGGTGCATCATGCCGAGACGCCGGGGATGACAGAGCACGGTCGACTCGGCGGGCTCGGAGAAGAGCCGCGACCATTCGCGCGACGGCGCGACGCTGAGCTGGATGGTCCAGGTGAATTCCTCACCTTTGAGGTCGGTCGCCTTCGGCGGACCCACCCGCTTGATTAGCTCGGCCATGAAGACGCTCCGGGAATCCTCAAGACGTTGGTGACGACGTGGGTGACATGGAGGCGGCGAGCGGATTCGAACCGCTGAGTAGAGGTTTTGCAGACCTCCGCCTTAGCCACTTGGCTACGCCGCCCCGATGG
>Ga0066710_100001291_pt1 | contig 18382 bp, 19 predicted proteins | sample GraSoiAngelo_159_FD_79666 | JGI IMG/M metagenome (GOLD analysis project Ga0066710, IMG submission 79666) | Grasslands soil microbial communities from the Angelo Coastal Reserve, California, USA - 14_1009_16_40cm | ecosystem: Environmental > Terrestrial > Soil > Grasslands | place: USA... | reverse complement strand
TATGCTAGCCTGGCGTCGCAGTTTGGATAGAGTGATCATGCGGAAATCCCTGTGGGCCTGCAGAATCTGTTTACCAATCAGGGTGCCTAATCCTTGTTCCGCGCTGCATGTGTAAGTATGGGTCAAATTGACTTTTCTTGATGTTTATGCAAACATCGTGTTTCGTGGTTTTGATCTTACGTTCGTAGCTCGGAACAGTTCGAACTCTGTTGGTCCCGCCGTATCAAGTCTTCAATGAACCTGCAAAAAGAATATGTTCACTATCTCTCCCGACGCATTGTGGAAGAATTGATCAAGCGCGATATGATCGAGGTCAAGGGTACCTCCCTCTTGCAGGAGCGAGTGGTTGCGGTAATGGAGATTGAACTTAGCGTCGAAGAGCGAATTAATGAAGAAGTGAGATCCATCCTGAAGGATTACACTGAAGAAATGCGACGTACCGGTGTCTCGTATCAAGAGATGTTCAAGATTGTCAAGAACAAACTCGTCAAGGACAAGAAAGTGATTCTATAAAAGATCATGCGTCTCAGCCGCGAAAAAGTGAATAAGCTTGCTCATTCAATTACGGATGAGCTAGTGAATCACGATGACATTGAGTTTGTCGAAGATCGTAACACAATCCGGTTGGAGATCGTAAAGATCATTAACGAAGAGCTCATCAAGGAGGAAGCTCTTGATCAGGAGGCGAGGAGAAAAATAGAATCTCAAAAAAAGACCGTTCCAGAAGGTAGTTTGGAGTGGGACATTCTCTACCGAAAGTATTACGCCGAGGAACTCAAAAAGCTATAAGACTTCTTGCGATAACTATAAAAACAAGAACAGCGGCCTTCAAGCCGCTGTTCTTGTTTTTTTGCCAAACGTTTTAAGGCAATCCTAGTTTCGTTTTTTCAGCTTAGGGCGGTCCTCATCGTTGTTCGACGGTTCTTCAGAGGAATCTTCAGTCTCTCCGCTGGTCCGTCGTTTCAAAGTTGGCTTGTTTGACTTTTCTCCTTCGACCGGACGTTTGCGGTTCTCGAAGGCAACAAGCTTACCTTTGATCTTGTCAAATTCCGAGGTATTGATGACATACTGGCCGCGTTCGGGGAGTATAGTTGCGATGTTCGCCTGAGTCTTCTCAATTCGATCACCGGTAGGTGGATGGGTAGAAAACGCCTTAGCGAGCCTACCCGGCTTTTTCTTCTCTTGAGCCTGAATTTTTTCGAAGAAGGAAATAAAGGCAGTCGGATCATAACCGGTCTTGTACATGTATTCCAAGCCGAGGAAGTCTGCTTCGGTTTCTGCCTTTCGACTGAAATGCAAGAACTGCAGCGGGATCAGGAAACCTGCTGCATTATAGAGCCCATAGCCAAGGCCACCACCTAGAAAGATTAGAGGCAATGTTGCGTAATTAGCCAGCGTTGCTTTTGTGTATTGTTCTGTGCCATGACGAGCTGCCACATGGGCAATCTCATGTGCCATGACGCCCGCTAATTCTGATTCTTCGTCGGCCGCGGTAATTAATCCGGAGTTCACATAGAAAAAACCGCCAGGCAGAGCAAAAGCATTAATTTCATCCGAATCCACTACTTTTATGGTGAAGGGAACCTTTGCATCGGAATTCTTGACCAGGTTCTGACCGACGCGGCTGACGTATTCAGTTATCTCCGGATCATTAATCAGTTTCACCTGTCTTTCAACTTCTTGGGCTAACGATTTGCCCAAAGCGATTTCCTTTTCCAGCGAAATAAAATTCCAGTTTCCTTTGTTAATGTCCCGATTTCCGATGTCCTCCACGTCAGAGTTTTTCGGTTTCTTTGCAAGGAGGGGGGTATTCTGGCAAATGCAAAGGGTAAGAGCTAGACATATGGAAAATACCCTTTTCAAATTTTTCATAAGAATTGCTCCTTTCTGAGTGTATAATCGGGACTAAAAGTTAGTCTAACATAAACTAAAGATAATTTCCTGACTTCTAATTTTTCAGGATCCATCCAAAATCTGGAACGCGACCGAGCCGCCGTACTTCTCGGCTCACTCTAGGCTACGAGACCGTCGTTCATTTTGGTGGGCTGCTCATACTTGGTGTTCCTGAATCGAACAGGAACGAGTCAGGGCATCACAAACTGGTGCCACGTTGAAAACAAGCTGTCTCTACCAAGAGAATACCTCGGAAGATATTGTTTTGGCAGCTGACGGCTTAGAATGAGGATGAGGACATAAGGTTGTCTCTCCCAACGGTGACGCAAATATTTGTGGGATTTGATGGGACAGAAAAGGCGACCTAGGAATTGGCGAACGGTTAGGGACCAGTACACCAAGAGTGATGGCAGTTAGTTTGGTCCCAGATAAGCAGAGCGGACGCTATTACCTGGATTGTCGTTAATGGTATTCAGCCAAGCTACCCATCTGATCTTTGGTGACCTTCCCGCAAACTTGGCCTTCATTATAAAATCCGAAAAAAGTCTAATTTATTTAGAGAACGCCGCCGATTCCTAGGTCGTGTCAATTTAATTGCTTGAGCCTCACTTTGAAGAAAAAACCCAAAGAATTTCTAATTCTTTTCCTTTTGAATTAACACTTATGAATGTGAAAAAGGTCTGTACCGGCCAGATGTGGAAAAATGTAGAATCTGGAGAAATCTTTGTGGTTACATCTCTGTACAAAGATGTCTTAGCCTCTTATGCGCTTTTGCGAACTGTCAAGCAGGAGAGCCACGAGGGTAACAAGAGAGCTCGCGTTCTAAGAACACCTAGCGGAGAAGGTATCTCGGGGTTCACTCTGGCAGAACTTGTTTGAGACTTATGAATTCTGTTTCCAAGTCTCTGGTGCACATTAAGCTGGTTTGGCCCTGCGGGTTAGCTGCTCAATAAACTTCCTTTCCTCCACCCTATATTTGAACGCCTTCTTGGAATCAATATAAATGACCGGGATTTCTTCTTTGAACTTCTCAAAGAGATCCCTGTCCTTAAGTATATTTACTTCCTTTAAAATGAAAGGAAAAGAGGCTTTAACCTTCCTTAAGACCCTCAGAGCCTCTTCACAGAGACAACAACCCTCTTTCGAATAGACAACCACTTCCTTCATATCCCTCGTTCGGCGTATCCTCAGATCTTCTTGCGGGGTCTGCCCCGAGGTCTCTTACCGGGAACTGCCATGGTCTTAGGTGATTTTTCGCGAGATCTGGCAACAGGGGGCTTGGAGATTCCCTCTGATTTGGATTGCTTTGGTTTACTTAGAATTAATCTGGGTTTTCTCTCTAATTTTTCAGAGGGCAAACCATGTTTTCCAACTTGCTTTGCCTTGAGGATACCCTTCTTTTCGCCAACAACAATTAAATCTGGTCCATTCTTATCGTAATCTTCGAAATTATAGTTTCGGTAGAAGTCCAGCTTCTTAAATCCAACTGCCTTAAGCAGATTTTCCAGCTCACTCTTAAGATAAGGATAGATCTCGGTCGTTTGGACGGTAGAGTCCCATTTGTTCTCATGCCTGTGAAACTTTACGATGCTGAAATCAATAGACTTCGGATTAAAATCGAACAACCGAAAAAAAAGGGTTTCCTCAGTTCCATTCCTAGAGCCGGTGGGCGGCATGAATCTAACACGATTTTTCACGATGTAATCGTAGTTTCGGTTCTGTAGGACAAATAAGCCGCCTGCGTTTAAGCATTTGTAGATTTCTTGGAAAGCCCTTTTCACTTCCAGCTTTGTTTTGAGGTGAGAAATGGTATCTCCCAGACAGGTGATGATGTCGAAACCTTCAGAAAATCGCTTCGATAAGTTTGTGAAGTCGCCCAGGATATATTCGACTGTCACACCACAGGTAATGGCATTTGCCCTAGCCTTTTCAATCATTTTAGGACTAGCATCTACTCCCACTGCATCTAGTCCCAACCGGCGGAACATAATCACATGGAAACCCGTACTACAGGCTACGTCCAATGAACTCTTGAGCTTAAGATCAGTAACGAGCTTCTTAAAGAACATGCCCTCGGCCCCTATTCTGGCTGGCCATGAAATCATTTGGTCGTATGAATCGCTGAGCTGATCGTAAAACTCAAGTTGGGGCAGGATGTTCTTTTCCATAATTCAATTCTTGGGGCCTGGATATCCTAGCCAAGACTTTTAATATGTGGAATTTACAATAAATTCCCATGCACTGCAAGAAAAAAAGCGGTTGTTTTGAAAATTAATCTGGGACTCTCGGATACCATTGCCATTATTCGGGGATGTGCTTGGATGGCAGAGGAATCTTTGTCTTCCCAGAAGGTCATGAGGCAGGTTGCTCAAACTTTGAAGCTTCCTTCCAGGTATGAGCAATGCGATGAATAACGGTCAGATTGGAAAAAAGGGCCATAACCCAAAGTACAGGGGCCATGCGATTTGAAAGAGCACCAATGATCAGCAACACCAGACGCTCGGGACGCTCGAAAAACCCGACCTTGCAGAGTGGGATTAAGGACTCCGCCCTAGCACGTGTATAGCTAGTCATCACGGCCCCCATCATGACGACACCCGAAAGAATCATGTAGATCAATCTTTGGGCCTTGGAATAATAGATCATCAGGCCCAGAAACATTACAATGTCAGAATATCGGTCCAACACAGAATCAAAGAAGGCTCCGAATTTGGTCACGCTATTGGTGATTCGGGCTACCCTTCCGTCCAGCATATCAAAGATGCCAGCAAGAATTATGGTCAAACCTGCTTCTAGAAATTTCCCCCTCGCAAAACAAACAGAGGCAAAGATAGTAATGATAAAGCCGATGAAAGTTAGAAAATTTGGATTGACCCTCAGAAAGGAAACCGCAGCCACAATGAGATCAAGAAGTGCCTTGCAAAATTTTCCAATCAGTCGGCTGAACATGGTAATCAGTCAGAATCCTCTTCATCATGAATCGTGGTCAACTTCAGTATTTCAAATTCCTTAGTCCCGCCAGGCGTGTTAATCTTGACCATGTCACCTTGCCTTTGATTTAGAAGGCCCTTACCGATTGGAGAAGATGTCGAAATGAGCCCTTTCTGAAGATCAGACTCTTCGACCGACACTAACTTATAAGTAATCTCAACCCTTTTTTGGGTGTCATACAAAACCACGGTAGAACCGTAGGAAACTCGGTCCCGTGGAATCTTTTCGAAATTGATCATAGAAACTTCTGCAAGCCGTTTGCGTAAATGGGCCAATTTGGCATTCAGGATTTCCTGCCTTTGCTTAGCAGACTGGTACTCAGCGTTTTCACTTAAATCTCCCATAGCCACCGCTGTTTTCAGCTCCTGGGGTAATTCATTCTTCAATTCGTATTCAATAAGACGAATTTCCTCTTCTAATTTCTTCTTAATGTGAATTGTCATTAGTCAAGGCTCTTTTAGTTCCCCGGAATATCTGCTGAAAATGATAATTTTAAGCGCAGGAAAAGTCAAAGGCCCCTGAATGAAGGAATACTCCAATTTCCAGGATTCAAAATTGCTTTGATCTTAAAAAAGTCCAAATTTGATTCTCAAGAAACGCTTAGGGTTTTGCCGAAAATCATAAAGCAGTTTGACAACCTCAGCCGAGGCGTGGTTCAAGTTGGAATACAGAGAAGGATCAACGAAAAGCTTTCCAACTGTGCCTTCGCCTTGAGTCATTTTATCCGCAATCGCAGAAAACTTGCTCATGGTATCTCCGAATTGACTGTAGAGAGTTTCATCTTTAGAGAGCTTTCCCAAAAAGCCCTCCCCCTTTTCCATTCGATCTGCCACGACACTAAATTTTGTCAACAAGGTTTCGGCTCGATCGAATACCGCCGGATCAGAGACAAACTTTCCCAACGTACCGTCACCGTTTTCGATTTTCGCCATCACATTATCTAACCTGATTAAAGTTCCGTTCAACCGGTCGTAAATCTCTCGATCACCGATAAGCTTACCCATAGAGCCTTCACCCGATTTAACCTGGATTACCAACTTCTGGGTCTCATCGACTGTCGTATTGATTTTGTTAAAAATGGAAGGGTCGTTAATGAATTTCCCCAAAGTCCCCTGGCCCACGTCGATTTTGGTGGTTATCTGATTGATTTTGTTTATCAAATCCCCCAGGTTAGCCACCAGGTCGTTGGCATTTTGAGTGATTATCTTTATGTCCGCTTCAGCCTTTCCTCTTACTTCGCCATTGGCGGGAATGATTTTAGAGGACTCTGTTCCACGAGAAATGTCAATGTACTTATCTCCTAGCAACCCAATAGAACCTAGAGAAGCGACTGAGTCTTCCCGGATCGAATTTTGGTAGCTTTTGTCAATCCGCATGATCACCTCGACGGCCCGATTGCGGTCCAGTGAAGAAGAGATGTTGACGTCATGAATATTTCCTACCTCGATACCCGCCAGCCAAACGAGTGAACCTTTCTTAAGGCCGGAGGCACTGGGGAAATATGTTTTCAGAGTGTATTTCGTGGTGAAAATACCGGCTCGTCCACTGATTAAGACGATTGCGATGGCTAGAATTGTAAAACTGGCTAGCACCAAAATTCCTACTCTCAACTCTGCCCAGGCAAGCTTCCTTCTCGGCATAAATCCTCCTTGTCAGGCAAAAGATTAGTCCAAACCTACGAAAGAAATCTTCGAATATATTCGTCCTGGCTGCGACGGATCTCTTCATCCACACCCTCAAAGATAATCTGACCTTCTCTGAGCATGAGAAATCGGGTCTTTACCAGGCAAAGCTGGCCTTCCTCCTCCTTGATATAACGTAAGACTCCATTTTGGTGACCCAGGAATTCATTTGCCATGGTGAAAGCGTCTTTGAGTCTATGAGTGACAAACACCGAACTGACACCCTCTAAATCTCGGAGCTTGATGACCAATTCATTGATTGTCCGAGCCGTCAGCGGATCTAGACCTGCAGTGGGCTCATCGTAGAGCATAATCTTGGGGTTTCCAACCAAGGCCCGAGCAATGGCCGCTCTCCTGCGCATTCCTCCAGAAAGCTCCGAGGGCATCTTTTCGATCGCATCCTCCAACTCCACAAAGCCCAGTGTCTTTCTGACTGTGGACTCAACTTCCTCGTCGTCTAGGTCGCTCTGCTCGTATAGACGGTAGGCAACATTCTCAGCAACCGAAAGGGAATCGAACAGCGCTCCCTCTTGAAACACCATCCCGATTTTCTTTCGGACCTCCATTAATTTTCGTTCGTTATAGGTGGAAATTTCTTCCCCGTCTACCCAGATTTCACCTTCGTCTGCCTTTTCCAGCCCGATGATCAGCTTTAGAATTGTTGACTTCCCAGAACCACTGCCTCCCAAAATGATTTTGCTTTCGCCGCGCCTTACCACGAAAGAAATGTCTTTCAGAACAGGGGTATCGTCATAGGACTTATAAACATGTTTCAATTCAATCGCTCCGGAGAGCGGATTGTTCATCATAGATTTCAGATGAGAACGAGGATGAGTCTGGTGATAAAGAAATCGGAAACAAAGATCAAAACAGTCGACGTGACAACCGACTGTGTTGTTGATCTTCCGACCCCCTCTGTCCCGCCGTAAGTCCTTAGGCCACAGTAGCAGCCAATTATGGAGATAATAAAACCGAAAATCGGGGGTTTTATCAGTCCTTGCACCAAATCGGAGTAGGTTAGTTGGTCGTAGGCTGACGTGAGGTACAGTGTCGGACTTATTCTCAGGATAAAATAGGCAACAAAAAAACCTCCCATTACTCCCACCATATCGCACAAAACGGTCAGGACTGGAACCATGGTTATCGAGGCAAAAACCCGCGGTGCGACCAATTTTTTTATCGGGTCAGTTCCGAGGGCGCGCATGGCATTGATTTGCTCACTGACCAGCATGGATCCAATTTCGGACGCGATGCCCGAACCGACCCTGCCTGCTACGACAACTGCAGTCAACACGGGACCTAGTTCCCGAATCAGGGTAACGGAGACTATTGTTCCGGTGTAACCTACAGCTCCAAAGGAGCCTAGAGATTTCGCTGTTTGCAGCGTCATGACTGCCCCGGAGAAAAAGCCCGTCAGCATTGTGATAGTCACAGAACCGACACCTATGATATCCATCTGATCGAAGGTTTCGCGAAGGTACAATGGTCTGCGGAACAAACTGAGGATGGCTCTAATACTGAGAACAGTGAGATTCTGAGTCTCAAGCACCCAGTCCTGAAGAAAAGAAGTCGGTTTTCCTGAGATGGTTTCCATTACGGCAGAGGGGACTATTTTCTAGACTTAGTCTGTCATGTCTTAGCACCCTTTAATTCTGCGCTAATTATAAGAGAGAATGAGGCTGGAATTGATCTTTGCAACTGATAAATGCCATGGAGGCATACTAATCGATTCGCAAAAATCAAGTCAAGATTCAAGGAACACCCAAGATTTAAGGTGATCGGCGAGCCACACACTGCAGACAAGGCTGCCTTCGAAGCATACGTTAGGTACCCACTCTGGGGTTGAATGAAATGTCAGCGGAGTTCGCCCAGAGCGTGAGAAAGCAAAATACAGCAAAGGATCCGTGTGGAAAACAAAGACCACCCTAATGAGAGTTCCCGTTCGGGCATGCCTAGCATCCCTTTCACAAGCCGGAGCAAAAAATCTTTGGAATGCCTAAACCGAATGATATATTACCTGCTATGTTTGATTTTGTCACGGCAGGTGAGTCGCATGGCAAGTCCCTGGTAGCCGTGATTTCTGGGTTACCTCTGGGTCTCGAAGTCGACTTTGATTCGATTAATCGGGACTTGAGACGCCGCCAATCGGGTTACGGCCGCGGCGGTCGGATGAAGATTGAAAGCGATCATATCGAAGTTGTTTCGGGTGTTCGTTTCGGGAAGACTATTGGGAGTCCCGTGGCTGTCATGATTCATAATCGCGATTGGGCCAATTGGCAGGAATCGATGTCCATAGAGTCCAAGGAGATTCCCGAAGAGAAAATCAAAAAGGTAACCAAGCCTCGACCAGGACATGCGGATCTTGCCGGAGCCCTAAAGTACAACACCAAGGACATCCGCAATATCTTGGAACGTTCCAGTGCCCGCGAGACCACGGTGCGAGTGGCCGTAGGTGGATTTGCCAAGGTTTTGTTGCGACATTTTGGGATAGAGATTGCCAGTCACACCGTCTCCGTTGGCGAAGTGACTTTGCCGGATGAAAGGAAATACCAATTTGAAGATCTCCTGGCCATTCGCGACAATACCGAAATGCGTTGCATAGACTCCGCTCTCGAGCAGCGAATGATAGATGCCGTCAAAGCGGCGCATTTGAGCGGAGACACGATCGGTGGAGCTTTTGAGGTCATCGCCCACGGAGTCTGCCCCGGATTAGGCTCTCATACGGCTTGGGATCGCAAGATAGATGGTTGGCTGGCGCAAGCCATCATGTCGATTAATGCCGTTAAAGCAGTCGCAGTTGGGGCTGGGCAGCGTGGCAGTCAGATGTTAGGCTCCCACCTCCACGATGAAATCTTTTACACCCGCGAGCCGGGAGGGTTTTATAGAGGCTCCAACAATGCTGGTGGAATTGAAGGAGGTATGTCGAACGGTTGCGATATTTTAATAAGAGGATATATCAAGCCGATTCCCACTTTGCGCAAGCCACTGAAGTCAGTTGACATTCTTAGCAAAGAGGCTTTCGACGCTGCCTATGAACGGTCCGATACCTGTGTCGTACCTGCGGCCGGGGTAATAGGGGAGGCCATGGTAGCCATAATTCTGGCTCGTGCGTTTTTGGAGAAATTTGGAGGCGACTCCCTCACTGAAACCAATCGAAATTTTCAAGGGTATCTGAACCAGCTTGCGAATTTCTGAGAAATTAAATCCCCAATAAACCTATTCCAGTTGCCAAAGAAAAATTCCTGCCATACCAAAAACCTTCCAGCAGCAACCCCGTCTATGCTTTTAAGTGAACACCTTTGTTCCGCTGGCTGCGCGCCGTGAGTTGACGACTCTCTATGGAGAGGCTAAAATTCAATTTTGAAATTTCAGCTGCAAGAGCTAGCACATCCTTATGGTTCTACCTATCGTTAAATACGGCGACCCTATCCTACATCAAGTCTGTGAGCCAATCACTGCATTTGATCACGAGTTAGAGGCGCTTTCCAAGAACATGGTAGAAACCATGTATGCGGCTCCAGGCTATGGCTTGGCAGCTCCTCAGGTAGGCCTCCTGAAAAGGTTCATCGTGATTGATGTCAGCGTTGGAGAAAAAAAAGAATCGTTAATCGTTTTGGCCAATCCCGAACTGATTAACGCCGAGGGTGACCAGTTCGAAGAAGAAGGTTGTTTGAGTATTCCAAGTTTTACCGCCAAGGTTCATCGACCCTCTCGAGTCATAGTTTCAGGACAAGACATCCATGGTAAAGAAAAGATTATAGAAGGCGAAGGTGTTTTGTCTCGTGTATTGGCACATGAAATTGATCATCTCAACGGTGTCCTTTTTATCGACCATTTAGGAGCTATCAAACGGGACATTATCAAAAGAAAGATTCGTAAGAAAGTTCGTGCTGGGGAGTGGTAATGAGACTGCTTTTCATGGGTACGCCCCAGTTTGCGGTGCCCACTCTCAAGAGGCTTCTCTCCAGCCCCCACTCGGTAATCGCTGTTTTTACTCAGTCCGATAAACCTGCTGGGCGGGGAGAAAAATTGTCTGCTCCACCGGTAAAACGACTGGCCTCGGAACACGAAATTCCAGTCTACCAGCCTGAAAAACTAAAAGCCGAAGCATGGCAAAGAACGATTCAAACAATGGCAGTGGATGCCATTGTGGTTGTTGCCTACGGCAAAATTCTGCCCTCATGGCTTTTCACCTTGCCGCTCTATGGCGCAATTAATTTGCACGCCTCGTTACTACCGAAATACCGTGGTGCGGCCCCAATTCATTGGGCGATTGCTGAAGGGGAAATCACTACAGGGGTGACGACCATGAAAATTGATGCGGGTTTAGATACTGGTGACATATTGCTTCAAGAAAAAGTGGATATCGGCTCGGACGATACGGCGGCCGATCTTCACGATCGGCTGGCTGCCGTTGGTTCGGACCTAATCCTGAGAACCCTGGACTTGCTCGAAAGCCATGAAATAGAGCCTATCCCTCAAGACCCGAAGCTTGCCACTTATGCACCTCTACTAAAAAAAAAAGATGGAGAATTGAGATGGGAACAAACCTCGAGAGAAGTTCATAATCGTATTCGCGCCTTTAACCCTTGGCCCGGGGCCTACACCTACCTGCACGGGGCTTTACTCAGAGTTTGGAAAGCTGCTCCAGTTATAGTTCCTGATAATGCGCAAACACCGGGAACGCTGACTCATCACAATTCCCTGGGGGCCGTGGTAACCTGCCGTCAGGGATCTCTCCAACTTCAACAGGTCCAGTTAGAGAATCGTAAGAAAATCCCTGCACAGGACTTCCTCCATGGAATCCGCCTAGCGCAAAATCAATCAATACTTTTGGGAAGATGATCTTGTCGGTTTCCCCCGCCCGTCTTGCAAGTTTCGGGACTCTGTTAAGAATTCAGCATGACCAAGCTTACACATCAGACCTTCTCCATTCAGGGACTCTAAACTTCCTGAGTCAAAGAGATCGTAGGCTGACCTGCAATATTTGCAAATCTCTTGATTGGAAAATGCTCGTCTCTATCTCAAGCCCGGGGGACCCGTTGTCTATTCCACCTGTTCTGGAAGGAGAGGGGAACGAGAATGCTGTCTCAACGTTCCTGAGGAGACATCCCGAATTTATTCTGGACCTTCCTGCCGACGCTAACCTTCGCCGCTTTTTTGATGAGCAGAGGCATTTCAGGTTGTTCCCGCCTGTCTTCCCTTCTGACGGATTTTTCGCTGCCCTATTAAGAAAAGCTTCGGATTGCCGATAGACCAAATCGTGGGATTTGTGCAAGCGAAGAGCCTTGAGAAGGATCCGGCAGATTCAGAATAGTCTTGACGGTCCTTCTCATTACGGGATAAAGAACGTTTCGTTCTTGCCTACGACACAAGAATAAGCCAGACTAGTCCAGCAGATTTTGCACGCCTAGCTACCTTGATCTTTCCGATCATTTAATTGAGGAATTTATGAGCACTGTCGCTTTCGAAAAGCCCCAACCTGTTTCAGAAGACCAGATAGACTTCGTAAGAAGCTTGCCCTTCATCGGGGTCCACGTAGCTTGTCTCGCGGCCTTTCTTACCGGCGTCTCCTGGAATGCTGTGCTGCTATGCATTTCGCTGTACGTCATTCGCATGTTTGGCATTACTGCAGGCTTTCATCGCTATTTCTCGCACAGGACCTACCACACCAGCCGGTTTTTTCAGCTTCTTCTCGCTTTAGTCGGCTGTTCAGCCCTCCAGAAAGGCCCACTTTGGTGGGCTTCGCATCACCGACGCCACCATCAACATTCGGATCAAGAGGAAGACGTTCACTCCCCTGAACGCATGGGGTTTTGGTGGTCTCATCTAGGCTGGATTTTGTGCAGGAAATACGAGAAAACAGACTACAGCATAATCAAAGATTTCGCCAAATATCCGGAATTATGTTGGCTCAACCGGGTTCATGTCCTTCCCGGAATGATACTGGCGGTTGGGTGCTTCTTATTTGCCAGTTGGCAAGGATTGGTCTGGGGGTTCTTCATCAGCACAGTTCTCTTATATCACGGCACGTTTGTGATTAACTCTTTGTGTCATATGTTTGGAAGACGGCGTTATCAAACTACCGATACCAGTCGAAATAGTCTAATCCTGGCCATTGTGACCTTGGGAGAAGGTTGGCATAACAACCATCATTACTATGCAACCTCTGCCAATCAGGGCTTCTTCTGGTGGGAGTTAGATATTTCTTACTATACACTGCGCTTGCTCTCTCTCTGCCATCTCGTTTGGGACCTAAAGAACCCTCCCCAACACATTCTGGATGCCGCTAGGAGTTGAAAGACAAGGTCCTCGTTTCTATTTTCCTTTCACGTCCAAAAATACGTGAAGTGAGACGGCGCGGGTCCCTCAGCAAGACAATTTCAAAGAAGATCATCTTCAGTAGATCTCTTTGTCTCACCAGCCCCCCACTCAATCGCTGTTTTTGCTCCTTGAATAGCCAGCATTGCTGTGATAAAGTCCGTTTCGAAACTAAATATTGTTGAGGTGACACGTATTATTGCATAGAAAATTACTGAGTTTTTTTCGCCTGCTTTTCCTCGCCTCGATTCTTATTTCGGCTGGCTTTCTAAGTTGTTTGACTGCCATGCGGCTTGCAATCCGTGGAAGTGAAGTGACAGTTCCGGATTTGGTCGGCAAAACGATTCATGAAGGAGTACGCCAGATAAGTCTCTCTGGACTCCGACTAAAAGTGGAAAGTCACCGTTTCGATGAGCGCGTGGCAACTGATCTAGTTATTTCTCAGTCGCCATCCCCCTATTCAAAGCTTAAGAGAAGTCGCAATGTAAGAGTGATCGTCAGCCTAGGAGCCAAGAAGGTGCAGGTTCCGGATCTGAAGGGAGAAAGCTTAAGAGCCAGCCAAATTGCTTTGCTGGAAAGAGGATTGACTCTTGGAGCGGTCTCTTCCGTGCATTCCGAATCGATTGAAATGGACAAAATTATTTCCCAGGATCCTCTTCCTCAAACACGGCTGGCCCAGTCACCTTTAGTCAACCTATTGGTCTCCACCGGGAGAAAGAGTCGGGAGTATTTAATGCCTGAGCTTACAGGAAGTAATTTGGAGGAAGTTTCCAAAATCCTCGAAGTTTCAGGTCTTAAATTGGGAGCGGTGAGTTATCATCCCCTTCCCGGATTGTTAAGAGGGACCATTTTTCGACAGAACCCTCCTCCTGGATATAAATTGGTCGAAGGTAGTTCCATCGATCTTGAGGTTTGCAGATAGATGGTTCAGATTGCTCCTTCCATTCTTTCGGCGAACTTTGCTAAATTAGCTGATGAGATCCAACGCGTCGAAGTTGCGGGAGCCAACATGATCCATCTCGATATTATGGATGGCCATTTCGTTCCTAACATTACTTTTGGCCCACCGATAGTGGCTTCCATTCGCAAAACGACTTCTTTACCTTTGGACGTCCATCTCATGATCGAAGATCCTGACGCCTACATCCATTCTTTTGTTCAAGCCGGTGCCAACTGGATTTCAGTTCACATAGAAACCTGCAAACACCTAAACGGTACTCTTCAACTCATCAAATCCCACGCCGTAAAGGCGGGCGTGGTCTTAAACCCGGCCACCCCTCTAAGTCTGCTGGAGGAAGTTCTAAAATTGGTGGATCATGTCTTAATTATGTCCGTCAATCCTGGCTTCGGTGGGCAAGAGTTTATTCCCTCTACCTTTGAAAAGGTAGAACGACTGAGAAAGATAATTCAACACAGGGGGTTGCCAGTCAAAATAGAGGTAGACGGTGGGATTGGATTGGATAATATTTGTGATCTTATGCGAAGGGGCGCTGAGATACTGGTTATTGGCTCCCAGATATTTGGTACCGCAGATCCGGCTGCGACAGTAAGAAAAATAATTAACCTCGCGAATCGTTGTTTTGGGGAAATACAAGCCTGATTTTCTCATCAGGGATGGAGGTATCATGAGAACGGCTGTAGCCTTTTTTTTATGTTTTTTTCTAATAATTAATTTAGTAGGGTGTTTTCGCGCTAAGAGAGGAGAAGTGATTACGCCCACAGGAAATGCAGAGCCCGACAAAATCCTTTATGAAAAAGGTCTCAAGGATTTGGAAAAAGGGCGCTTCGAAGTGGCCCGGCTTACCTTTCAGACATTACTAAACACCTACCCGGATAGTGACTATAAGGAAAAAGCCAAGCTGGCCATTGCGGATTCTTTCTTTAAGCAAGGAGGGACCTCGGGCTTGATTCAAGCTGAGGCCGAATATAAAGACTTTATGACTTTCTTCCCCACCAGCGACGACGCTGATGATGCTCAGATGCGTATTGCTATGACTCACTACAAACAAATGGAAAAGCCCGATCGAGATCGCACCCAAGCTAAGGCTGCAGAACGGGAGTTCAAGAGCTTCATTGAGCAGTTTCCAGATAGTCCTTTGAAGGACGAAGCGATGCAACGCTTGAGAGAGGTTCAAGAAGTTCTTGCAGAAGGTGACTTGCGAGTAGCTCGCCATTACATGATTCTGAAGCGTTACGATGCTTCTGTTAGTCGATCTCGTACGGTGCTGAAAGAGTATCCGGATTTCAGTCAACAGGATGTCGCGCTGTTCATCATGGGTCAAGCATTGGAAAAGAAAAAACAGATCGTTCCGGCAGGTTACTACTATGGAAAGATCGTCAGTGATCACCCTCTCAGCAATTTGGTTGATGAGGCGCGGAAGAAATTGGAAGACTTGAATCTCCCGATTCCCGAGGTAAATCCTGAGGCTCTGGCACGGGCGCAGGCCGAGAAGGAAAACCAGGAAAAGAACTCTTTTATGGGGCGCGTTGCCAATCTCTTTAGCAGGAAACCCAATGTCTCCAACGCCAGAAAATCGAGCCGACCGTCATTGGATCTCGGACCCGAGCGCGTTAATTTAGAGCCAGCCAATGCCACTGCTAAAGTTCCTCCAACTCCTCCTGCTAATGAACCGGCTGGCGACAGTAGCGGCGGCGTTGCGGTTGAAATAATAAATCGACCTCAGACCCGTTCAGGAACTAGCCAGCCACGTCCGCAAGCAGCCCAAGTGGTACCAACCGCCTCAGACAAGGAAAATCCCTCGACAAACATTGACTCCAGTTCGGAAAAAAGAGATGAGTCTGAAGTAACCTCCAAAGAGTCCCAGGCAGCTGACGCAGCAAATAGTGGACAAAAGACCGAAGAAAGAAGTGATAAAAAGAAAAGGAAAACAGGTTTACGAAAGCTTTTTAGGTTTTAAGGGTAATTTCTTCAGACCCTCAGGAATCAAAATAGCCAGCTCCCCCATAACTCCGTGGGGATAACTTTTTTCTAAAGTTTGTTTTGCTGCAAACGATTCGAGAATAGGAATCATAATGGTCAAGTCCAACCCGGTAGGAGACCCGAATGGGTAGAACGATTTTATTGGCAGACGATAGCATCACGATTCAGAAAATTGTGAATCTTACTTTTTCGGGGGAAGGTATTGATGTCGTCACCGTGGGCAACGGGGACGCAGCCTTGAAAAAGGTCTATGATGTTCGCCCTGACCTCGTGTTGGCCGACATTTTTATGCCAGGGAAAAATGGTTACGAGGTGTGCGAACACATCAAGAACGACCCGGAACTCGTGCGCATCCCCGTGATTTTGCTGGTCGGAGCCTTTGAGCCCTTTGACAACAACGAGGCAGCTCGGGTCAAAGCGGACGGCCACTTAACAAAGCCTTTCGAGATCAAAGTGCTGATCTCGGCAGTCAACTCGCTGATTAGCGCCGCTGAAGAAGAAAGAGTAGCTGAACGTCTCAAGGATCCAGCGGCTGTGGCCGAAATTCCATCCGTTAGCGAGGCTTCTTCCATTGATGAATTGGCTCAGCCAGTTGAACCAGAGGTAGACATGCCAGAATCAGTCCCTGCCCCACCAGTCGTTATGGAGTCTGCGGTCTACGTAACTGAAACGACGAACATGGCTGAGAGTTTGCATTCTGTGACGACCGGGATAATGCTGGAAGAAACCGCAGTCGAGTTAGGCCAGAGGCAAGGTCAGGTAATTGCGAAATCGCGTGCGGAGGTCCCTGCCCTGCGTATAGAGGATTCAGACCCCTTAGGACTATACACGACGGAAGCGGCCTTGGGGGAAGCAAGCGGCCAAGCTGACCTCGCTACGGACTCAAGGAGCTTGGTGGTGGATATTTGGGAGCATCGTACTACCTGTGTGGAAGAGATCGAGGTTTTGCCCACAACGACTGAAGAGAAGCCAAAAGGCCAAGATGCAGCTGTAACCGCCGAGCTAAAAGAAAGCTTGGATGAAGAAGAAACTACTGACGCTTTTGCTGCTGAATCTAGTCCCGAATTTGTTGAAGAAGACCTAAGTACCACCAGGAAGGCAGTTTTCGCCTCCGAGACATTCGGCAGTAAGATGGGGGAACGGCCGCTGGTCAAGGAATCGGATCAATCTGAGTTGGTAGATCTCGTAGCGCATAAGGTGATTGAAAAGCTCAGCAGAGAAGTTATTGAGAAAATTGCCTGGGAAGTAATTCCGGATATGGCCGAGATCATCATAAAAGAATACACGGCATCTCATCTCAAAAGTCCAAGGAAAATCTAAGTTTCCGCGCCGACCCTGTTTACTTCTGTCTATCCATAATCTCACCAAAATCACCTTTATTCCAGCCTCGGGCTTGAACCACTCATGATCTTGCCTGACTGAATTCCCCTTCCCTTTTGAGCTTGGAAATGTACAATAGACCGAAGTCCAGTGAGAGACCACTGGTCGACGAAATCCATTACCTGACGGATGGCGATGACTACTATTTTTGACAAGATGGAAGAGATACCCAAGAGCTATGAGCCCGGGTTAGTTGAGGACAAATGGTGCCTATTCTGGGAAAAAGAGGGGTTCTTTGTAGCCGACGTTCATTCCCCCAATCCACCGTATGTGATTGTGATACCCCCACCCAACGTTACTGGCTCGCTTCATATGGGACACATGCTGGTTTATACGTTGCATGATATCGTTGTCCGCTGGAGAAGGATGCAGGGCTATAACACACTCTGGTTGCCTGGAACAGATCACGCAGGGATCGCAACTCAAAATGTTGTAGAACGCCAATTGGCAATGGAAGGCAAGACTCGTCACGACTTGGGCCGTCAGGCGTTTGAGAAGAGAGTGTGGGAATGGAAGGAGCAAAGCGGCAACACCATCCTGAGACAACTTCGTCGTCTGGGAGGTTCATGCGACTGGACGCGAGAACGCTTCACTTTGGACGAAGGGCTATCCCGAGCCGTGCGAGAAGTTTTTGTGAGGCTCTACGAAGAGAACCTGATTTATCGGGATAAGCGGCTCATCAATTGGTGTATCCGATGCCGGACCGCTCTGTCAGATTTGGAAGTCAAAGCTGAGCCCATCCAGGGCAAGCTTTACTACATCCACTATCCGGTCAAAGGATCCTCCGAATTTATTACTGTGGCTACCACTCGGCCGGAAACAATGCTAGGCGACACTGCCGTGGCTATGAATCCCAAGGATGAAAGGTACAGGCATCTAATTGGGAAAACGATAATGCTGCCGCTCTTGCAGCGCGAAATACCTCTCATAGTGGATGAATGGGTGGACCCGGAATTTGGCACCGGTCTGGTGAAAGTGACGCCCGCCCATGATCCTAACGATTTTGAGATGGGCTTGCGACACGGGCTCGAGATAATTTCAGTAATGGATGAAGATGGCTTGATGACCGAAGCTGCTGGGCCTTTCAAAGGAATGGAACGCTTTCAGTGCCGGCGTGAAGTCGTTAAAGAACTGGACATCCAGGGCCTTCTGGAAAAAGTGGTCGATCATCCTC
>Ga0066710_100001289_pt1 | contig 18391 bp, 17 predicted proteins | sample GraSoiAngelo_159_FD_79666 | JGI IMG/M metagenome (GOLD analysis project Ga0066710, IMG submission 79666) | Grasslands soil microbial communities from the Angelo Coastal Reserve, California, USA - 14_1009_16_40cm | ecosystem: Environmental > Terrestrial > Soil > Grasslands | place: USA... | reverse complement strand
TCGTCGAGCCGGCGGGCGACGTCGAGCGCGGCGACGATGTTCACGCCGGTCGAGCCCCCGGTGAAGAGCCCCTCTTCGCGGGCGAGCCGTCGTGTCATCAGCATGGCGTCCTTGTCGGTGACGTACAGCCACTCGTCGATCACGTCGAAGTGCAGCGACGAGGGGATCTTGTCGCCGCCGATCCCCTCGACCTTGTAGGGTTGGCCCTCGGGCTTCTGGCTGGTCTTGGCGTACTCGGTGTAGATCGAGCCGACCGGATCACCCGCCACGACACGGATCTTCGGGTTCTGCTCTTTGAGGTAGCGCCCCGCGCCGCTTACCGTGCCCCCCGTCCCCGGCGCGCACACGAAATGGGTCACCTTGCCGGCGGTTTGAGTCCAGATCTCGGGTCCCGTGGTCTGGTAGTGCGCCTCCGGGTTCACCGGGTTGTAGTGCTGGTCGGCGAAGATCGCGTTCTCATGCGCCGCGGCGATGGCGCGGCCCTTCACGATGTAGTTGTCGGGATGGTCGGGTGGGACGGCGGTGGGGGTGATGATGACCTCCGCGCCGAGCGCGCGCAGCAGGCGCGCCTTCTCCTGCGACATCTTGTCGGGCATCGTGAAGATGCAGCGATAGCCCTTCACGGCCGCCGCGATCGCGAGTCCCACGCCGGTATTCCCCGACGTCGCCTCCACGATCAAGCCGCCGGGCCGCAGCCTGCCTTCGCGCTCCGCGGCCTCGATCATCGCGAGCCCGATGCGATCCTTCACCGAGCCGCCGGGATTGAAAAACTCCGCTTTGGCGTAGACCGGCGTGCGCATCCCCCGCGTTACCCGGTTGAGACGGATCAGCGGCGTCCAACCAATCGTCTCGAGGACGTTGGCGTACGGCTCAGTGTGATGGGGGAGGGGCACTGGTGTCCCGCGGGGCCCGGGTGGTGTCACGCCGGGTAGTGTCGGGTGGCTCGGGTCGCGGCCTGGCGGTATCGGTCCGCACCGGCGGCACAATGACCCGCGGGCTTGACGTCACGGGTGCCGGCTGCGGCGCCGCGGGGGGGGCGGAGGGGGGAGGTGTGGCGCGGCGGGCCGCGGGAACGGTGGTACCAGGAGCCCGGCGCGTCCCCGGGTAGCGGAACTCGACCGGCTGGAGGAACGCCGTGGCGACGGGAACGCCGTGCCGTTTGGCGGGAGCGAAGCGCAGCCGGGCCGAGCCGGCGAGCGCCGCGGAGTCGAGCGCGGGATAGTCGCTCGACTCGGCGACGCGCGTGGACTCGGGCAGCAGGCGGCCGGCCGTGTCCACGAATAGCCGCAGCACCACGTCGCCCTCGATCCGATCCTCGAACAACGCGGGCGGATACGCGATCGGCACGTCGGGATTCAGCGCCACCGGTGCTTCCGCGTCGGGCGGGGGACCGGGGTTGGCCCCCTGGGCGTCCGGTGGGGGAGCCGAGCCGCCGCACGCCAGGGCCGCGGCCGCGAGGCCGGCGCCGAATGCGGTGCGCACCTAGGTCTCCTCCAGCCGCTGCTTCCACTCGGCCAGCCGTTTGAGGGCGTCGAGCGGCGACAGGGCGTTCACGTCGAGCCGGTCGAGCTCGGCCAACAGCGGGTGCGGCGCCCATAGCTCTTGCTGAACGTCGGAGCGCGCGTGCAGCCGCGTCACGTGGTGGCCCGCCTCGAGCAACTTGAGCACCTCCCACGCCCGCGCCACCACCGGTGCGGGCAGGCCGGCGAGGCGGCCGACGTGAATCCCGTAGGAGCGGTCGGCGCCTCCGGGCTCGAGCCGGTGGAGGAAGACGATCTCGTCACCCACTTCGCGCACCGCGACATTGAAGTTGCGCGCGTGCTCCAGCTCTTCCGTGAGCTGGGTGAGCTCGTGGTAGTGGGTCGCGAAAACCGTCTTGCAGCCGATCGTGTTGTGCAGGCTTTCCGTGACGGCCCAGGCGATCGCGACGCCGTCGTAGGTCGAGGTGCCGCGGCCGATTTCGTCGAGCAGCACGAGACTCCGCGCCGTGGCCCCGTGGAGGATCGCGCTCGTCTCGCTCATCTCGACCATGAAGGTGGACTGTCCCCGCACCAGATTGTCGGACGCGCCCACCCGCGTGAACAGCCGGTCCACCGCGCCGATGTCGGCGCGGCGGCACGGCACGAACGCACCCATCTGCGCGAGGAGCACACACAACCCCACCTGTCGCAGCAGGGTCGACTTGCCCGCCATGTTGGGGCCGGTGAGCAGGATGACGCGGCCGGCCTCGTCGAGGCACACGTCGTTGGGGATGAACGCCTCACGCGCCATCATCCGCTCCACGACGGGGTGGCGGCTCGCTTCGAGCCGCAGGGTGAAGCCGTCCGTCACCTGCGGCCGCACCCAACGCTCGCGTTCCGCCAGGTCGGCAAGTCCCGCCCAGACGTCGAGCTGGGCCAGGAGCCCGGCGCTCGCCTGCACGCGCCCGATCGCGTCCGCGACGCGGCGGCGCAGCGCGTCGACCACCGCCGCCTCGCGCGCGGCGATCCGCTCCTCGGCCCCGAGCACCTTCGCCTCGTATTCCTTCAGCTCCGGCGTGACGTAGCGTTCGGCCCCTGTGAGTGTCTGGCGGCGCTCGTAGTCCGCCGGAATCCGCGTGCGGTGCGCGTGCGTGACTTCGAGGTAATACCCGAAGACCTTGTTGAACCCGACCTTGAGCGACGCGATGCCGGTGCGCGCGCGCTCGCGTGCCTGCAGCGACGCGATGTACTGCTTGCCGCCGTCCCGCGCCTGCTTCAGGTCGTCGAGCTCGCCGTCGTAACCCGCCCGCACCGCGTCCCCGTCGGCGAGCTGCGCCGGCGGCCGGTCCACGAGGGCGCGGGCCAGCTCCTCACCGAGGTCGGTCAGGAGGTCGAAGGCGTCCGCCGCCGTTTCGAGCGGGACGGCGCGCTCGCGGCGCTCGAGGCCACTCAGCGCGCTGCGCACGTCAGGGAGCCGCCCGATCGAATCGCGCAGGGCACCCAGCTCACGCGGGGTGGCGCGCCCGAGGGCGGCGCGGCCGGCCAGGCGCTCCAAGTCGCGCACGCCGTCCAAGGCCTCGCGCAGGCGCTCGCGCCCGCGCCCGTCGTGCACCAGCACCTCCACGGCGTCGAGGCGCGCGTTGATGGCCCCGGGCTCGACGAGCGGCGCGAGCAGCCAGCGGCGCAGCAACCGCCCACCCATCGGCGTCAGGGTCCGGTCCAGCACCTCGAGCAGCGTGCCTCCCTGCGCGCCCGCCCGCAGCGGCTCGACCAGCTCCAGGTTGCGGCGGGTCATCTCGTCGAGCGGCAGCACGTCGCCGCGGTGGACGACGCTGGGCCGCGCGAGGTGGGGCAGGCCGCCCGGCTTCAGCTCGCGCGCGTAGCGGAGCAGCGCACCCGCGGCGCCCAGCGCGGGCCGGTCGTCCGCCGCGATGCCCAGCCCGTCGAGCGAGGCGAGTGCGAAGGTACGGGTCAGGTCCTCGCGCGCCAGCTCCGGATCGAACTCCCACGCTTCCCGCTCGGTCAGTATGGCCGCGGGCGCCCGGGGCGCCCGGGTGCCCGCGGGAACGACCAGCTCGGCGGCCTCGTAACGGGCGAGCACGGCTTCAAGGTCCGGCGGCGGAACGACCTCGAGGACCAGCTCGCCGGTCGTCACGTCCAGGGCGGCGATCCCGACGGCGGGGCCGCGCGAATCCAATGCGACGAGGTAGTTGTTGCGGTTCCGCGCGAGCCAGTCGTCCGACAGCACCGTCCCCGGCGTGACCGTCTCGACGACCTCGCGGCGCACCAGGCCCTTGGCGAGCTTCGGGTCCTCGATCTGCTCGCAGATCGCGACACGGTGTCCGTTGGCGATGAGGCGCCGGAGATACTCCGTGGCTGCCTTGACGGGCACCCCGGCGAGAGGTACTTCGGCGGCGCCGCCGTTGTTGCGGGACGTGAGCGTGAGCCCCAGCTCGCGCGCGGCAAGCCGGGCGTCGTCCTCGAACATCTCGTAGAAGTCGCCCATCCGGAAGAACAGGAGCGTGTCCGGATGTCGCGCCTTGATCTCGCGGTACTGCTGCATGAGGGGCGTGTCCACGCTCACGGCTCCTCCACGACGAACGGCTGGCCGCCGACGCGCGCGCGGAGGCGTTGCTGCACCTGCTGCGCCTCTTCCCGCGTCGCGTACCGTCCGACCCGTACCTTGAAGAAGCCGCTCGTGTCGCGCACGACGCGCGCGTCGAAGCCCATTACCCCCAGGCGGGTGAGCATGGCGTCCACCTGGGCGGTGCTCTTCACCGCGAGGACCTGCACGGCATAGGTCTTCGCCGCGGCGGCCGTGGAGTCGGCGGGCGCGGCCGTCGTGGTGGCGACCGCGCCGCAGCGCGCGGCGTAGAAGCCGACCTGGTTCCTGTACTCGACGTCGTCCGCCGCTCCGGCGAGGGCCTCACGGATCAGCTCGCAGCCCCGCGACTCGTCCTTGAGATCGAAGTACGCACGCGCAGCCGGGAACGCGGCCCGGGCGCGCAGGGGCGAGTCGGGATAGTCGCGCCGCAGGCGCTCGGCGGCTTGAATCGTCTGAGCGGGATCGTGCTGGGCGAAGTAGAGCTGGGTGAGCATCAGCAGCGCGTCGTCGGCCCAGCGGGACGAGCCGTATTCCACCACGATCCGATTCAGGTTCGTGGCGACCGTCTGGGCGTCGGGGGCGATCTTGGCGCCCGCGAGCAGCGCCTCGGGGTAGAGCGAGTCCCCCGGCGAAAGCGTGGCCAGGAGCCGCCGCACGACCGCGCGCGCCGTGTCAACCTGGCCGGTCTGGGCCAGCCTGAGGGCGTCGAGGAGGCGGGCGTCGCTCTGCGCGGACAGGCGGACTGGCGGACTGGCGGCCAGCAACAGGGCTGCCAGCGCGGCCGTTTGTCCGCCCTTCACGCCGCCTCCCGCTGCGTCACCGCGAAGCCCAGCACCACCTGCGTCAGAATGCCCCGGTCGTCGGTCACGGTCGTGCCTTTAAGCGCGCGATCGGCGGCGAGGGCGGCGCGCAGGGCCGCCGAGAGCTCCGTCGCGGTCCACTGCTCGCTCCACCGCGCCCAGCGCGCCGCTTCTTCCTTGTAGTTGCGTAGGCCGTAGGGCCGGGCCGCCAGCAGGTGCCGAAACACCGCCTCCTCGAGGCGCGCGCCGCTCGCTCCCCGGTCGCGCTCGGCGCGCGCCAGTGCGGTGCCCACGAGGTGGGTGCCGATCAGGGTCAGGGCCTTGACGCCGCTCATGCCGGCCTGCTCGAGCACCGGCCCCACCAGCTGCGCTGCGCGGGCGGCCTGCCGTTCCAGCGCCGCGTCCACGAGGTCGTGTACGGTCTCGCCGTGGCGCACGCCCACGAGCGCCGTCACGTCCCCCGCCGTCGCCGGGCGGTCGCCGGTGAGCGCCGCGAGCTTCGCCAGCTCCAGCGCCAGCCCGCTGAGATCGTTCCCGACCGCCGCGACCAGCAGCTCCACGGCGTCCGGCGCCAGCGCCAGCCCCAACTCGGCCGCACGATGCCTCACCCACCCCGGCACGCGTTCCGGGGCCAGTGCCTCGACCGCCACGGACGTCGCCCCCCGGCCCAGCTCGGCGTCGATCTCGGCTCCTGCCACGAGGACCAGCACCGTCGTGGGATTTGGCGCGCCGAGGTAGTGCACCAGCTCATCCCGCAGCTTCGACTTGCGCTTGCCGATCTGGTCTACCCCGCGCAGGACCACGGCCCGCCGCTCGGCCAGCATCGGGGGCGTGTTCACCAGGGCGTGGAACGCTTCGGCGTCGAGATCGGCGGCGTAGCGGGTGTCGAGGTTGAAGTCACGGGCGGCGGGGTCCACGGCGGCATCGAGCAGGGCCCGGACGGCCTCGTCCTTCAGGGCGTCCTCGTCACCATGCAGGAGGTAAACGGGATCGGGGGCGCCCTTCTTGAGGCTGCGAAGGAGCGCATCCAGGGTGAGCGCCGCCATACAGCGCGGAAGTTACCGCGGGGGGAGGCTAGCGGCCAGCGGATGCGGGTTCTATCTGTGTTGCCGCTGGCTGCACGAACGCCGTCCCGTACGGGTAGGGGTTGCCTTCCACCACGCTGGCGCGCGGGTCTTGGAACGAGACGAACGGCAGACCGGGGTTTGCTACCGGCTTGGGGAAGGCGGCCGGGGGAAGGGCCGGGGCCTGCGCGAGCTGTGGGCGGCGGCCGGCCTCGAGCACCAACAGCGACAGCGCGACCAGCACCAGCATCGCTGCAACCAGCCCCGCCTGCGCCGGCACCGCGGCGTCCGGCGCCTGCTCGCGCGCCAAGCGCGCGTCCAGCCGGCGCCGGAAGTCGGCCGACGGCTGAATCGGCGCCGCCGCGTGCAGCGCCTGGACGCCATGCCGCAGCGCCGCGTCGTAGCGCCGGCACGCCGGGCATTGGGCCAGATGACGCTGGAAACGCCGCAGCTCCCGCGGCGTGGCGATCAGCCCGTCGCGGAATTCGGTGTACCGGTCGAGGAACTCGCCGCAGATCATGACGGCTGAATGGTACCGTCCGGGCCGCCGGGAGTTCCGCGGCCCGGGGGATGGCAGGGCGATACTATTCGAGCAAGGGGCCGATCAACTGGGCAAAGCTATTCCGCGCCCGGTTCAAACGGCTCTTCACGGTCCCCAGATTGCAGCCGGTGATTTCCGCGATCTCCTGGTAGCTCTTTCCCTCGAGCTCCCGCAGTACGAAGACCTGCCGGTGGTGCCCGGGAAGCTGGTGCACGCACTGGTCGACCGCGTCCTTCAAGAAGCGCTTGCGGTAGAGGTCGTCGGGCCGGGCGGTGGCGTCCTCGAACTGCAGCGGCCGGTGGTCCGCTTCCCAGTTCTTCTTGATGGTCTGGAAGAGCACCAAGGGGTTGCGGCTGCGGTTGCGCAGCTCGTTTTTCGCCAGGTTCGACGCGATCGTGTAGATCCAGGTCGAGAACTTCTTGGTCTGGTCGAACCGGTGCAGGTGGCGGAACACTCGGATGAACACTTCCTGGACCAGGTCCTCCGCCCGCTCGCGGTCGCCGATCGTGCGGTTCACGAAGTTCAGCAGGCGGGTCTGATAGCGGTCCACCAGCGTCCCGAACGCCTGGGGCTCGCCGCTCAGGTGTCGGAGCACGACTTGGCCGTCGTCGAGCTCGTGGAGCGCCTCGCGCAGCACGGCGCGCGGCGACTCGATCGTAGGCTGGCTGGTACCCTTGAGGACTGCCCGCATGTTCACCCCAGCGTTTCAGACGAAAACATCAAAATCGTGGGCGGGGACCCCTCCTTACCCTTTGGCCGTATGGCACGAAGCATGCCTCTCGAGCCCTGACGCTAAGTGCCGTTGGAACAATGGATTGTGTTTCAGGGCGGCGTCGGTCGGGCCAATATTGTCTCCCCGGAGAGACATCGCAAGAGCACATTCGGTCACAGCCCGAGGATGAATCCAGCCATATAGAGGATTGCTGCCACCGTTTTTCCGTCGCAGATCTCTCCCCCCCGCACCAGCGCCAACGTCTGCGAGAGCGGTGTCGGGACGACCTCGATGAACTCGTCGGGCTCGCGCGCATGGTCGCCTGCCGTCAGCTCGGCAGCCCAGAACAGGTGGATTCGCTCGTCGGTGAAGCCGGGCGTGGTCCAGATCGTTGTCAGGCGCTCGACCCGGCCCGCCGTCACGCCGACTTCCTCACGCAGCTCCCGGCGGGCGCACGCAGCCGGCTCCTCGCCCGGGTCGAGCCGGCCGGCAGGGACCTCGAGCAGGGGGCCGCCGGCCGCGTACCGATACTGCCGGATCAACAGCACGGTCGGGTCGGCGCCGCGGGGGTCCGAGGCGAACGGCAGCACGGCGGCCGCGCCGGGGTGGCGGATCATCTCCAGCTCACCGGTCGAGCCGTCGGGATACTGTATCGTGTCTACGTCAAGGTTGACGACCCTGCCGGAGTAGATGCGCCGGCGTGCGAGCTGCATCGACGCCTCCTAGTGCTGAAACAGCCAGGTGAATGGGACCTTGTATCCCTCGGCCAGCAGATAGGCGGTGTTGCGGCGGAGGTTGGCGCGAATCGGGGAGCCGGTCGCGGGCGAGGTGAGCGGCACGAGTTGGAGCCGGCGGGCGATGATCCGCAGCCGCAGCATGTGGAAGCCATCGCTGACCAGCAGGACGCGGCGGCTGGCGCGCCCCTCGAACCACCGCGCCACCTCCGCGAGCGACGCGTAGGTGTCATCGCCTGCCGGAAGGGCGATGAGAGCCTCGACGGGAAGGCCGAGTCGCGCGAGGTAGGCGCGCCCCACGACCGCCTCGTTCAGCGAGTCCCCGGTGCCGACGCCGCCGGTCACGAGCAGCACGGGCGCCAACCCCCTCTGGTACAGGGCGGCCGCGTGGTTCAGGCGCGCCCGAAAGACAGGTGAGGGGCGGCCGTTGTATTGGGCGGCTCCGAGCACGACGATGGCGTCCGCGGTGGCCGCCTGGTCGCGGGTGCTTTGGACCGCAACGGCGAGCACCACGGCTCCCCAGCCGAGCACGAGCAGCACCAACACGACGGCGGCGGTCGTGACGACGCGCCGCGGGGTCCAAAAGGGCATGGCGCAAATCTAAGGGGAGTGGGGAGTGGGGAGTGGTCTGCGACGGTGAGGCGAGGAGTCGCGTGCTTCGCCCGTGAAGAACCACTCCCTACTCCCCACTCCCCGCGTCTAGAGGCTCAGCCAGTAGTTGAGTTTGACGAGCAGCACGTTGGTCGGCCGGTCGCGGAACGCGGCTCGGCCGAGTTCGCCGGCGCCGCCGTAGCTGGGATCGTAGGGGACGAACGAACTTCGGCTCTGGCTCCAGACGACGTACAGCGTCGAGCCGGGTCGGTACTCCCATCGCAACACGGTCGTGGTGTTCAGGGATCGGAGGTGGAAGTCCGGGTTGGCGAGCGCGAACGCGCGTGCGGGGCCGGGCCCATCGGGGTCCACCCCGTAACAGCCACCCGCGGGGTAGCCGGCGCAGAGCGTGGCGTCGTCCGGGACGAGGGTGGAACCGTTGTCCTGACCGTAGACGTCGAAGGCGAACGTGCGCGGCGCCCGCAGCTCCTTGAACTGCGAGAAAGCCCCCGCGAATGCAAACGGCTGCGCGTACACCTGGAGCGACAGGATGGGCGAGAAGATCACGTCGGTGCGCATCGTGAGGTTCACCTGCCGCTGCCGTAGCTCGGCAAACAGGTAGCGCACGCCGTACGTCGTGGCGGCGAGGCTGTCGCTCTGCTTGTCCACGAACTGGGCTTGGGTGAGCTCGTTGGAGATGCTGGGGCCGAGGCGGATGACGACCGCGTCGCTCGGGCGGAGCGAGAGGTTGGGGCTCAGGCTCACCGACCAGGACCCGCCCGCTGCGTGCGAGTAGTTGCCGAACACCCCGGCGTTGATCCGCTTGCGCTGATCGCTGAACACGTTGCCGCCGACGTTCCAGGCCTCCGGTTCCTTGGTCAGCGGCCCGCCACGCGTCAACCGGTCGTCGAGCACAGAATTCTGGTGGAAGGCGAAGAGGCTCGCGCCCCAGAAGTTGCGGAACTGCCCGAACAGGTTGGCGCCCGCTGAGAACTGGATCAGGTCGCCGCCGTAGTTCCAGCTCGGGCCCCCCGAGCCGGCGATCGAGGCGACCCGAAACACCTTCCCCGGACGGGTCCAGCGGTGGCCCAGGAACCAGGCGCCCGAGATGCGATCGACGCGGGTCTGGAAGCCGAGGTCGTTGACCTCGAATCCCGGCGTCGTCGTGCTCGCGCCCAGCGCCCAATTCGTGCTTCCCCCGCTCTTCTCGACGGCCACATCGGCGCTGACGCCGGCGAGCGAGGTGCGGGCGGGGTCGTAGCGCAAATGGTCGGCATCGGGGCGGTTGAAATAGCGCGACGAGGCGAGCTGGGTCACCTGCAGCGCGAGCGTGTCGCCGCGCACGGACGAGACGCCGATCGACCCGTTCAGGGTGTACGCGTTGTTCCGCCAGTGATGGAAGAAGTCCGCGCCCAGCACGTAGGCCTGAGACCGGAGGTTGCGGAGCGCGGGGGTCGAGATGGCGCGGTCGGTGGCCGTGGCCAGGAGACCGTAGCCGCTGCGCCCGCCGGCGAGGTCGCGGCGCACACGCCCGACGAAGTAATTGGTCGCGGGCTCGGCGTCGGTGGCGCAGGTCGAGCCCGGCGGCCCCGCGCAGACGGTGCCGAGTGTGTCGGTGAACGGCGCGCGCTCCCGTGCGGTCACCGCGTCCAGCACGGCCAGCGACCATCCGCCCGGACTCTTGCCGGTGAGTTTCGCCGCGGCCAAAACCGTCGTGGCCGAGGGCAGCGTCCCGAAGTACCCGCCCGCGCCGAGCCCCGTGGGCGGACGGCCGATGCGCCGCGAGTAGAACCACCGCGGTGTGCCCCCGAACCCGATGAACTGGCCCGTTCCGCCGAACGAGAAGATGCTCGCGCCCTCCACGAAGAACGGGCGCCGTTCCTCGAGGAAGAACTCGAACGCCGAGAGGTTCACGAACGCCGGGTCCGCCTCGACCTGTCCGAAATCAGGATTGGCGGTCGCGTCGAGTGTGAGATTCGAGGTGACGCCGTACTTGAGATCGGCCCCCGCTCCGCCGAAACCGGCGGCCCGCGCCGCGAGCGGATTGCCCGAGACGCTCGACGCCGGGGACGTGGTGCGGGTGACCGTGTAAGGGAGCACTTCGAGCCGCTTGGGGGCCGGGACATCCCGCAGGCCCACGAGGTGGGCGAAACGGGAGGCGTACCCGTTCTCCGTCTGCTTCCAGTGCGAGTACATGGAGAACTCGTTCCGCCGGAACACCAGGCGGAAGAAGTTCACGCCCCAGAGCTGCTCGCGCCGCTGCGGAAACCGGACCTGGGAGAATGGGATCCGCATCTCCGCCGTCCAGCCGAGCGAGTCGACCGTCACGGCGACATCCCAGACGGGGTCCCAGGAGTTGTCCCCGAATATCTGGTCGTCCGCCGTGATGTCGTCCTGTTTGACGCCGGCGGCGTTGACGCCGAACTCGAACGCGGTCCGGTGGTCGTGGTAGCTGTCGAAATCCACCCACAGGACGTCGCTTTGGAGCAGCTGGTCGCGCCGGCTCATGCGGCGGGCGATCAGATCGGGATGATCGTCCCACATCCGCGCGCCGACGTAGATCGCCTCGTCGTCGTACACGAGCCGGACGGTCGTGGACTCCGTCGGCGCGTGACCGTCGTCGGGGATCTGCTGCGTGAACCCCCGGGCGGGCACGGCCGCTTGCCACGTGGGGTCGTCCAACCGCCCATCCACCGTCGGGGGATGCGTCACCCGCACCGCCGTCACGGTGGGGGGCACGCGGCCGTCGGCGTGGCGCACCGTCGCGGAATCGGGGACTTGAGCGAGAGCCACCACCAGGGCGATCGACAACACGGCGCGGTGCTCCGGTGCAGGGGACGGTCCCCCGCGGCGCGGGGGCGGAACGGAATATGATGCCCCCGGCGCAGCCCGCGTTGCAAACGGCCGTGAGTCAGGGTTTCGTCAGCAGCTCTTCGAACAGGGCGAGCGCGCGTGGATCATCCGACTGGCCGAGCCAGAAGATCGCTTTGCGGCGCAGGTCGGGGTCGTGGTTTTCCCGGGCGATCCGAATCAGGGCCGGGACGCCTTCTTCGCGGGGCCGTTGCGACAGGGCGAAGACCGCCGTCTCCCGCACCTCGTGGTCGGCGCTGCGGTCGTCCACGAGGTCTGTGAGGCCCCGCGTCGCGGCGTCGCCCGCCGCCTCCCCCAGCCAGAACACCGCCGAGCGTCGCACCTTGCGGGAGATCCGGGAGTCGCGCGCGATGCGGAGCAGGTCGGGCCAGATCGTCACGCTGTCGGCGAGGGTGGCGGGCAATATGGCCTTCTCGGCCGCGCGACCCGAGTCGCGTTCGGCGAGCGCGAGGAGATAGGCCGCCGCCTCGCGGGCGCTCACCGTGCCGAGGTCGGTCACCCCCGTGCCGATGGGCGTCCGCCACTCGCCGCCCACGTAGGTCCTCAGATCGGTCACGGCGCCGCTGGTCTTCAGGAGCGCGACCCGCGCCGGACCCGAGTCGCAGGCCGACATCCGGTCGTCGTCCCAGTCCGAGTAGTAGCCGCCGTTGACCTGCTGGTTTCGGCATCGGCCGTTGCGGCAGTCCCAGCTGATGATGTTGCGGCCGTTGCCGTACACTCCGGGCCGGGCGGCGAAGCTGAACCGCACCGTGCCGTCCCGCACGCCGGCCACGCGGCGTTCGAGGCTCGGCTGCTGCACCAGGACCAGCGCCATCATGAGGGCGATCATTGGTTGATCAGCTCCTGGAGGAACTGTGCCGCCCGCGGGGAGCGCGACTGGCCGATCCAGAAGATCGCGCTCTTGCGGAGCTCGCGGTCCGGATCGTTCTTCCCGATGTCGAACAGCTTGTCGAGCGCGGCGTCTTCGCGCCGCTGCGAGTAGATGAAGATCAGCTTCTCCCGCATCTCGCGGTCCTTCATGCTGTCGTAGAGACGCACGAGGTCGGCGATGTCGACGCTCTTCCCCTGGCCGGCCCAGAAGAGGGCGTCCTTCCGGCACTCGATGCTCTCGTTCTGGTTCAGCGCGATGTCCATCATCCAGCGGTAGTTGTCGGCGCCGCCCATCTGGGACAGGGAGAAAATCACCTTTTTCTTCAGGTCGTCGTTCTCCAGCTTCGCGTAGAGATCTTTGAGGAATTGCGCGTTATCGGCCGAGCGATTCTGCCCCAGCCAGAAGATGGCGTTCCCGCGCAGCTCGCTCGACACGTCACGCCGCTCCGCGAAGGCGCGCAGGATCCCTCCCGCGCGCGCGCTCCGGTGCTGGGACAGGGCGAAGATCGCCTTGTCCAGGATGCCGGGATCGGTCTTCGGATCGCGCAGGATTGAATCGAGCGCGGCGACCGTCTCCTCGCCTGGCACCTGCGACAGCCAGAACACGGCCTGCTCGCGCACTTCCTGATCGGGGTCGGTGCGCACGGTGTTGAGCAGAATCGCCGACGTCTCTGGGCTGCGTTTCTGCGATACGAGCCACACAGCCTTGCGCCGCAGGCACACGGACCCCTCGTCGCGCCGCGCCAGCACCGCCTTGAGGATCGGCACGGCGCGCTCGGCGTCCATGTTGAGGAGGCCCTGCAGGGCCGCGGCCCTGATGTCGTCTTCGTCGTCGCACCCCGACGACCGGCCGGCGCGGGGCGGCCGCGGCTCCCGAGGAGGCCGGGGTTCCCGTGGCTCTCGCGGCGGCCGCACCCCACGGTCCTCGGGGCCGCGGGCGGAGTCGGCCCGCGCCTGGTTGCGCTCGGCCGCAGCGGCATCGCCCCGCCGTGCAAGCTCGCCGTCCACCCGGGCAGCGAGCGTTTCGGCGTCCCCCCGCATCCCGGCGTCCGGGTACTTGTCCCGCAGCTGCGTGAGAAACTCGACGGCGCGCTGGAGGTTCTTCGTGTCCCCGGTGCGGTAGAGCGCGAACGATACGTAGTACAGCGCCTCGCCCGCATATGCCGACCGCGGGTAGCGGCTGATCACCTGACTGAACAAGTCGACGGCTTCCTGGTACCGGTTGCGACTGAGCGCGCGACGCGCCGCCCGATACAGGGAATCGGCGGGATCCTGCTGGTCCCGCGACTCCTCCGGCCACGTGTCGAACGCCGGCACGGCGGGAAGCGCGACCATCGCATCGACCGCCAGTGCTTCGACCTGGGCCGCCGTGGCGGCCAGCACGGGAGCGTGCATCACCATCGCGTCGAGCTGCGGAGTCGATGCCACGAGGGCCGCCGCCGCCGCTTCGAGCGCGTCCACCGACACGACCAGCGGCGCGATCGCGGCCGCGCGCGGGCGCTTCGCCGCGGGCACCCGCGGCGCCCGCGGCGTGGTGTCCTGGACAAGCGTGGTGACGGCGAGCAAGAGGGGCACGATGTACATCAGAGCACTCCTTCAGTGCGCACCGGCACGGGCCCGGAAGGGATCGCCGAGCGCAGCTTGGGCAGCACGTTGCGTTGGTCCATGCCTTGGGTGATCAGGTCGGCGTCGCGCGCGCTGCGCCCCGACTCGAGCTGCGAGATCTGCACCAGGACGAGCTCCAGGTCCTCGAGCAACGCGCGCCGATGCGGGTCGTCCGCCGCCGGGGAATCGAGCATCAGGCGGGTCGTGGCAAGCAGGTCGCGCGCCTGACCCGCCAGGCGCGCGTCGGTCCGACCGGCGCGGAGGTCGGCGCGGAAGTCGGTGAGAAAGGCTTCGGTGCGAGACAGGTACTGGGTTGCCGCTACCTGATAGACGACGTCCGAGCCGCCGGCGGAGTCGGTCGTCTCCGGGTGCGCGGTCCAGCGGCCGATCCCGATGCCGAGCACCACCAGCGCCGCCGCGGCCAGCGTCCAACGCAGCCACGGCCGGAGCTCGATCACTCGGGCGGCGCGGCGCTGCCGCTCGGCGGCGATCCGCGCCCACATTTCCTCACGGGGAGTGGGGCGTGGGGAGTGGTACGTCTGGGCCGCGTCCCGCAGCCAGTCGGTAAACTTGTCGTCGTCGTGCATCATGACACCCACTCTCCCGCGAAGTCCGCGAGCGCCTCGCGTAGCTTGGCGCGCGCCCGCGACAGTTGCGCCTTCGATGTGCCCGTCTCGACGCCGAGCGCGACGCCGATCTCCTCGTGCGTGTAGCCTTCGACGTCGTGCATCACGAACACCGTCCGGTAGCCCTCGGGCAGCGCGTCGATCGCGCGCCGCAGCCGGATCTTCAAGTCGGGCTCCGCTTCGCGGCGCGCCAGGCCGACACCGTGCGCATCATCCAGGTCCGCCTCCCGCTGCCGGAACCGCTTGACCTTGCGCAGCCCGTTGAGCACGACCGACGTCGTGATCGCGTGCAGCCAGGTCGAGAGGGCGGAGTCGCCGCGGAACGTGTCGAGCCGCTCGAACGCGCGGATGAACGTCTCCTGCGTGAATTCCTGCGCCAGCCCGTCGTCGCCCGCCAGCCGGTACGCCAGGCGGTAGACACGGTCGACATGAGTGTCGTACAGAGCGCGCTCGGCGACGCCGTCCCCGGCGCGGACGCGGTTGATCAGATCTCGTTCGTCCACGGAGCTCCGAGGTGCCGGGGGGGGGCCACGCTCGTACCTACCCCTCTGACACGGGGGGAGGGGAAAGGGTTACGTGGGGGGGCCTAACGCAGGAGGGCGTGCAGTCCCAGGCCCCCCGCCAGGGCGAGGAGCAGAGACGCCAGCGTCCCGATCAGGAAGTACTCGGCGAACTCGCGGTCCTCCAAGGCCTTGAAGCGGGCGACCGACTTCGCCGCGACGATCAGCCCGAGCGCCCCGTACTGGCCGAGTAGCACCAGGGTGAGGGCGATGGCGCGCTCCAGCGACCCGATCGTGCGCCCGCGCGCGATATCGATGGCACCGGCGGTGCGGTCCTCGTCGCGTCGCATGTGGAGAGCGGGCAGGTCGAGCACGGCCCGCACTACGGTCATGCCGCGGAGGCAGACGTAGAGGTAACCCGTGACGTACAGGCCGATCTCACCCCAGCGGTACCCGACCCGGCTCGGCACGGCGAGGCTGGTGAGCAACTGGCCCGCGATGACGGCGGCGAGCACGAACACCGCTTCGCCGAGTAGCAGGCTGCGGCCCCGACGGCGGCCGTCGATCTGGGTCGGCAATAATACGCCGGCGAGGGTGTAGCCGAGCAGCGGGATGACCGCGAGCGGATTCACTAAGCCTCCAGGATGGCCGCGCGGAACATCTTATCGCCCGCGGCGACGATGGGCCAGGCCATCCGGCGCGCGAGGTGCGAAACCGCGCTACGGTCCACCTTTAGGGCGGCTGCCGCCTCGGCAGGGGAGCCCAGGCGCAGCAGGGTGGCGGTGTGGCGCTGCCGCGGCGTCCAGCTCCAGTACAGCGCCGAGTAGTAGGGAACGAACAGCGCGACGGCGGCGGGGAACGCGCCGAACGCCAGGACCAAGCGGTCCCGCTTCGCCGCCTCGAGGGCGCCGCGGGCGGCGTGGAAGCAGGGCCCGTCGAGCTCGGGGGCGGTGGCCCGGGGGGAGAGGGGTGTGGTCAGCGCGCCGCGACCGCAGGCGATCACCCACTCGACATCGGGAAAGTCGAGCCGCAGGAGATGGACGATCTCCCACAGCGGCTCGGCGCCGGTGAGGAGGCCCTGGACCTCGTCGCCGAGCGTGACGGCGAAGCGGGCGGCGAGGTGGCGGCGCCAGCGGCGGGCATAGGCGGGGAGGGCGGCGCGGAGCCGGGCCTGGAGGCGGGCGCGCGCCGGGGGGAGCAGGCGGCGCGAGGCCACCGCGTCGGCGATCAGGGCGACGTAGGCTTTTGACATTTTACGTCACAATCGTCACATATGACGAATTACGTCATATAATAGCCTTGTGACGATAACTGTCAACGGGTGCCGAACAGCCGGTCCCCCGCGTCTCCCAGGCCGGGGAGGATGTAGCCTTTCGCGTTCAGCTCCCGGTCCAGCGCGGCGGCGTAGACGGGGACGTCGGGGTGGGCGTCGAGCATCGCCTGCACGCCCGCCGGCGCCGCCACGAGGCAGAGAAACCGCACGCGCGGAGCGCCCGCGCGCTTCAGAGCGCTCGCCGCCGCCACGGCCGAGCCGCCGGTCGCGAGCATCGGATCGAGCACGAAGAAGGTCCGGTCCTGCTCCCCCGACGGGATCTTGAAGTAGTAATCCACGGGCCGCAGCGTGTCGTGGTCGCGATACAACCCGATGTGGCCCACGCGCGCGGAGGGGATGAGCTGGGAGATGCCGTCGACCATCCCCAGCCCCGCGCGCAGGATGGGCACCAGCGTCAGCTTCTTGCCGGCCACCTGGCGGCCCGCCGTCTTCTCCAGGGGCGTCTCGATCTCGACGGGCTCGAGCGGCAGATCCTTGGTCACCTCGTAGGCCATCAGCATGGCGATCTCGTTGACCAGCTGCTTGAAGTCGCGCGTGCTGGTGCGCCGGTCCCGCAGGATCGTGAGCTTGTGCTGAATGAGGGGGTGACTCAGCACGGTGAGGTTCGGGAAGGCCGTCTTACCCATGGGCGGGAAGGTAGGTATTTTCTTCCGCCTCGCAAACGCAACACCTCTCGTGAGGGGACTACCATGTGGAAGGCCCTAGCACTGGCCGGTTTGGCGTTCGTCGCCGCGCCGCTCCCGGCACAGACCGTTGACTCCATCATCGCCAAGTACGTCCAGGCGTCCGGCGGCATGGCCCGCATTCAGGCGCTGCAGACGTTGCGCCGCGCCGGGAAGTACACGGGCGGCGGTGGATTCGAAGCGACGGTCGTGCAGGAGAACAAACGTCCCAACAGCGTGCGCGAAGAGTTTTCGCTGCAAGGCATGACGGGGATCAACGCGTACGACGGTCACAACGGGTGGAAGATCGAGCCGTGGAACGGCAAGCGCGATCCCGAAGCCCTGGGCGAAGACGAGATGCATGGGATTCTCGACGACGCGGACTTCGACGGACCACTCGTCAACTACCAGGCAAAAGGCAATCGCGTCGAGTTTCAGGGATTGGAGCAAATCGAGGGGAGCGACGCCTACAAACTCAAGGTCACACGCCCGAATGGCGACGTCAGCTTCTACTATCTGGATACCGAGTACTACGTCCCCATCAGAATCGACACACAGCGGATGATCCGCGGCGCCCCGCAAGAATTCGAAACCTCGCTCGGCGACTACAAGCAGGTCAACGGCGTGTATCTGCCGTTCTCGTCCGAGTCGGGGGCGAAGGGCAGCAGCAGCGCGGACCGCTCGAAAATCACATACGACAAGATCGAGGCCAACGTACCGCTCGATAACCAGCGGTTCGCACGGCCGGGAGCGCGCCCATGAACCTTCTCCTGCTGCTCCTGATCGCGCAGCAACCGTCGACCGCTGTCAAGGCGGATTCGGAAGCGATTTCCGGCCTCGGCGCGCGCAACATCGGCTCGGCAGCGATGAGCGGGCGTATCGCGGCGCTCGATGCCGTGCACGAAGGCGCACGGCTCACGATCTACGTCGGCGCGGCGAGCGGCGGCGTGTGGAAGTCGACGAATGGCGGCACGACGTTCAAGCCGGTGTTCGACAAGCAGCCCGTTCAGTCGATCGGCGCGGTGACGGTCGATCCGAAGAATCCCAGAGTGATCTGGGTCGGCACCGGCGAATCGTGGATGCGCAACAGCGTGTCCGTCGGCGACGGCATCTACCGGTCGGACGACGGCGGTGACAACTGGACCAACATGGGGCTGCGCGAGTCCGAGCACATCGTCAAGATCCTCGTCGATCCCAACGAAACCAACACAGTCTACGTCTGCGTGCCCGGCAAACTCTGGAGCGACAGCGAGGACCGGGGTGTGTACAAGACGACCGACGGCGGCAAGACGTGGACCAAGGTGCTGCGGGGTGCCAACGCGTCGACCGGCTGCTCGCTGATGTCGATGGATCCTGCGCATCCCAAGACGCTCTACGCGGGGATGTGGGATTTCCGCCGGCGGGGCTGGACGTTCCG
>Ga0066710_100001288_pt1 | contig 18398 bp, 16 predicted proteins | sample GraSoiAngelo_159_FD_79666 | JGI IMG/M metagenome (GOLD analysis project Ga0066710, IMG submission 79666) | Grasslands soil microbial communities from the Angelo Coastal Reserve, California, USA - 14_1009_16_40cm | ecosystem: Environmental > Terrestrial > Soil > Grasslands | place: USA... | reverse complement strand
GACGCCCTCTGCGACGAGCGCTTCGACCGCTGGGTCGACGAGCTCCGCGAGTTCTGCGCCATCCCGTCCGAGACGGATCAGTTTCCCGATCTCGAGCGGGCTGCAGGATGGGTCGAGGGGCGTCTGCGAGCCGCCGGCGCCGAAGTGACGGTGCTACGAGAAGAGGGCGTCCCGCCGCTCGTCGTCGGTGAGCTGGGGACGGGGCCGCGCACGTTGATCGCCGTGCAGCACTACGACGTCCAGCCAGCGGCCCCACTGGACCTGTGGGACACGAAGCCCTACGACCCGAGCCTGCGCGACGGGCGCCTCTACGCGCGTGGCGTGTGCGACGACAAGGGCGAGCTCCTGCATCGCATCCAGGCGGTCGAGGCCCTGCGAGACGCGATGGGGGAGCTTCCCTGCCGGGTTCGCTTCGTGGTGGAGGGTGAGGAGGAGAGCGACAGCGCCCACCTCGCCAGGCTGCTGGCCCAGCGACCGGGGTTCTTCGAGGGCGAGGGAGCGCTCATCGAAGGGGGCGGCGTCGACGAGAAGGGCCGGCCGCAGCTCGTCTGCGGCGTACGCGGGATGGTGTACGCCGAGCTATCGGTCCGCACGCTCGGCTTCGACGCACACTCCGGCGGCGCCCAGCTGCTCCCCAACGCCGCCTGGCGGCTCATCGAGGTGCTCGCCACCCTGCGAGCGCCGGACGGAACGGTCACCATCGATGGCTTCCTGGACGACCTCGCCTCACCGACGCAGGAGCAGCTGGATCACCTGCGGACGCTTCCCTTCGAGGAAGAGGAGATCAAGCGCATCTACGAAATCCGCGAGTTCGTGGGCGGTCTCACTGGCAGGGCGGCGCAGATCGCCGACACCTTCCGGCCGACCTGCAACATCTCGGGCATCAGCTCCGGCTGGACCGATGCCGGCGTGAAGACGATCACGCCGGCGGAGGCGTTCGCCAAGGTGGACATGCGCCTGATCCCTCACCAGGACCCCGCGCTTATCGCCGAGCAGCTGCGCGCGCACCTGGATCGGCGTGGCTTCCAGGACGTGGCGATGACCGTCTTCCGTGGTGAGCATCCGTACTGGACGCCCATCATCGACCCCATGGTCGATGCAGCCGAGCGCGCGCACACCGGGATCTTCGAGGAGCGGCCACTACGCTGGTTCAGCGCCGGCGGAACCGCACCGATGCACCAGGTCTGCGCTCCGCACAGCCTGCCCATGGTGACGCTGGGCGCCGGCGACCCGGAGGTGCGCGCCCATGCGCCGAACGAGAGCTACAGCCTCGACCTGATGCGACGGGCCATTCGCGTGACGGGTCGCTTCCTCCAGGAGTTCGCGGCCATCGAGGCCTGACTGCGGATCAGCCGGCCGCGCCGGCAGCGTCGCTCGCGTCTCCCGCCAGGTAGGTCGCCAGCTGCGGCGCCGTCAGGGGCCGCGCGAAGTAGTAGCCCTGCCCAAGCTCCGCGCCGATCGTGCGTAGTCGGGCTGCCTGCTCGGGTCGTTCGATTCCCTCGGCGAGGGTGACCAGGCCAAGCGTCGCGGCCAGGCGGATGATCGAACGCACCACGGCCAGGGTCTCCCGTCCCGAATCGAGCCCGGCGACGAATGACCTGTCGATTTTCAGCATGTCGACAGGCAGCTCGGGGAGGTAGCTGAGGGACGAGTAGCCCGTTCCGAAGTCGTCGATCGCCAACCGCACTCCGAGCTGCCGGATCCTGCGCATCGAGGCCAGCGTCGGCTCGGAGCGCTCCAGCAGCAACGATTCGGTGAGCTCCAGGATCAGCCGGCCGGGGGCCAGGCCCGTTTCGTGGAGGACGGTGCTGACCTCGTTGGCGAAGTCGTCGCGTCCCAGCTGCACCGCGGACACGTTGACCGAAACGCGCAGCTCGCGGCCGAGCTGGGAATGATCGAGCGAGCGGATCTCGCGACAGGCGGTCTCCAGCACCCAGCGGCCGATCGGCACGATGAGCCCGGTCTCCTCCGCGATGGGGATGAATTCGGTCGGCCCAACCAGCCCGGACGGTCGTTCCCAGCGCGCCAGCGCTTCCACCGCAATCACCTCGCCAGATGTGAGGTCGAGGATCGGCTGGTAATGAATCGTCAGCTCCCCGCGCTCGAGGGCCTGGCCCAGGTCCTCCCGCATGCTCAGGCGTCGCACGGCCGCTTCGCGCATGTGGGGGGCGTAGATGGCGCTGCGGCCCTTCCCGAGCATCTTGGCGGTGTGCATCGCCACGTCCGCGTTGCGCAGCGCCTCCTCGGCGCTGCGCTCGGACCGGTCGGGGAATGCGATCCCCACGCTGGCGGATGGCGAGACAGATTGCCCGTCAAGGAGCAGCGGTTCGCGAACTCTCCTGAGAAGTCCGCCTATGGCGGCGTCGATCGCCTCTCGACTGCCGCGGTGGAGCAGCATCGCGAATTCGTCGCCACCGAGCCGTGCGGCAGTGTCCGGCGGGGCCAGCTCTCGCTGGAGCCGCTCGGCGACCTCTACCAGCAGCCGGTCACCCGCCGCATGCCCCAGGCTGTCGTTGATGGTCTTGACGTCGTCGAGATCGACGAGCGCCACGGCCAGGAGGCCACCAGCCACTTCCTCCGTCGCGCGCGCGGCCAGGTCATGCGCCAATCGGTCCAGGACCAGCGGGCGGTTGGGTAGGCCGGTGAGCGGATCGGTGAACGCCTGGCGACGCAGCTGGTCCTCGAGCTCGCGGCGCTCGGTGACGTCGCGGCAGTTGAGCACGATCCCGCCCACCTCGGCGTCGGTCAGCAGGTTGGTGCCCGCTACTTCGAGCCAGCGCCAGCGTCCATCGGCATGGCGGACGCGAACCTCTCCGCTGTGCGTGGCAGAAGGATCCGCGGCCAGACGCGCGAGAGCCGCCTTCATCCAGTCACCGTCCTCGGGATGGACGAGGTCGGGAAGGCTTCGATCGGCCCATGCCTCGCTGGGCTCTCCCAGGATCGCGCCGATGGCCGGACTGACGTAGCGCGTCATCCCATCGGCGTCCACCAGGAGCACAAGGTCGGTGGAGTTCTGGACCAGGGAGCGGAAGCGCGCTTCGCTGCGGCGCAATCGACCGGCAAGGTCCGATAGGAGCCGGTTGGCGCCCCGGAAGGCGCCCCACAGCAGGCCCAGCAGCACGAGCCCGAGCGCCCCGACGATGAGCAGCACGTCCCTGCGGGTCGTGTCGATTCCGGCCTGGAGCGGGCCAGCATCCTGGTACACCTCGTAGGCGCCGATCGGGTCGCCCCCCGACGGCCCGCTGATCGGCATGTAGATCTCCAGCACCACCGGCGCGATGCCGCGCTCGAAGACGTTCTCGTCGGCGTTGGGTGCCGTGATCTCGGTTGCGGTGTCGCCGTCGAGCGCTTCGGCGAGCTCGTCGGAGACCGCAAAGCGATGCCCGCGCAGGTCGGGCAGATCGCTGAAGACAACCGTTCCATCCCGTCGCCAGATCTTGATGCGCAGGAGCCGGTCGCCGCCGGTCAGCTGCTGCAGCTGGCCGTTGACCGAGGAGGCCAGCTTCGGATCGATGGGGTCATCGAGGGATGCCCGGGCCAGCAGCGGATCGACGTAGCCGTGGACGACTGCTCCGACGGCGCGAACTGCCTCATCGATCCCGGTCTGCTGTTGATGGCTCGCCACGGTGGTGGAGACGGCGACCGCGGTCGCGAGCACCAAGCCTGCTGCCAGGATCGGCACCAGCAGCTGGAGGGAGGGTAGCCGTCGACCGATATGGAGGTTGGGGACCTTGGGCATGCCCTTTCCCGTTCGGCTGAGATGGACGCGAACCGTACGGTACGGAGCCTCGCGGGCCCGGCGGATAGCCCAATGGTCCCGGTTAGGTCCCGCTTGCCTTGCGGGCACGCGCAGCCCGCGGCGGTGCGCCGCCTCATGGCCTCGGTCGGTCGATCAAGGCATAGGCGCAGTCAGCGTCAACTGGAGGATGGGAGCAACGGCAGCGACTAGCTGTTCGGGCGCGGCCGCCGTGAGTGGAGTGACCCCGACCACGAAACGTCCGAACACGAGACCCACGACCTGGGACCAGATGAGCGAAGCCCGCAGCTCCGGCTGATCGACCCCCAGTTCCCGGATCGCCGGAAGCAGGCTCGATTCGAGAATGCCACGCAGGGCTTCAGCTGCCCGCGGATCACTGGTGGCGGATCGTGCGATTCCCAGCAGGACCTGTAGCGACCGCGGCTGCCCCCAGATGGAAACCGCGAACCGCATCATCCGCTCCCCGAGTCCGTCGAGCCCGCCCCTCACCAGCAGAGCAGCCAGGTGCTGCGGGTCGAACGGTAGTTCGATGCTGGCGACGAACAGCTGCTCCTTCGAGCCGAAATAGTGGTGAACGAGCGCGGGGTCGACGCCCGCGGCGCGCGCGATCCCCCGGACCGTCGCTCCCTCGAAGCCGCTCTCGCCAAACGCCGCCCGAGCCGACACCAGGATCCTGTCGCGGGTGCCAGTACGCCCCGGCCGCCGCCCGCTCCGCGCCATCAGGCGACCTTCTGCCGTGCGAGTGCGACGAAGGCCTCCTCGAATGTCGCGGGTACGACCTCGAGGCGCGCCTCGACCTCCGCGCCGCGTAATGCCGCATCAACGTCGGCCGCCGGGCGGTCTGGGATCCGCAGGCGACGTCCAACCAGCGCGACCGGTAGCCCGCGGTCATCAAGAGCTGCGAACGCGTCTTCCCAGCGAACCGCCGTCACCACGACGGTCTGCATGCCGCCCATGATGGCCGCGGCGCTGCCGGACGCCACCACCCGACCGGAGACCATGACCACCAGCCGATCGCACTCGGACGCCTCGCTCATGTGGTGGGTTGTGGCCAGCACTCCGGCGCCGCGCTCGGCCCCGGCCCGAACGGTCTCCCACAGCCGGGCGCGTGCCAGCGGCTCGACTCCCGACGTCGGCTCGTCGAGGACCAGAAGCTCGGGGTCGTGAGCGAGCGCCGCAGCGAAGGCGACCCGACGTCGCAGACCGAGCGACAAGTCGCGAACGAGGACTCGCGCGGATGCGCGGATCTCCGGATCGAGGCGAGCCGCCACGACCCGATGACCGAACGCCCGAGCCGCGAACGCGAGATTCTCTGCGACGGTAAGGTCCTCGTACAGGCCCAGCGATTGCGGCACGTACCCGAGCCGCCGTCGCGTGTCGCGGCTCGGCGGGCTGCCGAAGAGGGTGACCGTGCCCGCCGTCGGGCGCAGTAGCCCGAGGGCGAGCCGGATGAGGGTCGTTTTGCCGGCGCCGTTGGCGCCCAGCAGCCCGACCACCTCGCCGGGCTCGACGGCCATGGCGACCTCACGCACGGCGTACTCCGCACCGAATCGCCGGCTCACCGCCATGGTGGCCATCTGGCTCATGCCGCCACCTCGGGCTGGCTCGCCTCGTAGGCGAGCTGGGCCATCACCAATCCGTCCTCCAGGTCGGGCTCGATCAGGCGAGCGCCCTCCGGCGCCCGGCCATCCGGCGACCAGACCCGCCACCGCCCGGCTCGGCGCCAGGCGCGCCAGTCGTCGATTCGCCCGCCGAGCTCGTACAGCTCACCCGGGACGGCGCGCCGGATCTCCTCCGGCGTGCCGAGTGCCAGCGGTCGCCCGCGAAGGAGGACCAGCACCGAGCCAGCGCGCTCAGCTTCGTCCACATAGGTGGTGGCCATGAGGACGGCGGTCCCCGCCGCCGCCAGCTCCGCGATCAAGCGCCACAGCTCGGCGCGACTGACCGGATCGACCCCGGTGGTGGGTTCGTCGAGGACCACGAGCTCCGGCTCGTGGACGATCGCCACCGCCAGCGCCAGCTTCTGGCGCATGCCCCCCGAGAGAAGCCCTGCCAACCGGCGCCGGGCCGCCATCAGATCCGTCCGGTCGAGCAGCTCCCCGATGCGCGATCGTGCTACGCCACGGCTTAGGCCGTAGGCGCGCGCGGCGAACGCCAGGTTCTCGTCGACCGTCAGGTCGCCATAGGTGCCCGACCCTGCCGACATGTAACCGACCTGGCGTTTCTCTGGCCGCCGGACGCGGCCCTCGCTCGGTCTCACGGCGCCGACGAGGACGCGCAGGAGGGTCGTCTTGCCTGCGGCGTCGGCCCCGATGACCGCAGTCACCGCCCCCGCGCCAACACCCAGGCTGACGCGCTCCAGGGCAGTGAGCCTCCCGAAGCGGACCGTCACACGGTCGAGGCCCCAACCGGTGGTCCGGTCTTCGGGTAGCCGTCCCCTCGAGGCGATCACGCCGACGCCTCCGCCTCGGAACGCCGATGACGGCTTCCTGTGCCTGAGGGCGCCAAGTCGCGCTGGAAGCGCAACACCGAGAGCCCAAAGACGATCACTCCGAGCAGGAGGAGCATCCCCATCGGAACCAGCAGCGCATCGAACGGCGCAGCGCGGATCATCACGCCGCGGGCGATCTGCACGAAATAGGTGAGCGGCAGGAGGTACCCGATCCATCGAACTCCGATCGCCATCGAATCCAGCGGGAAGATCATCCCGGAGAGGAGGATCTGCGGCAGAAGGGTCATCATTGCCAATTGGATCGCCTGCCCCTGGTTCTGGCTGACAGTCGAGATCAGGACGCCCATTCCGAGCGCCACGAACAGGAAGAGCAGGGCACCGATCGCGAAGATCCACGGCGCTCCACTGAAGGGCACGCCAAAGATCCACAGCCCGGCCACCACCACGATCACCAGGTCGACGATGGCGACCCCGAAGTAGGGCAGGACCTTGCCCAGGAACACGTCGCGCGGCCGGAAGGGCATGACCGCCAGCTGCTCGAGCGTGCCGCTCTGCCGCTCGCGCACGACTCCAAGGCTGGTAACGATCGTGCCGATGAAGACGAGAACCAGGCCCATCAACGCCGGCACCATCACGAAGGAGGTGGCCAGGTCCGGATTGAAGAGGACCTCCGCCTTCGGCAGCGACGGATTTGCGGCCAGGGCACGCAGGACCGATTGCGCCCCGAACAGGTTGGCGCCATCCACCAGCACGGCGGGATGCTGGGGATCGGCGATGACCACCACCGTGGCCTGCGCTCGTCGCAGGGCGTCGATCGCCTGGTCGCGTCCCCATTCTGGGTGCGTCGCGATGACATCCATTCGCGACGGAACGTTGGATGCAGCCTCCTCAGCAGCCGGTCCGGCGACGATGGTCGGGACCTTGTCGATGTCGAAGCGCGCCGCGTAGCCAAAGACTACGAGCAGGACCACCGGCAGGACGATCATCATCGCCACCGTGCGGCGGTCGCGCGCCAGCTGCCGGAGCTCCTTCAATGCCATCGCCAGCATGCGCAGAACCTCCTCGGTTTCAATCGGGCCATCGGTCTAATTCAACGTCCGATGAATTCTACATCCGATGAATTCCTCGTCAAGCGCCTTCTGCGGCCGCCAGCTTCAACCCCGCGTCACGCTTCCTTCATGTGCTGCGATTACACTCAGACCATGTTTTCGTTCCTGAACCCGGCCAAGAGCCGGATGCCCGAGCCGGGCAGCGCGCTCGCCGGCCGTCCGAATCCGATTCCAACCGCTGAACGCCATTTCGTGAACGGCGCCGCGCTCAAGCCGCCCTACCCCGCTGGCACCGAGATCGCCGAGTTCGCGTTCGGATGCTTCTGGGGCGCGGAGAAGGTCTTCTGGCAGACCCCGGGCGTGGTGGTCACGGCGGTCGGCTACCAGGGCGGCTACACGCCGAACCCGACGTACGAGGAGGTCTGCTCAGGCAAGACCGGCCAGGCCGAATCGGTCCGGGTGGTCTACGACCCGACCAAGGTCAGCTACGAGCGGCTGCTCAAGGTCTTCTGGGAGGATCACGACCCGACGCAGGGCATGCGCCAGGGTAATGACGTGGGCACGTCGTATCGGTCGGCGATCTTCACCCACACCGATGCGCAGCGCGCCGCCGCCGAGGCGTCACGCGACGCGTACCAGGTCGAGCTGTCCAAGGCCGGATACGGTCAGATCACGACCGAGATCCAGCCGGCGCCCGAGTTCTACTTCGCCGAGGACTACCACCAGCAATACCTCGCCAAGGTCCCGAACGGCTACTGCCCGGTTCACGCGACCGGCGTGAAGCTCACGGAGCCCGCCATCGAAATGGAGCAGGTCTAACCGCCAGGTATCGAGGCATCTGCTACCGCGCAGCCAGCGTGACTTTGATTCGGATCAGACCGTCAGGTCCGAAGGAGTAGCCGAAGCCGTCCTTCGTGAAGACCGGCGCCGGCCAGAAGACTTTGCCATCGAATTGGAAGCCTGGCATCGGCTTGTCCGAGCCAGAGTCTGCAGCCGAATCTTCGTAGAGGCCTCCGAGGAAGCGCCCTTTCGGGTTGAAGACCTGAACTGCCTGTGGCACGTACTGGAAGACGAAGATGTTGCCCGCAGCATCGAGACTGGGCTCGCCTGAAGCGCCGAGTTGCCCTGGGACGCTGCCCTGGTCGCCCCATGAATCGATGATGCGCCCGTTCGAGGGATCAAGGATCAGCGCGTGCCCAGTCCCATCGGTGAAGCCGAGGATCTTCCCGTCGCGTTGAATAGCAAAGCCATGCACCTGGAAGGCAAGACCGGGATGAGCAGGATCGACGAGCCGTCGCCAGACGAGCTTGCCGCTCGGGCTGAACTTCGTCAGCACTGACGTATCGTCGTCGCTCACATACAAGCTTCCGTCCGGGCCCAGGTGGCAGGACAGGACCAGCCCCAGCTGGCCGACGCCGATCTGGCGGACGAGCCTCCCGTCTCGCGTGAACACCTCGATGCGATTGTTCGCGCGCTCACCAACGTAGACGAGACCGGTCGGGCCCACCGCGATGCACCCTCCCGGCCCATTCTCGCTGCTGCCAGTGAGGTCAAACTGTCCACGGCCGCTTCCGAACTGGCCCCAGGATTGGACCGGTCGACCAGCTCTTGGATCCAGGATCGTGACTTTGGGATCCGTGTAGTCGGCCTTGGCGTGAAGGACGTACAGCATGCCGTCCGGACCGACTTCCATCGCGGCTGGAACGTGGATTCCGGTCTCGAACCATGGGAAGGTGGCGGTCACCGCAAACGGATTGGGCGCGGGGGATATCGATGGGCTGGAAGAAGGCCTGGTGGAGGGGCCAAGCATGGCGGCCAGCGGGGGCTCGGCCCAGGCGCGCAGGACGTTTGACTCGTCATCTACTTGGAAGACCAGGCCACCGGTAACGACCGGCGCTTCGTTCCCATGCACCGGATCGCGTGTCGTCCACAGCAGCTGGCCGTTGTCGGCGCGCAAAGCCACGAGAACCGATTCATTCTGCTGGACATACAGCGTGTTGCCAGCCAGGGAAGCTGGCCGCCATGAGAACCCGATCTGCGGGTTGTGCCACACGATCTGGTACTCGGTACCCTTGTCGCGCAGCGCATAGACGCCATCGCCGTCGGCCGTCACATAGAGGATCCCGCCCCTAATCGGTCCCGGCGTGATTTGCTTGCCACTTGCGATTGCAAACGGTCGCCATCGGTTCTTGCCGGTCTTTCGGTCCAATGCGAACAGGGCACCGTTCGTGCCGGCCCCCTCGGCCGGCCTCGCGGCGACATAGATGGTGTCGCCGTCCATGACCAGGCCGGTTACGCTTTGACCACCGGTGTCGTGGTGCCACAGCTCCGCTTTGTCCACGAGACGGATCGCGTAGATGGTCCCGCCTGACACGACATACGCCGCCTCGTCATTGACGACATCTACGGTGACCTGACGGGCACCCGGTCCGTCCCACTGCCACCGCTTGCTTCCCGTTGCCGGATCCAGGCCGTAGACGTGACCGTCGGCGGAGCCAACCCATACGAGGCCGGAGCTAAGTGTCGGGCGAATGCCGGTGTTCGGGAGAGGGATCTTCCACCGCTCTGAGCCGGTGCGCGCGTCGATAGCGTGCAACGTCCCTCCCAGGTCGGCGGCGAACACGACGTCGTGATCGGCGAGAGCTGATTCTCCAAACCCGCCTGAGCCTGCAACGTCCCAGCGCAGTAGACCGGTCCTGGCGTCGTAGGCATGCAGGCCCTTCTGGTCACCGACCACGACCTGGCCTGAGACGACAATTGGGACGAAGTTGGCCACGGCGCCGAGCTGGCGCTGCCACACGACCGTTGGTTCACATTCTGGTCCTGGCCCTGGATAGACCGATGTCCGACTCAGGTCCGCTCGGTAGGCAGGAACATCTGCGATGGTCGGTGGCGTTGCTCCGGCCGCGAAAGAGGCACATGGCGCCGCGGCAATCGGGCTTGATGGCTTGGTCGGAGAGCGGCTGGCGGCCAGCAGGATCGCGACCGCTCCGATCCCGGCCAGCAGAACGGCACCGATGGCCATGCTGGCGCGGCGGATCCGGGCGGGCGGGCCGGTGACTGGTTCAGCCGACACGGGCGCGACGGCAAACAAGGCGATCGGCTCGGCGATGCCCTTGAGCCGAGGAGATCCGCGCGGGACGAAGCGCACCGGCATCCTCGTGCGCGTCAGCGATCGCACGGTATCGGTTACCAGGAGCTCCCCTGGTCGCGCTTGGGCGCAGACACGCGCGGCGATGTTCACGGCCAGGCCCACTGGCCCCTCGCCGCCATCCGTGGTCTCTCCCGCGTGGACGCCCACGCCGACGTGGATCGGCTGGCCGGGGATGCGCGCTGTCGCGTCCGTCGCGGCTGCGATGATCGCCAGGCCGCCTTCGATGGCGCTCGATGCGGATGGGAAGACGATGTAGAAGCTGTCGCCCTCGGTCTTGATCTCAGCGGCCCCGAAGCGCGCGATGACATCGCGCATGAGAGCGCGGTAGGACTTCAAGAGGGCGGCCGCAGCGTCGTCGCCGTGGGACTCGACGAAGCGGGTGTAGCCGCGCAGGTCCGCAAAGAGAAACCCGCGGGTCGAACTCGGCTGAAGTGTTGTCATCCCAACCCTGGACGGCGCAGCTGCGGATACGCGTCATCAGCCTACGGCCACTGTCCACCTTTCCCGTGCCGACCGACCGGCGGGTGGCGAGAGTCCACTACGATCTGACCCTTACCTCGTGCGGGAAGGCAGTGCATGGAGCCGAGCCTCAGATACGCCCGCACCAGTGACGGCGTCGCCATCGCGTACACCCTGACGGGCGACGGGCCGGCGCTGGTCTGGCTGCCGCCCGTGCCGCTGAGCAATGTCTTCGGCCAGTGGCGAGTGCCCCGCTTCCGAGACGCATACCAGCGGCTCGGTGAGCACCTGCGCCTGGTCATCTACGACGGCCGTGGCACGGGCCATTCGCAGCGCGACGTGGACGATTTCAGCCTCGAGGCCATGCTTCGCGACCTGGACGCGGTGGTGGATCACGCCGAGCTCGAGACGTTCGCGCTCCTCGGCTACTACTCGTCGGCGGTAACCGCGATCGCCTACGCCGCCCGCCACCCGGAGCGGGTCACGCGGCTGGTCCTCTTTGGGGGCACGATGCGATTGCTGGACGCAATGAGCCCGCCCGAGTCACAGGCCCTGGTGACGCTGATCGATCGCGATTGGGACCTCTTCGTCGATTCTGCTGCGCGGGCCTGGATGGGCTGGTCGATCGGCGAGGAGGGACGACTGGTGGCCGATGCATTCCGCACCGCCACGACCCCGATCGCCGCTCGCGCCATGATCGAGGCTGCACGCTACATGGACGTCTCCGCCGACGTCGAAGCGGTCCATGTCCCTGCATTGGTGGTGCATCGCCAGGGCGAACGAGAGATCCCGCTGGAGGTGTCTGAGCAGCTTGCGCAGGCGCTGCCCGACGGCCGCCTTCTGCGACTCGAAGGCTCATCAGCCGGCCTCTTCTTCGAGGACCCCGATTCGGACCTGGCTGTCTTGCTCGACTTCCTCACCGGCGAGCCTGGCGTGTCGGCCGCATCGCGATCCGCGGCGCAACGATTAGTCGGCGCTGGAGGCGACCACGACCGCTCGCGTGGCGTCTTCATCAGCATCTCCGAACGACAGAAGGAGGCACTCGGGCGCCCCTTCAAGGCTCTGCTCGGGGAGAACGGCATCCGCGGCTTCATCGTCTCGGATGAGCCGCGACCGGAGGGCACCTGGACTCCGGAGGAGAAGGTCGACGCCTACCTCGACCGGTCCGATGCGGTGGTCGTGTTCGCAACCGCCGATCTCGAGGCAGGCGACGACCGCTACACGAGGCCGAATATCGGTGACGAGATCGGGCGGGCCAGGTCCAAGCCGCACCTCCGCAACCGCATCTGCGTGCTAAAGGAGCACGGCGTCACGCTGCCCAGCAACATCAACCCCGCATACGAGGCGTTCGAGGTGGCTCATCCGGAAGAAGGGTTCCAGCGGGCGCTGGGCCAGCTGCGCGAATGGGGCCTCCGACTTGTTGGGCAGCCGGCTTCCCCGCCGGCCTCCACCGGCAGCAACCGCTAAGGACTGAGGGTTATCGGTTGCTGAATTCGACGGCTACTTCTTCTTGGTAGCCGCCGCCTTCGTCGTCTTCGGCGCGGGGGCGGGCTTCTTTGCGGGCTTGGTTTCCTTCTTGAGGTGGTGGCTCACGCTCATTCCTCCGTGATCCGCCTGGTCGCGGACGCAAATGTTGGTCACCGGATCTTAGCGAGGCGCACCCGGCTGCGGGGCAGATTTGGAGCGAGCTTCCCGACGTCGCGCCACCTCCGTCCGAACGGCAGGCGCGACCTCCCGGCCGAAGGTCTCGACCTGGCTTGGATCAGGATCGACGGGCCACAGAATGAACGTGTCGAGGCCGACATCGGTCACCCAGCCAGCCAGGAGCTCAACCCAGTCCTCGACGCTGCCCGAAAATGCGCCACCCGAAACCCCAGGACCGATGCTTCCAGAGACGTTGAGCATGCGCCGAATCTCCGATGGTTCGCGGCCCGCCGCCACTGCCGCGCCGTCGATCACCTCCTGCGCCTCAGCGATCTCGGGGATGCCGATCATCCCGAGCGACGGGATCCAGCCGTCGGCCGACCGGCCGATGAGTCGCAGCATCCGCGGACGGTAGGCTCCGATCCAGATCGCGATCTGGTGCGCCGGGAGCGGGCCGGGGTGGTAGCCGTGAGCCGAGTAGTGGGTCCCTTCGAAATGCACGGATCGCTGGCCACTCCAGGCCTGGCGAATGATGGCGATCGCCTCCTCGAGGGCCTCGACGGCCTGTCCTGGCGTGCGTCGTGGCCCGCCCATGGCCGCGATCGCGTCCCAGAAGCTGCCCGCGCCCAGACCCAACTCGAAGCGACCGCCGCTGAGAACGTCGAGGGTGGCAGCCTCCTTGGCCAGCATCGCCGGCGGCCGAAGCGGGAGGTTCGTCACATCGGCAAAGACTCGCACGCGCCCCGTGTTGGCGAGCAGGCTCGCCATCAGCATCCAGGTGTCCATGAACCGCCACTGGTACGGGTGATCCTGGATGCCGACCAGATCCAGCCCACTTTGGTCAGCGGCCGTCACGGCGACACGGATGGCGTCCATCTCGGAGGAGTTCGGCGCCACAGAGATGCCAAACTCGACCGGCCTGCCATAGTCCACAGCTCCGGGCGCCCTGGCGGGTGGATTGGTTAGCGCTGCTCGGCCGCTGGCTGAGGTGCTGGCGTAACGCGCGTGAGGCCATACGCCGCGAGACCGCCGCCCAGTCCGACGGCGAGCAGCACCCAGAGGAGCGGCTCGACGAGACCGAATCCGATCAGCCCGTCGGCCGAATAGGCTCCGGGACCGATGCCGAGGATCGCGAGCACGCCGGCCGCCAGCGCGAGGGGAAACTCGATCCCGCCGTTCTTGTTCCAGAATCCCTTGGGCAGATGCGCCTTCAGGATGATCACCACCGATTGGCCGATCAGCGCAGTCGCGGCCACCGGCGTGAAGAGCCCGATGGCAACCAGCAGGCCGCCGATCAGCTCAGCGCCGACAGACACGACCGTCCACAGCGGGGCGGGCTGAAAGCGCATGCCGGCCACGATCTTCTGCCAGCCTTCGATGCCCGGACCGTTCCACCAGCCGAATGCCTTCTGGGCGCCATGGGCCGCGAAAATGAGGCCCACCACCAGTCGAAGGACGAGGAGTGTCGAATCAGCGAGAGCCATGAGCCTGCCTGTCTTCCTGCGTGAGAGCGCTGCCCCTCAGCGTGCAGCGGTGATGCCAAGGCTAGGTCGATGTAGTTGCGTCTGCAACTATGAGTGAGCCGATGCGGGGCGGACGCGGCGTCGCCGCACGACGACGACACGATCGAAGGCGCCGGGAAGTACTCCCACGTTCCAGCCGCCAACGCGCGCCGCACTGGGGATGACGAAGCCGTCCGCGCCTGCATCTCGGGCCGCTCGCGCCACCGCAAGGCAGGCGCGGTTGGGCGCGTCCGGCGCCCAGTCGCCGGTCAACTCCTCGAGCGTCACGCCCAGAGCACGCCTGGTCGCCGCGGAGCGAAGATCCAGCACGCCCAGGTCGAGGTCGAGCGCGCACACGGCGCGCTCTTCCGCCTGCGGCGGGACGCGGCCCGAAGTCGCGCGCGACCACTCGGCCCACATCGTGTCGCGGTCGAGGGACGCATAGAGCGGCCACGGATCTCCGGGCTCGTGAAATCGCCCCGCGTGCGGCGCCGGCTGCTTGGGAGGTAGGCACCCAGGCACGTGGACGCCGGTCTGGCGGAAGGCGCGCGCTCGCAGCCGCTCGAGGACGAGGCCAGCCGGCGCCGATTGCCCGGAGCCGGCGGCCGCGGTCAGGTCGGATCCCCGCCGGCGTATGCGACTGCCGCTCCCCGAGCGAGCTCAACCCGACCGGCTGCGAGCTCGTCGATCGGCCGGCGGCCACCGAGGTAGGCGCTCGAGGCGGTGAACCATTGGCGTTGCGCGTCTCTCGAGAGTCCCGGTCCCAGCAGCGCCAGGATCGAGGCCAGATCGTCGAGACGACCGCGGTACTCGCGGCGTCGCGGAGTGACCCCGGCCCGCCAGCGCTCAACCGTGCGGGGATGGGCCCCGGTTGCGCGTGCCACGACCGGGACCGGCAGCCTGCGGATGACCGTTGCGACAGCCAGCGCCATGGCCCGATGCTAGAGGCCGGCCGGCTGCCTGTCGAACGTGGCGGGGAGCGTGAATCGGATCGTCGTCCCCTCCCCCTCCTGGCTCTGGGCACTGATCTCGCCGCCCTGCGCGACGACCAGCTCGCGGGCGATCGCCAACCCCAGGCCGGAGCCGCCGGAATCGGGCCCGCGAAAGAAACGCTCGAAGACGCGACTCGCGACCTCCGGAGCCATGCCGGTTCCGGTGTCCTGCACTTCGACCGCCACTGACCCGGACACCGAGTGGGAGGCGCGAACCGTGACCCGACCGCCTCGAGGCGTGTGGCGGAGAGCGTTGCTCAGCAGGTTGGCGAGGACCTGCTGGGTGCGCGTCGCGTCGATGTCGGGCGACGGCAGATCGTCGGGCACCTCCAGGTCGAGCGTGACGTCCGCGGCCTCCGCCCCGGCGCGGAAGCCCGCCACGGATTCGCGCAGGAGCTGCGCCAGATCGGTTGGCTCGCGATGCAGGCGTAGCTCGCCCGCCTCGGCCAGCGACAGGGTCCGCAGGTCGTCGACGAGCCGCAAGAGCGTCCGCGAGCTGTCCAGCAGCGCGGCGAGGTGCTCGTGGTCCGGCGGGTGGACGCCGTCCAGCAGGGCCTCGAGATTCCCCTGGATGACGCTGAGCGGCGTTCGCAGCTCGTGCGAGACGTCGGCGAGCAGCCGGCGGCGCTGCACGGCATCCCGTTCGAGCCGGCCAGCCATCTGGTTGAAGGCGCGCGCCAGGCCACGGATCTCGCGGGCGCCGCGCTCTGGCACGCGGACGTCGTAGTCGCCAGCCTCGACCCGGCCGGCTGCTTCGATCAGGTCGCCGATCGGTGCGGCCGCACGCCGTACGCCGCCGCCCAGCAGCAGGGCGACGACGATCACGAGGATGGCGAGCAGCGCACCGTGAGGGGCCGGCACCACCGCTCCCAGCGCACTGGCCAGGAGGAGGAAGACCAGCGTCGCCCCACCCACGGCGATCAGGACCAGCAGCGTCGCGAAGATCGCCACCCGCGCCAAAAATCGCCCGCGCATCCGCCGCCACGGGGGTCCTTGCCACCCACTCGGCGGCCAGGTCTCCCCCGCGGGCCACCACGGAGGACGCTGGCCAGGAGCTGCCCAACCGGGTCCTCCGCGCCACTGACGGCGCCAATGCCGCCGGTCCTCGTCGGTGTCAGGCATCGGCGAGCTTGTAGCCGACGCCGTACACGGTCAGCAGGTAGCGCGGCGTCCGCGGGTTCGGCTCGATCTTGCGCCGGATGTTCTTGACGTGAGCGTCGATCGCCCGCTCGTAGGAGTCGAAGGCGACCCCGTGGATCGCGTCGAGCAGCTGGGAGCGCGTGAAGATCCGGCCCGGCTGACGCGCCATGGCGGACAGGAGCTGGAACTCGGTAGTGGTCAGGTCGACCGCCTTGCCGCCGACGTCGACCCGCATCCTCGGCAGGTCGAGGCTCAAATCCCCGGCTCGCAGGACCTCGGCACCCGCTTGCGGCAGCTGCCGGCGCAGCACGGCGCGGACACGGGCGACGAGCTCGCGAGGGCTGAATGGCTTGGTCACGTAGTCGTCAGCCCCCAGCTCGAGGCCGACCAGCGTGTCCGATTCGTCGTCGCGGGCGGTCAGCATGATGATCGGCACGGTCGAATCGCGGCGCAGCTGCCGGGTGACGTCGAAGCCGTCGAGACCCGGCAGACCAAGGTCCAGGACCACCAGGTCGGGACGGTCGGTGCGCGCGCGCATGAGCGCCTCGGGGCCGTCGCGAGCGCTCCGCACCGCGAACCCGGCGCGCTCCAGGTAATCGCGGACGAGCTGCGTGATCCTGGGCTCGTCGTCGACGACGAGGATCGTCTGCATCGGTCCGCATGGTAGACGGACGAGCGGCTTGGGCCGCTCGTCCAGAATCGGTCCGGGAAAGGCTAGGCCGTCATCCGCCTGCCGGCGGCTGGCCCTCGCCGGATCCGCTGGAGCTGCCGGCGCCGGGTGACCCCGATCCGCCCGAACCGTGGGCGTCGCGGTGCCATTCGTCGAGCATCGCGCGACGCGGATCCTCGTGATGGTCCGGCTTGTGGCCTCCGGGGCCGAAGCCACCGTAGCCGCCCGCGCCGTACCCGCCCCAGCGCCCGCGACCCCATCGACCCCATCCGAATGCGGCTCGCAGTAGCGCGAAGATCAGGAAGATCCCCAGGATCCAGAACAAGATCCCGAAGAACCCGAAGCCGAAGCCCCAGTGGCCGTAGTAGCCGGGATAGCCGTAGACGACGGCTGGCGCGCCGGACGCCGCGGTGGTCACGTTCTGGGCGAGGCCCTGGCTCACACCGGCGTTGTAGATGCTGACCCCGATCCCGGCCAGCAGGCCCACCACGAGCAGCACGGCCAGAACGCGGAATGCAGTTGCCATGAGAAATGGATCTCCTTTCGTCGGGCGCCGGAGCAGTGATTTACGTTGTGGTGGCGCCTCGATCGGAGATCAGGATCCGACGCAACTATGCGCAGACTGTGAACGCCGTCCGGAGAAATCATGAGGATGCCTTGCCCGTCACTCGAGCGCCATCCAGGCTTCTGGTGCATACCAATCCACAGGATGGCTCGTGCGGAGGCTAGGCGTGCACGAAGTGGAGCTGGAGCTCCATCACCCCATGGTCGTCGACCGACAGGACGACGAACGAGGTCGGCTTCTGGATGTTGAAGTCCGCGAAGAGGATCGTCATCGAGCCGGTAATGGTGATCATCCCGCCGCTGCGCGTGGCCTTGAGATCGATGCTGATCGGCCGCGTCACGCCGTGGAGGGTGAGCTCACCCTTGGCGGTCTCGCTGAGCCTGGCGCCGTCGCCGGGGAGGGCTCCCAGCTCGATGGGGGTGGTCAGCTTGAAGGTGGCAGTCGGGTAGCGGCTCGTCTCGAGCGCCTGGCGCCGCAGCGAGTTGTCGCGCCGGTCGTCGTCGCTCTGCAGGCTCGCCAGGTTGGCCATGACCTCCACCGCGGTAACCGTCGTCCCGGACAGGGTGAGGGTCCCGGACACGTCTGGCGTGCGTCCCACGGCCGTGTTGGCCCCGATGCCGGCGAGCTGCTCTTGCACGCGGTAGCCGACGAAGGACGAGGTGTTGTCCGCAAAGGAGCCGATGGAGGTATCGACCTTCCAGGTGCCGTCGGCCGTCGCGGGCGCGGGCAGGCCGGAGAAGGAGGCGGCAGGTGCGCTCGAGGACCCCACCGGCGCCGGGCCGGAGGGCCGGAAGAAGAGGTACCAGATCCCGTACGCCCCAACCAGGATGGCCAGCGCCGCCAGCACGGCGATGACGCGCAGGAGCGGGAGCGAGCGGCGTTGGACTGTCACGGGCAGGGTTGAGCTCCGGTTGGCATGAGCGTACCCGCGACCATCGGGTCCCCGGCTGAAATCCGGCTGAAAGGCGAGTGGACGCCGAGCGAACGATCTCGCGACCCACTACCCTTCGCGCG
>Ga0066710_100001286_pt1 | contig 18405 bp, 20 predicted proteins | sample GraSoiAngelo_159_FD_79666 | JGI IMG/M metagenome (GOLD analysis project Ga0066710, IMG submission 79666) | Grasslands soil microbial communities from the Angelo Coastal Reserve, California, USA - 14_1009_16_40cm | ecosystem: Environmental > Terrestrial > Soil > Grasslands | place: USA... | reverse complement strand
CGAATGCGGCGCGCTTCGCTGCGCACGAAGCTTCGTCAATGCGCGCTCGCGGGCATGAAGCCCGCTTCGCGCGGCCAGAGGAAATGCTCCGCTTCGTACACCGAATGCGGCGCGCTTCGCTGCGCACGAAGCTTCGTCAATGCGCGCTCGCGGGCATGAAGCCCGCTTCGCGCGGCCAGAGGAAATGCTCCGCTTCGTAAACCGAATGCGGCGCGCTTCGCTGCGCACGGAGCTTCGTCAATGCGCGCTCGCGGGCATGAAGCCCGCTTCGCGCGGACAGAGGAAATGCTCCGCTTCGTAAACCGAATGCGGCGCGCTTCGCTGCGCACGGAGCTTCGTCAATGCGCGCTCGCGGGCATGAAGCCCGCTTCGCGCGGACAGAGGAAATGCTCCGCTTCGCGCGCCGAACACAGGTTCTAGGCGCGCCGAACGCGGGTTCTAGCCCGGGTCCACTCCCACCGGAGTCACCGCCGCCCGATCTTCTTCACCGGTGCGGATGCGGTAGACCTTCTCGACCGGCAGCACGAAGACCTTGCCGTCGCCGACTGCCCCCGTGCGCCCGGCCGCCAGGAGCGCCTTCACGGTCGGCTCCACGAAATGGTCGGAGACGCCGATCTCGAGGCGCACCTTCTCCGACAGCTCCATCTTGACCGTGGTGCCGCGGTAGGTCTCCACGCGCTCCATCTCGCCCCCGTGGCCCTGCACGCGACTGATCGTCAGTCCCTGCACCTGGGCCCGGAAGAGGGCCTCCAGCACCTCGGCCAGCTTCTCCGGCCTCACGATCGCCACCACGAGCTTCATCAAGACCTCTGAGCAGGGGGCGCTTCGGCGCGGCCCCCCGGGAAACGCCGCGCGTCTTCTACGGCGCCGAAGTGAATTCGGCGCCGCTCATCGCCCGGGTCCGCTTCGCGGCCCCGGGGCGAGTGAATCCCGCTCCGCGCGCATTCTGTTACAGATCGCTGCTGAGCCTAGTGCACCTTCTCTTCCGCCTGGACCTGGAAGCGCCGGAAGTGGTCGTAGCTGAGCACCACCCGCGTGCGGAACGTCTTGAGCAACATCACGCGGCCGCTGGCCTGCGTCTCCTCCCGCACCGGCAGCCAGACCGTGTCGCCCACCTTGCGGAACTCGAAGGTCGCGCTGACCGTGGAGACGGAAGCGCCCAGGCCGAGCAGCACCTTCACGCCCGCGGTGTTGCGGATCTCCGCCCGGACGACCTCGCGCTCCGCCTCGTCCACCCACACGCGTCCGGCGAGCACGCGCAGGACGTTGTCGTGCTCAAGGGGTCGCGAGCCCGGCCGGGGGCTGAAGTCGAGGACGATCGCCGGCCGCCCGTCGAGGCTCTCCCGCTCCACGGCGCGGAAATCATAGCGCTCCAGGATCGCCGACAGGCGTACCCCGGCCAGCTCCGCGGCCGAGCGTCCTTCGTTGATGGCGTCCACCTTCTCCTTCACGGCGCGGTCGACCTTGGCCTGGCGGTCGGCGTCGAGCGGCTGTCCTTCGTCCCTCACCAGCCGCCAGACCGGGCGGCCCTTCACGTAGAAGACCTCGTAGGCGCGGATCCTCCGCTTGGCCACCCGGCCGTCCTTCTCCAGCTCCTCGCGCAAGACCTCGACGTCGTAGGTGTAGCTGTCGAGGACCTCCTCCCAGTGCCGCTGCTTCCGGGCCAGCTCGCGCACGAGGCTGTTGCCGTCTGGCAAAGAGGGCTCGGCGGGCCCCAGGAGGACCCCGGCCAGCAGCAGCGCGCCGCTCATCAGAACGGGAAGCGGAGCTGCCCGTACACGCGAGCCCGCCGCCCGGACCCGCCTCGGTCGAGGGGGAATCCCACGTCCAGCCGCACGTAGCCCGGACCTCCGCCGGGCCAGTCGAGACCCAACCCCAGGTCGCTCTTCCAGCCGGGCCGCGGCCGGCCGCGCGTCCAGGCCGTGCCGCCGTCGTAGAAGAAGACGAGCCCGGGCCACGGCGAGGCCGGATAGAGCCAGTACTCGGCGGTGCCGAGGACCGCGCGGTCGCCGGCGAACTGCTTCAGCGCGTAGCCGCGCAGGGTGCCCGCGCCGCCCAGCGCGAGCGTCCGCTGGGGAGGAACGTCGCCGCTGCCGACGCCGGCCAGCCCCCGCAGCAACAGGATGCGGCGGGGGGAGAATACGTGGGCGGCCCGCGCCTGGCCGATGAAGCGCCGGAAGGAGAAGTCGCCCCCCAGGCCGGGCGAGGCCACCTCCCACGTCGCCTCCACGCGCGCCTGCTGGCCGCGCTCGAAGGGGGTGCCGTAGGGATTGCGCTGGAGCAGCGAGGTGCGCTCGCCGGGCCAGTTCTCGAAGAGGTCCCGCTTCCCCGACCAGCGGGCGGTGGCGAGGATGGACCGCATGCGGCCTGCGGCGACCGGCGGGTTGGGGGTGCGGTGGCGGGAGAAGACGAAGGAGTCGTCGCCGGCGACGGGCAGGCTCTCGTAATCGTCGCTCCGCCAGGCGGCGCCGAGCTGGAAGCGCGAGGTGGGCCGCACGAACGCGTACGCCTCGTGGCCGCGGCGCCGGTAGTAGTCCTCGAAGATCGACGTATAGAGCGTGAGGCCGGGCGGGCTCTCCACCGTCCGGCCCCGGAACGCGTCGTCGGTTGCCGTGAAGTCATGGTGCTCGTAGCCGACGACGGCCTGCCGGCGGGGGCCGAAAGGCTTCAGCGCGCCCACCGCGTAGCGCACCTTCTCCGCCGCGAAGCCATAGGAGGCCCCGGCGTAGACCTCGGCATGATCGAAGGAGACGGGGTCGAAGAGGGTCAACCGGACGTTCGCACCGAGGTTGAGGCCATCCACGCGGTTGTAGAGGTCCGGGATCGTCGAGGCGCCGGGACGCACTTGCAGCGCGGCCACGCGCCGCCGCAGGTGGAGGACCAGCTTGACGCCCTCCGGGCCGGGCTCGACCTCGTAGGGAGGCATCGCGGTGGACGCGAAGGCTCCGCCGGAGGTCTTCTCCAGCCGCGCGAGGGCGCCGGAGATGTCGCGCTCCTGGACCGCCTTCCCCGTCCGGAGGTCCAGCACCTTCAGCACGCGCGCCTTCGTCTCGCCCTCCAGACCCTCGACGTCCACCGCGGCCAGCCTGCCCTCGTCGACCGTGAGGCTGAGCGTTCCCGTCGCCGGGTCGAAGCGGCCTTCGACGCGCGCGCCGGGGAAGCCCAGGATGTGGTAGCGATTCTCGAGCAGGGCGGCCAGCGCCGGCGCGGGCTGGCGCAGGGCCCCGCCGGGCTTGACGCGGAGGATGCGCTGGACGGCCTTGAGGTCGTACACGGTGGCGCCCCGGACCTCGAGGCTGCGCACGACGGGGGCCGCTTCCACGGCCGGCGGCGCGGCCTGCGGGGCGGCGTGCACGTCCGCCGTCGATAGCCGGAGAACGAGCGCGCACGTCACCGGCAGGGCCCGCACGCTCCCTAGGTTAATACGGGCGGACAGCCGCGCGGCGACCCGCGGCCGGTCGCGGGACCGGCGTCAGGCCTGGGCGGTCAAGGCGCCCGCCCGCCGCAGCACGGTGAGGGCCTGGGCGGCGCCGGCGATCAGCCGCACGCCGACCTCGTACATCCCGTCACCCGCGCGCTCCACCTTCTCCACGCGCACCACCACTCCGCGCAGCGCCATGGGGGCCGAGCCGGCCGGGCGGATGACGAGGGTGACGCTGCTGCCGACGGGCACCGGCTCGCGCAGGCTCACCAGCAGTCCGCCCTCGGAGACGTTCTTGGCCCGCGCCGCGCGGCGCGTCGAGCGCGCCCGGAGCAGGATGGGGTGGCTCAGCGGCACGCGCAGATGACGGCGCCGCTCGCTGGCCACGATCGTGATGCGGTTCTTTCCGGCGGCCTTGGAGCGGTAGAGGCCCTCGTCGGCGCGACGGAGGAGGTCCTCGGCCGAGGTCGCGTCCTCCGGATAGGTGGCCACGCCGCCGGAGATCGTCTCGTGGACGGAGCCCCGCCGGTGGAAGCGCTCTTCGACTCTCCGGCGGATCCGGTCGGCCACGACGTGCGCTCCGGCCCGCGACGTCTCGGGCAGGAGCACGGCGAACTCCTCGCCGCCGTAGCGCGCGGCGGTGTCGATCTCACGCAGGCTCTCCTGGATGACGGCGGCGGTCCGGACGAGGATGTGGTCGCCCTCGATGTGGCCGCGGGTGTCGTTGACCTTCTTGAAGTCGTCGAGGTCGAACATCGCCAGCGAGAGCTTGAGGTCGTGGCGCCGGGCGCGCAGCACCTCGCGCTTCAGGGCCTGGATGAAGTACGCGTGGTTGAAGAGGCCCGTGAGGCCGTCGGTCAGCGCCGAGCGTTCCGTCCGCTCGTAGATGGCGATCTCGATGACCTTGGGGTTGTGCAGCTCGCGGTTCACGTTGACGAAGTAGTCGAGCAGCGCCACCCGCAGGCCCACGTCGCGGCGGAGCGCGGCGCGCAGCCGTTCCCGATGGGCCTGGATGCGCCGCCAATGCCGGTATGCCTCGGCCTCGGTGAAGCTCAGGTGGGTGAGGATCGAGAGCAGGCACGCGTAGAGCGGCTGTCCCGCGCGCCGGTGGCGCTCGAATTCAGCGAGGAGCTTCTCCTCGTTGGGAGGGTCGGACTCGAGTAGCCGGAGCAGGTTCTGACGGACGCTGACCTCGTCGCCGGGCCTTTGGACCACGAAACCTTCCTGGGAGGGGAACGAAGACCGTCAAAGGTTATGATAACGGCGAGGGCGTTGTCCAGCCCCGAGACGGCCGTGCTCGCCTCCGCGCTCCTGCTCCTCGAACTCGCCGCCCGCCCTGCCGCCGGCGTCGAGGTCTATTTCGAGCAGACCACGGCGGCTCGAGTCGCGGGCGCCCCCTCCGGCCCGGGCGTCCTGTCGCGGGTCTGGTATGCGGGACGGCGCATGCGGCTAGAGCCGGGCGGGGCCGCGGGCGGTCCGGCCCTGATCCTCCGGCTCGACCGCGGCAAGGCCTACCGTCTCGATCCCGAACGGAAAGTGGCCGTCGAGCTGGCCCTCGAGCGCCTCCGTGCCCGCGCACAGATGGACCTCGCGCTGGCCGGCGAGCTCATGGGAGGCGCGGAGGCGCCCGCCCGCACGACCGAGCTGCCCGGGGACAAGGTGGTGGCCGGCTATCCGTGCCGCGGCTATCGGATCGCCGCCGGCGCGGCGTCGATGGACGTCTACGTCTCCGAGGCGGTCCCGCTCGGCGTCGACGCGTTCGCCGATTTCCTGGAATGGTCGGGGGCCGGCCGGGCGCTCGGCGGCATGCTGGCCGAGATGCGCCACCTGCGTGGCTTCCCGCTGCAGACCCGCTCGCGGATCGAGGTGATGGGGCAGGTGCAAGAGACGCTCTCCACCGTCACCCGGGTCGGCCTGGGCCCCTTCCCGCCCGGGCTTTTCGAGCCTCCCGCCGGCTGGCGCCTCGAGCCCGAGGCGCCGGGCGAGGGGCCATAGGAGCGCGCATGGGAATCCTTCTGTCGATCGTCTTCAATGCCTTCGCGCTGTGGGTCACCACCTTCGTGCCGGGGATCATCTTCCGGGGCAACCTGGTGACGCTCCTCATCGGCGGCGCGATCCTGGGCCTGTTCAACCTGATCGTGCGGCCGCTGGCCCTGATCCTGTCCCTGCCCCTGCTGATCCTGACCCTGGGGCTGTTCTACTTCGTCCTCAACGGGATCCTCCTGTGGCTGGCCTCGCTGCTCATCCCCGGATACGTGGTGCAGGGCCTGGTGCCGGGCATCCTGGGCGCGCTCGTCATCACGGTCATCAACTGGGTCCTCCACCACCTGGTGGGCCGGAAGTAGCGCGCGTTCTCTCTGCGGCCTCTGCGTCGAGAGGCAACGCTAGAGCCGGCTCGCTATCGCCTCGGCGATCTCGCTCGTCCCTGCCGTGCCGCCGAGGTCGCGGGTGAGCTTGCGTCCCTCGACCAGGACGGAGCGGACCGCCCGGCGGACGCGCTCGGCCGCATCGTGCTCGCCGAGGTGGTCGAGCATCAGCGCCCCGGAGAGGATCACCGCCACCGGGTTGGCGAGGTTCTTGCCCGCGATGTCCGGCGCGCTGCCGTGCACCGCCTCGAAGAGCGCGCCGTCGGCGCCGATGTTCGCCCCGGGGGCCATGCCCAGCCCGCCCACGAAGCCCGCGCACAGGTCGGAGACGATGTCCCCGTAGAGGTTCTCGAGGAGCAGCACGTCGAAGCGGCTGGGGTCGAGGACCAGCTGCATGCATGCGTTGTCGACGATCATCTCCTCGTAGCCGATCCCCTCGTAGTCCTTGGCCACCTTGCGGCAGCAATCGAGGAAGAGCCCGTCCGAGAGCTTCATGATGTTGGCCTTGTGGACGGCGGTCACCTTCTTGCGGCCGTGCCCGCGCGCGTAGTCGAACGCGAAGCGGGCGATGCGGGTGGAGGCCTTCTCGGTGATGATCTTCAGCGACTCCACCACCCCCGGGACCACCACGTGCTCCAGGCCGCTGTAGAGATCCTCGGTGTTCTCCCGCACCACCACGAGGTCGACTCCGTCGTAGCGGCTCTTGATCCCCGGCAGCGACTGGACAGGGCGGAGGTTGGCGTAGAGGTCGAGCTGCTTCCTGAGCTCGACGTTCACCGACCGGTGGCCGGTCCCGACCGGCGTCTCGGTCGGTCCCTTGAGGGCGACCTTGTTCCGCCGGACGGAGTCGAGCACGCGCGGCGGAAGGGCGGTGCCGTGCTCGCCGATGGCCGTCGAGCCGGCCTGCTCGGTCTCCCACTCGAAGGCGATCCCGGTCGCGGTCAGGACCCTCACCGCCGCCGCCACCACCTCGGGGCCGATGCCGTCCCCCGGTATGAGGGTGACGGTACAGGGCCCGCGGCTCACGGGATCTCCTTGCCCGCCCGCGTCCGCCCCGTCCGGTCCCGCGGCGCCTGGCGGGCCTGGCGCTTGAGGATGCGCAAGACCTCCGCCGGCGCGCGGGCCCGCTGCAGGATGCCGACCTCATCGGCCCGCACCTTGCTGCGCCGCACCATGGTGCCCTCGATCCAGGCCATGAGGCCGTCCCAGTAATCGTCCTCCCCGGCCAGGATCACCGGGAACGGCTTCACCTTCTTCGTCTGGATGAGGGTCACGGCCTCGAAGAGCTCGTCCAGGGTGCCGAAGCCGCCGGGCAGGATCACGAAGGCCTGGCTGTACTTGACGAACATGACCTTCCGGACGAAGAAGTAGCGGAAGGAGAGGGTCCGCGTGAGATACGGGTTGGGCCGCGGCTCGTAGGGCAGCTCGACGGCCAGGCCGACCGACTCGCCGCCCGCTTCGAGCGCGCCCTTGTTGGCGGCTTCCATGTCCCCGGGACCGCCGCCGGTGATGACCGCGAAACCGGCCCGGGCCAGCGTGCGGCCCATGACCTCGGCCCGCTGGTAATCGGTGCTGCCCGGCTCGCTGCGGGCGGAGCCGAAGATGGCGACCCCCTTCACGGTCGACAGCGTCTCGAAGCCCTCGACGAACTCCCCCATGATGCGGAAGATCCGCCAGGTGTCCTTGACCGCGAAGTCCAGCATGGGGTCCCGCCGCGGTGGCTCCAAGCTCCGCTCCTTCAGCGAGTTTCGGCGGGCCATCATAGGCTCGCGGCGGGAGGACGGCAAACGGGCTCAGCCCTCGTCGCCGCCGTCACCGAGCCCATGCTTGCGCAGGTAGTAGGCAAGGTTCCGCGGATCGACGCCGAGCAGCCGGGCCGCCTCCTTGCGGACCCCGCCCGCGCGGCGCTGCGCCTCGAGCAGGAGGTCGCGCTCCAGTCGCGTGAGGGCCTCCCGCAGGTTCAGCTCACGGGAGCTGCCCGCCTCGGGCGGGGCCGCGGGCGCCGGCAGGAGGTCGAGGCTCTCGAGGCCGTGGACGGGATCGAGGATCATCGCGCGCTCGATCACGCTGCGCAGCTCGCGGACGTTGCCGGGCCAGGAATAGGCGCGCAGGCGGGCCAGCGTTTCGGGGGGAAGCTCGGGAACGGCTCGGCCCAGGCGGGCGGCGACATCCGCCACCGCCGAGCGGGCCAGGGGACCGATGTCGTCCACCCGCTCGCGCAGGGGAGGCACGTCGATCCTGACCACGTTCAGCCGGTAGAAGAGGTCGGCCCGGAAACGGCCCCCCCCCACCTCGGCCTCCAGGTCGCTGTTGGTCGCGGCCACGACCCGCACGTCCACGGAGGTCGGTTGCTCGTCGCCCAGCCGGTCGAACTCGCCGTCCTGGATCGCCCGCAGCAGCTTGGCCTGCCCGGAGACGGGCATGGCGCCCACCTCGTCGAGCAGCAGGGTGCCCCGGTGGGCGAGGTGGAAGCGCCCCTCGCGGTCGGCCGCGGCGCCGGTGAACGATCCCTTCCGGTGGCCGAAGAACTCGCTCTCCCACATCTCGACCGGAACCGCGGCGCAGTTGACGCGGACGAACGGTCCGGCGGCGCGCGGGCTCAGCCGGTGCAGCCGGCGGGCCAGCAGCTCCTTGCCGGTGCCGGTCTCGCCGAGCAGGAGGACGGTGGCGCCCGTGGGCGCGGCCGCCTCGACCATGGCCAGCACCTTGCGCCAGGCGGCGCTGTCGCCCACCGGCTCCGCCGCCGGGGCCACCGCGGAGCGCAGGTAGCGCACCTCGCGCCGGAGCGCGCGCGCGTCGAGGACGCGCTGCAGCGTCACCTCGAGTGCCTCGGGGTCGGCCGGCTTCAGCACGTAATCGCTGGCGCCCGCCTTCAGGCACTCCACCGCCGAGGCCACGTTGCCGTGCCCGGTGAGGATGACGACCGGAACCTCGGGCGCGCTCGCCTGCAGGCGGCGCAGCAGCTCCAGGCCGTCCGCCCCCGGCATCCGGAGGTCGGAGAGGACGACGTCGACGGGCGCCTTCGCCGCGTGGGCCAGCGCCTGCGCCACCGAGACGGCCGGCTCCGCGTCGAACCCCTTCGCGCGCAGGAGCGCCACCAGGGAATCACGCACGTACGCCTCGTCCTCGACCACGAGCACGCGACCCCGGCCGCCCGCCCGCCGGGCGCTCAACTCGCCTCCAGGACCGGCAGCGTCATCCGGAAGAGCGCCCCTCCTCCGTCCCGGGCCGACACGGTCAGCTCGCCCTGGTGCTGGCGGACGATCGAGTGGCAGATCGCCAGGCCGAGCCCGGTCGAGCCCTTGGTCGAGAAGAAAGGCTCGAAGATGCGCTCCCGGTCCGTTTCCTCGACGCCGTGGCCGCGGTCGGCGATCTCCGCCACGGCGTGCGGCCCGGCCCGGCGCGACGAGACGCACACCTCGCCTCCCCGCGGCTGGGCCTCGCAGGCGTTCAGGATCAGGTTCACCGCCACCTGCCCCAGCATGACCGGGTTGCCCCGCACGAACAGCGGGCCACCGGCGAGCTGGAGGCCGAAAGCAACGTCCGCGAACTCCTTCCGTGACTGCAGGAACTGCTCGCTCTCCCGCAGCACCTGGTTCAGGTCCACCGTCATCCACGGGGCGTGGGCCGGGTCGGACTGGGCCAGCACCTGGTGGACGATGCCGGCCGCGCGGTCGAGTCCTTCCCGCGCGCGGCCCAGGTGCTCGGCCGCGGCATCGAGCTGGCCGCGCTGCAGCTCGCTCCGGGCCAGGCCCAGCCAGTTGGACATGCCTTCCAGCGGGTTGTTGATCTCGTGGGCGATCCCGGCGGCGAGCCGGCCGACGGTGGCCAGCCGCTCGGCATGGAAGAGCTGGCGCTCCAGCGCGCGCACGCGAGCTTCTTCCCGGGCCTGCGCCTCCAGCCGCTCGCGCCGCCGGGCCTGCTGGACGGCCAGCACCCCCAGCAGGGCGGCCAGGGCGAGGGCGGCCAGGTTCAGCGTGAGCGTGGTGCGATAGCGCGCGGTCACCGGCTCGACCCGGCCCACGGCGAGCGCCTCGGGCTGCTCGCATTCGATGCGCCAGGGGCCCGGCGGCAGCCAGCCCTCCGATGCGACCGGCGCCTCGGCGCTCAGCGTCTTCTCCCCCGATCCGGCATGTCTTCCCGCCGGCCGCCGGGCGAGCACGGTACCGGCGGCGTCACGGAGCCGGCAGAGGCGGCCGGCGGCCGCGTCCCCCTCGCTCGCCAGCAGGCTCGCGGGCTCGACCTCGGTCTCCACCGTCGGACCTCCCGCGGCCGCCCCGGAGGCGAGCGTGGTGGTGAGTCGCGGGCGGCCGGGAACGACCGCCGCACCCTCGAGACCGGTGGGTCGGGACGAGACCCAGAGGACGGGTACGCCGCCTCGCCGGCCAGTGTGCAGAAGCGGCTCGCCACGGGCGGAGCGGACGACCACGCGCAACACCTCGGGGTGCCCGCGCAGAAAGAGCAACAGGGCCGCCTGGGCTCCGGCTCGGGACAAGTCGTTCTCGGCGTGAGACTCGCGCAGCCGGGCTACCGGCGACGAGGCGGCCACGAAGGCCAGGTCCGACCGCACCGCCACCAGCCGAGAGCCGACCGCGTGGGCGCGGGCGGCCGTCTCGTCCCGGAAGGCCCGCTGCGCCTCCTCTCGTGCGCTGCGGCGGGCCACCACGATACTCCAGAAGCCGGCCAGGCCGACGGCCAGCACGGCGGTGATCGAGAGCCCGGTGAGCCATCCGGCCCGGAGGGGAAGCGAGCGCACGTCGTCATTATAAGTGTCTAGAGCCATGAAGCTTACGGACTCAAGATGCCGATCGCCGGCGGCGCGGCGGGAAAATCGCGGCAGGACCGGAACCCCCGCCGGGGCCCGCGCGTTAACGAGACGGCGATCGGGCTGGAAGGAGGGGGCCATGGAGCAAGCGCGCACGGCGGCGGCGGCGTTGGTCCTCAGCCTGACCGGGGCGGGCTGTCTCGTCCAGATCACCCACGTCTCCGACCCGAGCGCGGCCTTCCACGAGGCCCGGCTGCAGGCCGAGCGGCTCACCGGCCGGCCGGGACCCGCGCACGAGCTGAACGTGCTCGTCTGGAGTCCGGGTGACCGCGAGCTCGTCCGCGTCAGCCTGCCCATGTGGATCGTGCGCCGGGCCGAGCGCCACGTGGACTGGGACGACGCCAGAATCGAAGGTGACGCCCGTGACCATGTCCGTCACGCCATCCAGCACGTGAGGATCGAGGACCTGGAGAAGGCTGGCCTCGGCATCCTGGCCGAGGTCGAAGAGGACGGTGGCGATCAGGTGCTCGTCTGGCTGCGGTAGGGAGTGGGCTCGTGGTCCAATGGCCGCGGTCTCGTGGAGCCATCCGACCGCGACCTCATGGGACGACTGGCCCGGGGGGACCGGGACGCCCTGGGTCCTCTCATGGAGCGCCACTACCGGCGCCTCTATCGCCTCGTCCTTTCCTATCTTCGCGATCCCGATGACGCCCTCGACGCGGTGCAGGAGGTCTTCGTGAAGGCCTACCAGGCGGCCTCGCGCTGGGACGGCGGCCCGGAGGTCGGCCCCTGGCTGACCCGCATCGCGGTCAACCATTCGATCGACCGCTACCGGCGGGGCCGGCGGCGGCTCGCGTCCGAGGCGCCCCTCGAGGAGGACGCCGAGCACGACCGGCGCCTCCGCACGGAAGACCCCTCCCCCGAGCGCCGCGTGATGGGACGGGAGGTCGGCGAGCGCATCGCCTCCGCGCTGCGCTCCCTGCCCGAGCGGCAGCGGGCGGTCTTCGTCCTCCGCCACTACGACGAGATGTCCCTGGAGGACATCGCGAGCGCGCTCGGCCTGAGCCTGGGCACGGTGAAGAGCAGCCTGCACCGCGCCGTGCACCGGATGCGCGAGCGGCTGGAGGGCCTGCGGTGAGGCTCGCCTCCTTCCACGGCCGCTGGCGCCAGCGCACCAGCCTGCTCGCGATGGGAGCGCTCTCCGGGCACGAAGCAGACGATGCGCAGGCCCATGTCTCGCGCTGCCCGGCCTGCGCGGACGAGCTGGCCCGGCTCCGCCGGCTGCGGGAGCTGGCCGCGCTGGATCCGTTGCGGAGGGCGGAGCCGCCCCTGGGCGTGTCGGCCCTCCTCGCCCGCGTGAACGCACGGCTGGACGCGGAGCCTGCGCGACGGCCCCGCCTCACCGGGCGGATCGGCGGGTGGCTGCCGGCGGGAGCGCTGGCGGCCAGCCTTCTCGCGGCCCTGCTCCTGCGCCCGGTCTCCCCTCCCGCGGCTTCGTCTCCTGCTCCCTCGGCCGCGGCCCAGGTGGTGACCGTCCCCGAGCAGGTCCTGCGGCGGATGGAGCGCCGTGTCACGCGCGAGCAGACGGCGCGCTACCTCGACGACGCGCAGGACCTGCTGCTGACGGTGACCGCCCCCCGTCCCTGCCCGCGGCAGGCCCGGCGGGTGGATGTCGAGGAAGAAGCGGAGCGCAGCCGGCGCCTGCTCGCCCGCCGCGCGCTTGTGATCGAGACCGGCGAGGACGTGGCCAGCGTGCGTCCCGTCCTGCGCGACGTGGAGTACGTGCTGCGGGAAGTGGCCTCGCTGCCCTCCTGTGCCCGGGAGCGGGACCTCCAGGCGATCCAGCGCGAGGTGTCCCGGAGGAACCTGCTGATGAAGATCGACCTCATGACGCGGGAGCTGAAGGGATGAGGGCGCGGCTCGCGCTCGCCCTGCTGCTGGCCGCCGCGGCCGCCGGGCGGGCCGCCTCCGTCCGCGCCGCCGACCCCGAGCTGTCGCGCAAGGCCAAGGCCCTCTTCTTCGACCGTCGTTACTCGGAGGCGCGCGATGCCTGGCAGGCCGTGCTCCGCAGCGCGCGGGGTCTCGAAGCCGACCAGGCCGCGTTCTGGATCGCCCGTTCCAGCGAGAGCCTCGGGGAGGGCGAGCGGGCGTTCCAGGAGTACGGCGCTTTCCTGGCCCGACGCCCGGCCGACAAGGCGCTGGCCGAAGAAGCGCGCACCAACCGGGTGGGGCTGGCCGCCCAGCTCTACAAGGCCGGCCAGCGCCGACACCTCGACGTGCTCACCGCGGGCCTCGGCGATCCCAGCCGCACGGTGCGTTACTACTCGGCCCTCCAGCTCGCGGGCCTGGGGCCCGACGTCGGCCGGCGCGCGATCCCCATCCTGTGCCGCGTCGTGGCCGAGGAGAAGGACGAGGACCTCGTCGACCGGGCCAAGCTGGCCATGCTGAAGGTGGACCCGCAGGCGCTGGCCTGCGTCCAGTCCTCGGTGAAGGCGGAGGGCCGGCCCGGACCCCCGACGGGAGACGCGCGGATGCTGCGCGTGCGCATCTTCGAGCGGACCGGCGGCCACGCGAAGGTCTCCATCAACGTGCCCATGACCCTGGCCGAGCTGCTCTTCAAGAGCCTGCCCGAGGAGGCGAAGCGGGACCTCCGGCGCAAGGGCTACGACGCCGACAACTTCTGGGCCCAGCTCCGCAAGCTGGGGCCGACCGAGATCATCAACATCGAAGGGGACGAGGGAGAGAAGATCCAGATCTGGATCGAGTGAGGAGGACTCCATGAAGGCGAGAGCGTGCGTGTGGGCGGCGGGGGCTGCGCTGGCGGCGCTGGCCCTGGGCGGTCTGGTCCGGGCGGCGCAGGCTCCGGCGGACGACCTCACCGTGGTGAAGCGGGCGGTGGGCGAGGGCCCGGCGCGGGCCGCCGCGCCCGCCGCGCCGCCGGCGGCGCGAGGCGGCAAGCCGCAGTGGTTCAAGGTGCGGGTCGTGGACAAGGGAACCAAGAAGGCGCGGGTGACGGTCAACCTCCCCCTCTCGCTCGTGCGGGCCTTCTCCGACGTGCCGGTGGACTGGCATTGCGGGGGCGACGGGGGAACGTCCCGTCGCTGCTCGATCAAGGTCGCCGACGTGCTGGAGGCGCTCGAGGCCGGGCAGGAGCTGGTCGAGGTGGACGACGAGCAGGCCACCGTCCGGATCTGGGTCGAGTAGGCTCTTCCCAGCAGCGTTAGACTATCGGCAGGAGGTCGTCGATGAGGATCCCTGTCCTGGCGGGCGTGCTCGTCGTGGGAGGCGCGTTGCTCCTGGCCACCCCCGCGACGTCCGAGGCGGGCCACCGGGCGTCCTACCACGCGCGGCCCCGCGGGTCGTACTCGTATCGTTCGTATGGGTATCGCTCGTATGGGTACCGGCCCTACGCGTACCATTCCTACGGCTACCGCTACCGTCCCTACGTGAACCTGGGGTTCCTGACGTACGACTATGACCCGTACTACTACGATCCCTACTACGCCTACGACTACACGGACCCCTATTACTACCGCCCGGCGCCGGTATACGTGCCGCGGGTCTACTACGCGCCGCGGCCCATCCTCGGGTACTTCCACCGAGGCCGGCCGCACGTGAACGTCCGCATCGGCTTCTGAACGCGCCGCGGCCGGCGGTCTTCGGAGGCGGCGCCGCCTCTCAGTGGACGGGGGGCGTCGCCGCCTTCAGCTCGTCGAGGGCGTGCCGCGTGCGCTGCCAACGCTTCTCGTCCTGCTTGGTCGCGATGGGGGCGCTGAGGTCGCCGTAGAACGCCAGGATGTCCTGCCGGAGCCCGGCCGGCGCCGCGGCGAAGCCCCTGGCGGCCAGCCGCAGCAGCAAGGCGGAGTAGGCCTCGTCGGCCAGGCGGTAATCGCCGGCCTGGGCAGGGGGACCGACGTCGAGGTTGATGTTCTCCAGCGGCGTGTCGGTCCGTCCCACCTCGTCCAGCACCGCGCGATAGTCGTCGAGCGAGACCGCGAAGCTCTCGCGGAAGAGGCGCTCGCCTTCGGGCGTCGGCGGCTTGGCCACCAGGATCTTCAGCGGGCCGACCTTGGGGACCACCCGGGCCAGGAAGGCCACCACGCGGATGGCGAGACCCGGCTCGTGGTAGCGGGTGCCGAACCGGCGTTCGTACTCCGCCCGGGAGAGCTTGAAGACGAAGTTGGCCTCGCTCGCCTGGGGGTCGAGGCGCTGGATCTCGCTTCGCCGCCGCTGCCACGCCACCCGCGTCAGCTCGGGGATGAAACGGCTCACCGCGCGGCGGTAGGTGCCCACCGCCCGCTCGAGGTCGACGAAGAGATCCTTCAGCTCCAGGCCGTAGGTCCGCTGGAAGGCCCGATCGAGCACCGGGGTCGCCACCTGGAAGCCGATGAAGTCGACGTACGTCGGCGAGCGGTAGCGTCCCGAGGCGACCTGCACCACGTCGAAGCCGAACTCCACCCGGATGTGGGCCACGGGGTCGTCGGCGTAGGCCACCACGTCGCCGAACCTGCGGCGCAGGAGCGGGTAGGCCAGGGGGACCGCGCGGTTGGTGCCGATCGAGTGCCCGTCGCCGTCGCCCGCGTAATGGGCGGCGGCGCCGAGGGCGAAGGCATACTCGTCGAGATCGTGCGACTCGGCCACCAGCGCGGAGACGAAGGCGCCGGTGCGGACGTAGTGGGTGAGGTCGGTGAAGAGCCGGCTCCCGTACGGGTAGTAGCCCATGTCCTGGATGAGGCACCCGCCGTAGGCGAACGCCCGGGCCCGCCGCAGGTCCTCCTCCGAAGCCTCCGGAAACCGCGCGCGCAGCCGCGGCCGCAGCGAGGACTCCCAGACCGCGTCGACGAGGGCCTCGTGGCTGAGCGGGGCATAGGCGCCGGCCGGGGACGCCAGCAGCCAGGCGGCGGCGCACAGCCGCAGCCTCCGGCGGGCCGGCGTCGCCCTAGCCGCGGGGAGCGTAGTAGCCGATCTTGTGGCGGATCTGCAGGTCGTCGCGCTCGGGGATACGGACCACGATCCGCCGCCACTTCCCGTCCCGGCGCTTGTTGGAGGAGACGTAGCCGAGGGTGTACTGCGTGCGCAGCTCCTCGGCCACGCGCGCGTAGACGGAGTCGAGCTCCGAGAGCGAGTTGGGAAAATGGACCTGGCCGCCGGTCTCCTGGCTCAAGGTCGTGAGCAGGTGCTCGGCCTGGCTGAAAGCCAGGCGGTTGCGGTCCTGGGAGTGGCCGGGACGGAGGCTGATGGAGTAGATCGCGATCTCGGTCTTGCGGGCCAGCTCCGTGACCTGATCGTCGGACACCAGCGACGCGGTGTCTTCGCCGTCGGAGAGGAGGACGATCGCGCGCCGCCGCAGCTCCCGGCCGCTCTTCTCCTTGTCCAGCTCCTTCAGGGACACGTAGAGCGCGTTGTGCAAGGCGGTCGGCCCCGATGCCTCGGTGTGCCGGACCGCCTCCTCGAGGAGGCGGTGGTCGGGGGTGAAGTCCTGCAGGACGGTGCGGCGGTCGTTGAACTGCACCACCTGCGCGCGGTCCTGCGCGGTGAGCGTCTTCACGAACCCCACCGCGGCGTCCTGGGCCACCCGGAGCTTCTCGTCCATCGAGGCCGAGCAGTCGACCATCAGCACCAGGGAGATCGGCAGGTTCTCGTGGCTGAAGAGCATCAGCTCCTGCTTCACTCCGTCCTCGAACACCGCGAAGTCCTTCTCCAGCAGGTCGGTCACGTACCGGTTGCGGGGGTCGGTGACCGATACGTTGAGGTTGATCACCTCGATGCCGACCTCGAAGGTCGGCGGGCGCGGGGTCGGGCGCGGGGGCGGGGCCTGGGCGGCGGAGCGGAGGGGCACCAGAGCCAGGGCGGCGGCGAGGACGGCGCGGGGCCTCATGGGGTCACGGACGGACGGGGCCGATCCGCACCTTCACTCCAGGCCGCGCCACCTGGACCTCCACCTTGCGCTCCTTGAGGTCGGGCACCGTCGCGTAGCTCAGCCGGTAGGGCGCCTTGAGGGCCTGGGCCACCTTCTCGAGCGCGCGGGGAACGCCCATGGCCGACATCGTCGTCTCCTTGATGCCCCCCGTGGCCCGCGTCACGCCCTCGAACACGTAGTCGTAGTCGAGACGGGTGACCTGCCCTTCGCCGGCGGCGACCGCCGACTCGCCGGTCTCTTCGAACTGGACGACCATGAACGTCGCCCCGCTGGCCCGGGCCTTGTCGACCACCTGCCGCCGCTCCCAGTTCGTGAAGCCGATGCCGACGCCCGTCACCACCACGACCGCCGACCGCTCGCTCTCCTGCCGCTTGAGGTCGGAGGAGGCCTCGACGATGGCGTCGAGCACGGTGTTGCCGCCCAGGGGCGCCACGCGCTTGAGGGCCCGCGACGCGGCCCCGACGTCATCGCCCCAGTCCGCGATCTTCTGCGGGCGGTCGCTGGTCGTCCAGACCGCGAAGCGGGCGCCCGCCGGAAGCTGGTTGAGCAGCTGGACCACGGCGTCGACGAGGTTGAGCCGGTAGAAGGTGCCCATGGGAGCGCTGGAGTCCACGATCACCGCGACGTTGAGCGGCCGCCGGTCCTCTTCGAGGCGGGTGACCGGGCGGGCCACCCCGTTCTCGAGGACGGCCGCCTCGTCGGGGACCAGGCCGCGCACGGCCGTCCCTCGCGCGTCGGTGACCCACACGTTCAGCGTTCGGACTTCGGCCGGGGTGGACGCCTGCTGGAACAGGACGAGAGCGGCGGCGAGAGCGATCATCCTGTGTTCCACTATAGGGGGCCGGCTCGACCGGCGTCAACGCGCGGAAAGCCCGGCCGGAAGGAATCACGTTGGACCGGAGCAGCGCTGGAGGTCGATGACGTCGTGCCGCGGCGAGCGACGGTCCTGACCGTGAGCGACTCCGCGGCCGCCGGGACGAGGGCGGACGCGTCGGGGCCCGAGGCGTGCCGCCTGCTTCGCGCGGCGGGCTTGGAGGTCGAGGGGCCCGTCGTGGTGAGCGATGAGCGAGAGCGCATCGCGGACAGGCTTCGAGAAGCCGCCAGCTCCAGTGCGCTGGTGGTGACGACGGGCGGCACCGGCCTCGGTCCCCGAGACGTGACGCCCGAGGCCACCCGCGAGGTCCTGGAGCGGGAGGCGCCCGGGCTGGCCGAGCTGGTGCGCGCTCATGGGTTGCGCAAGACCCCGCGGGCCGCCCTGTCCCGAGGCTTGGCCGGGATTCGGGGTCGCTGTCTGATCGTGAACCTTCCGGGTAGCCCGCAGTCGGTACGCGACGGGCTCGAAGCGCTCGCGCCCGTGCTTGAGCACGCCCTGGACCTTGTAGGCGGGAAGACTCAGCACAATTAAGTACTTTCTGCCGAATTCTGTTAGATATTGCCATTCTCCCGTCTATAACGATTAATTCGATGTAACTAAATGACTTATAGTAATCAAATATGGCTTATAGGGCAATTATCCCGTACAACGCAGCAGCGCATGAAACCTAATATCTTTGTTAGCAATGACTTAGTGGCTATCATGACCTGGTCAGCGTCTTGCTTTATAGGCGGCCATGAGCAAGACGGCCAGAACGGCAGCGATGTTGGCGGGCGGCCTCCTGGCCGCGATGAACCTTCAGGCCGCCCCCCTTCCTGGCTTCGTCCTCAGCGCGCAGACCGAGCACTTCAGCTTCTACAGCCGCGACCACCAGAAGGTCGACGCCCAGAAGACCGAGCGTTACCTGGCCCAGATCGAGCAGCTCCTGGGGCAGCAGGTCCCGGGTCGGGCCGAGTACTACCGCTACGCCACCGCCCAGGAGCTCGCCGCCGGCACGGGGACCTACGCCGCCGGCCTCACCTTCGCCCGCTCGGGGCAGATCCACTCGACGCAGGAGTT
>Ga0066710_100001285_pt1 | contig 18406 bp, 11 predicted proteins | sample GraSoiAngelo_159_FD_79666 | JGI IMG/M metagenome (GOLD analysis project Ga0066710, IMG submission 79666) | Grasslands soil microbial communities from the Angelo Coastal Reserve, California, USA - 14_1009_16_40cm | ecosystem: Environmental > Terrestrial > Soil > Grasslands | place: USA... | reverse complement strand
CTAGAACGAAATCTCGAGTCCGGACACGATCTTACCGGCCCGATTCCGGAAGACCTGATTGTCGTAAGGCCACCAGCCGGCGAACAGGAGCAGGGCCGCGTGGTCGCCATAGAGGAACATGTCGAGGTTCAGCGCGTGGGATCGCTGCAGCTGGCCCTTGTCGCTCCAGTAGAGGACGTTTGCTGATTCGAGTCCCAGCCCAAGCCGGCTCCAGCGGAAGATGTCGATCCGCGTGTTCGCCTCCAGCCTGATCAGATAGGGCTGGCGCTGCCAGGGGTCGCCGCGCGGCAGGTAGAAGGTGGGCATCACGAAGTATGCGAGCCCCAGAGGGAGCGACGCGCCTCCGTCGACGTCGCCCGGGTACCGGTACTTCTGGAGGTATGCGAGCGTCCCGAAGGCGAGCCCAGCCGACGTCATCTTGTAATCCTGTCCCGGCCACCACCGGTCGATGCCGTGATGGCAGTCGTGCCGGACCAGCAGCTCGAGGAAATGCTTCTGCAGCTCCGTCCTGACGCCGACCCCGAAGGTCCACCGGCCGCGGTTCGGGTCAAAGATCATCTTCGGGTCGGCGCCCCGTCCCATGTCGGTCTCGTTCTCGAAGCGGAAAACGAGGAAGGAGCGCTTGTAGCGGAGGAGCTCGGACTCGAGGCCGATGAAGGTGTCGATCCAGTTATCGGGGCCCCGGTCGAAATACATGAAGCTGCGAATGTGACCGTGGCCGGAGAGCGGGACGTCGAAGTCCTTTCCCGCAGCTGACGCGCCATGCGCGGCCGACGCAAGCGCGCAGCAGAGCAGCACCTGAAACCCGGATGCCTTGACGAATGCGGCGCCCATGCGATTTCCCCCACCGTTCGAATTGACGAAAGCTTTGCCAGCCTCGCCCACGGAATGATCGCGACGCAAACCACGTTGCGATTCCACTCATAGCGAAATGAGCGTTCAATTCGCGACGCACGGCGGGCGAGCCCGGTCGTGCGACGGACAAGAGCGCGCGAGCAGTGCCTTGCCGCCATCCCGCCAGCGTGGATAAGCGCACGCGCGCACAACGGAGGAGGAGCTCATGAGCGCCCCGCAACCTCGGCGATCTGTTCCAGGTGGCCTTCGACCCGTTCCACCGCGGGGCCCGACAACGGCGCCGAGAACCCGAGCAAGCGGCGATTCATCCGCGCCAACTTCACGCACCAGCTCACTGCAAGCACGGGCGTCGTCACCGCCGGGGACATCCGCCGCCACGGATGCCGCGAGCGATTCTCTGGACCTTTCAATCGGTAAAGTGTGCTGCGAGCCTGATCGCGATGACGATTGTGGAGCGGAAACTCGCGAAAAGGGGGGCCAAGCGCTCATAACGCATGCGGTCTTGCGGTTCATACCTTCGTCGGAGTAACGCACTGCTGTACACGCACGCGAGGCTGATCGTGGACACCCGCAACGTGATCGGACCGCTGTTCGGCGGCAAACCGCCGATGCTCACGATCAAAGCCTGATTTTCTGCTCGCGTCGGACTGTCCACCAAGAGGAGAATACCTGCACGATGCGCTCACTGGCCTTGCCATCCCACAGGTCTGGGACGCGGCCGGCTTTACCGCGTCCGGCGAGCACGTCGCGCACCGCGGAGATGATACGCGCGGGATCCATGCCAACCAGCGTGTTCGTGCCCTCTTCGACGGTCACGGGGCGCTCCGTGTTCTCACGCATGGTGAGGCAGGGAATGCCCAACGCCGTCGTTTCTTCTTGCAAGCCGCCAGAGTCGGTGAGGACGACCTTCGCCTGCGACGTCAATGCGAGGAAATCTAGATACCCGAGGGGTTCACAGATCTTCAGTCCGCCCAACGTCTCGAGGTGCTTTGTGAGCTCGAACTCCGCAAGCTGCCCTCGCGTTCTCGGATGCACGGGGAACACCACTGGCAATTCCTTTTGGATCTCCTCAACGGCCCCGAGCAGGCCGCAAAGAACGATGTGGTCATCCACGTTCGAAGGCCTGTGCAGCGTGAGCAACGCATATCGGCCCGGCTGCACACCGAATCTCGTTGGGGTGGCGGCTTGTCTAGCCCGGTCCAGATGCGCGAGCAGGGTATCGATCATTACGTTCCCGACGCGGAAGATACGGTCTTCCGGAGTTCCCTCGCGACGGAGGTTCTCGTCGGCATCCCTTGACGGAGTCAGGAGGAGGTCGCAGACACGATCGGTGATGATCCGGTTCACCTCCTCCGGCATGTTCAGGTCGAATGAACGCAGACCGGCTTCGACGTGCGCGCAGGGAATGCGGAGCTTTGCGCAGTCAATGGCGCACGCCATGGTGGAGTTCACGTCGCCTGCGACGACGACGAGGTCGGGCTTCTCCCGGAAGCAGACCGTCTCGAACCCGGTCATCACTTTGGCGGTCTGCTCGGCGTGCGAGCCGGATCCGATACCCAGGTAGATGTCAGGCACCGGCATTCCCAGGTCGCCGAAGAACACATCGGACATGGAAACGTCGAAATGCTGGCCGGTGTGCACCAGCTTCTGCTCGGCGAAGCCCGCGCGAGCCATGGTGCTCATCAGTGGCGCAATCTTCATGAAGTTCGGCCGAGCGCCGACGACGTAGACGATTTTCACTGCAGCGCTTCCAGCAGATCGAGTGCTTCGTCGGCGACGGCGTCCACCAAGGTGCGGTCCTTGCCTACGCTCCACAGGATCTCGTCGTCTGGTGAGCGGTCCAGTCGTGCAAGAACGCGACGTGACGCTTCCGCCAGGAAGGTTCGCGCGCGAGTCAATGCCGGCGAGGCCTCGGCGCCCATTCGAGTCACGACCTGAGCGAGCATCGACAGCCGTTCGTGATCTTCGAGGCCCTCCTCGATCCCCATCATGTGCTTCGAAAGCGTCACGCCATCCGGCGCGAGGAACTCCGGAGCGAAGCCGCCCCCCCGGGTGGCCTCGTATTCGTTCCATGAACTACCGCCGCCTGCATCCGCAAATGACCAGAAGCCGATGCCACGGGCGCCGGCGCGGAACGCTACCCATGAAGCAAGGCGATGATATGCAACCGGGTCCAATGCCCGGACCGGACCCTTCGTATCATAGAACCACAGCTCCCTGTCCGCTCTTGGTTCCAACGCGACCCGCTCCTCTGGCGGCAACTTCAGATATTGCGTCCAGGAGGGGCTGAGAATGTCGCAAACCTCGAGCGCCGCGCCAGCGGTGCTGGGACGGGCAAAGACGGGATCCTCGAACACCAGAGGCCGCGGCGCAGCACTCCGAATCGCCGTCGCCCAGTCGTGCACCCGTGCCGACTGTTCTGCCGTTGCCGGCTCATCGACTGGAAGGATTCCCAGGACGGCGCCCGGCGACGCCTTCGTCGCGACATATGCCGCCAGCTTCGACATCCAGTCTCCGACGCGTGCGGCAAATTCCGGCGACCCCCGGCGCGCGCCTTGAAAGTCGTCCCCGCCGGCGAGGAATACGAAGCGCGCCCGGGCATCCGGCCAGCGGGCTATCCAGGCGTCGAATTCGGCGAACTTGTTGCGGCTGCGCGGCTGCGTCCGATCGGCGAAGTCCGCAGGGTCCGGCAGGATGCTCCGGTGTGCCCACGTCGAGTCCACGCCATGCGCCCGGAGGAATTCGACGAGCGCCGTCCGGTTGGTCGCACCGACGTCGTACGCGGTCGCCGTGTCGATGTAATCCCAGCCGCCGAGATGAAGGCGCGGCCTCGCCGCCGAGAGGCGCGAAATGCGAAGCCGTACGGGGACGTCGAACCGGACTCCCTGTCCGGCTATAGCGAGTTTTCCCCCACCGTAGAGGCCTGGCTTCGCGGCCGCATCAGGGCGAACCAGGAGCCATATCTGGCCGGTCATGCCTGCATCGAGGTCGAATGTCCAGCCGCCTCCTTCGGGCGCGAGCTCGAGCAGCGCCGCGGCAACGTCGCCTGCGACTGTATCGACGAACGCGGCCGCGAGCAGCGCCGGATGTGCCGCCGTCGGAAGTCCGCGCACATCGAGGTGAATGTGCTGTCTCTGCCCCGTCGCATTCACGAGGTTCACCGCATCCGCACGGCGCTCTCCCGTCATCGCGCGCAAGCTGAGCACGACATCACCGCGGCCCGGCTCGCCGGCCTGGAGGGGACCCAGTGGATCGTAACGGCTGGCACCGCGCCAGGCGTAGAGTGCCGGCGCCTTTCGTGCTGCGAGCGCCCTGCCGCCGAGCGCGAAGAGTCGCCGCTGACGATCGTCGAGAGGAAGAACCGCGCGTGCGCCCTTCTTTGGGGTTGGCGGATTCCGAGTAAGGTCCTGCGTTAGCGCCGCCAGCTCCTGCTTCAGCGTCTCACCCGTCGTCGACTCCGGAATACGCGAAGCGACCTCCTTGACGTAACCGTCGTCGCGCGCCGTGCGCCAGGCGTGGCGCTCGGGGTCCCCGGTGAGGAGGGCTGCAGAGGACGCGGTCCGCGGCGCGCCTTTCTCGGGAGTGAGCACTTCAATCTCGTCGCAGAAGAGAAAGTTCTTGTAGTCGACGACGATACGCACGAATCGACCATGCGCGCCGGGTGAAACGATACGGAAGCTGTGCAGGACGTACGCCGTCGGCTCCGGAATCCTGTTCGCGTCCCGCTCGATCATGTCGCCGGCGAACATCCACACCTTGTCGTCATCACTTAGATAAAGAAGTAGCTTGCGTGGGAAGTGGACATCGGCCCTGCCGGCCGCCGTGCTCCAGGAGACCTCTTCGATCTGCTGGACGGTTCCGAGATCGATGGTCAAGGAAACAAACTTGGACGCGGCCGGGCCCCACCCGACGGCAGCGGTGTCACGCCAGAGCGGTGTCGTCTTCGCGCGGAGACCGTCTGTGAGCTGGCGCGCGTCGTCGGGATCGGTAGTCAGCGGGTAGTCGGGAGGTCGATTCCAGGTATACGGCCGGTGCAGCGCGATATTCTCGCCCGCCGCCAGGGTTGGGGCCGCGGCAAGGGCCAACGCGACAAAGGCCGTCGCCGCACTGGCATTCCCTGCTAGAAGCATCGCCGGCGAGGTCATCTGAACCCTGAATACCATTCCTCCGGACTGCCGCGTGGGTTCCGGCACCTTTTCGCCGCGGCGCTGACTGCGTCGGCGCTGATGCCGTTCGTGCCCGACGAGATCTCGGTCGCGACAGTCTCGTTCGTGGGGTTGTCGGCGCTTTGGGCGGCCGTCGCGATTGCGGTTCGGCTGCGAAGACCCAGGGGTTCGCGGCCACATACTTGGATTCCCCTGAGCGTGCTGTATGGCTCGGTCCTCTTGTCGGGCCCCATCGCCCTCGCGAACGGAGTTCCGTTCGCGGAGTGGTTTCGTGGCGCCGTGCCCTTCGTATTCCTGGCGACCTACTTTCTCTTTCCAGTGCTGACTCCCGACGACGGTGCGTTCGTGCTGCGCAGCATCGTCCTCGCCGTCATCTGTTGGCTGCTGAAGGCGCTCGCTACGGCACTTCCCGATTTCATCTCCGGGACGCAGGCGCGACTCACGTATGTGAGTCAGGATTTTCAGCTGCCCCTCGCACTGATCGGAATCACCGTGACACTCTTCTGGGGCATGAGGCGGCGGCCGGTCGAGAGCGTCGTCTTGATTGCGGTGTTGTTAGCCGTCATCATCGCCACTGGTTACCGCAGTCAGGCGATCCTGGTCGCATTGCTGTGGGTCGTCTACGTTGCGCGCCAGCCGCGACGCCGGAGGTTCGGGCTCACGATCGCGTCGCTGGCCATTGCTGGCGCGCTGCTTGGGTGGCTCGTGAGCTCGCCGTTCGGGGAGACCTACCTGGCCCGCTTCGAGGATCTCCAGGACGAGTTGCGCTCTCAGCGAGCCGTGGAAACGCTATATGGCTACTCGAAGTTCTCCGAAGCACCCATTCTCGGAAAGGGACTAGGCTTTCCGGTGCCGCTGGCAGTCAACCAGTTCGGCGCCACCGAGCCGGTATCCGTCGCGACTTCGGATCATGTCGGATACCTTCACAACGTCTGGATATACCTCTGCATGGATCTGGGCCTCCTCGGCCTTGTCGCATACCTCGCGTTCTTCGCAGCGTCGATCCGGACGGGCCTGAAGTCCGGTGCTAGCGCCGGCGATGCGACCGTCGCCGTGTCGGTCACCGTCGCGACCCTGCTGCTCTACTTCACTGTCGAAGCAGCATTCCGCGAGATCCAGATGAACTTCCTGCTCGGGTCGCTCTGCGCGGTGCTCGCCAAGACGGAGCGGCCGACAGCGCAGCGCGTACCGGCGGCCGGGGCGTGAGGACCAATGGCTTGGCGAAGATACATCGGCGGCGCTGCCGTCCAGGCCGCCATCACTCTGGCGCTCGCGGCCCAGGCATTTCTTGCCCCGAGGATCCTCGGGGCTTCCGAATACGGACGGATTGTTGCTGTCCTGGCCATGCCCATCCTGGTACAGGCAGCGATCGAAACCGTTCTGTTCGCGCTGACGATCAAATGGACCAGTGCGCTTCGTCTCGCCGACATGCGCCTGCTCTGGATGGATGCGCTGGTCATCGCGCCGATCGCGGGTTTCGCTGCACTCCTGTTAGGGATTCGAGTGGTCATCGGACTCTCGCAGGCGGAGATCTGGGCATTCATTGCCGGTACGCCCCTGCTCGTCTTCATCTGGATAGTCCTCACCATCCTGATGGCTTGCTGTTACGCGTTGCACCGCCATGTCACGATCGCGCGCACCTACCTGCTCTCAGCCATGGTGTTGCCAGCGAGCATCTTCCTCATGAGGTCGTTCGGAGCGCGCGCCTTCCTCTTCGGCCTTTTGGCCGACAAAATCTTGGCGTCGGCCAGTTTGTGGCTCGACGCGCCGGTCCGTGCCCTCTGGCGTCGCGCTATTTTCGCAAAGGCGTCAGGGCGGAGCCCGGGACGCCTCGTCGCAAGTTATCTACCGGTGCTGACACCGCGGCTGACGGTGCTCATGCTCTCACCCGGATTGGTGGCGATCGGCGCGTGGCTGCTCGTGCCAGAGGAATTGGCCGGTTTCAAAGTCTCTCTATCGTTCGTTACCGGTGCCGCGAGCCTGGTGCCGGTGTCCCAGCACGTTCTGCAAGCGTCCTGGACGAATTCGGGGGCCGGTGCGCGGTCGGGCATTCTCCGCGAGGCGCGCCTGGTCCTGCTCGGTGCCCTCCTCATTGGCATTGCCCTGGCGGCTGCGTTGCTAGCCTACGGTGATGCTTTGAGGGCGATCGTCCTGCGCACCACGAACCCGTCATTAAGCAGGTTCGATGTCATCTTTCTGGCCGTGCCACTGTTCGTGCTCATCGGTCCAATGTCCTCCTTCCTGGTCGCCACGGAGCGAACTCATCGTCTTGTCGGAGCCTTCGTCGTGTGTGTGCTCGTATCCGCGACTGCAGCCGCGTGGAAGGGACTGGGATGGGGATTCGTGGGAGGGACGGTTTCGTTCGTTCTGTTTGCGTGTGTACCTTTGTTTCCGTCTCTTTACCGCTAGAGCATGTTCGAGTGTTTCCTACGTGCCCATGAACCTGGTTCCTGCTGGAAGATTTCTCGCGGCGGCGATCTGTCTGCTGTCGCTGGGCGGCAACGCAGCGCTCCCGAACAGCTCGTCCGTGACGGTCGAACTCGATGCGGCGCCCATCTCGCCGATTGACGCGGACGCATGGATTGTCCTTCGTGGAAATTCGAACATTTCGGTTGCCTCGGTGCTCGCTCCCGACGGCTCCTTCACCCGCGAGTTCACTGCGCAGGCGCCTGGGTCCGTCATGGTGCAGAACACGCTGCGCAACCCCATCGATCTTCGGACTTACGATTCATTCTCGTTCTGGGCCCGCGCGAGCACCACTCGCATCGGCGACTTCGTCTATCTGATCGACGCCGCGGGCCGCAAACGTTGGTACAGCCTTCTTCTGTGGAGCCAACGCGGCTGGCAAAAGCCTAGCTATTGGCTGGACGCCTTCGTGGGGCAGGACACGGGTTTTGATCCGTCATCGGTTACCCGGCTCCGCTTCGCGCAAGCCGGCCAGGTCCCGGGCGATAGGCTCTGGTTTGGACCAGTCATTTTCGAGCACGGGGTCGTCAACCACGGGGACGCAGCTTCGTCCTGGTACAACGACATCGGGAGCGGTCCGATCACGACGGTGGCGGATGGTGCGGCGGGAACTCCGACCAGCGTTCAGGCGACACTCCAGGCGAATAATCAGGGGCAGGCCGACATCGCCATCAACCTGCTCTTGCCACGCATCGTCTGGGACTGGTCAGGAAAGTCCTTCGTCCGTTTTTATTTCAAGGACGTGGAGACGATCGCGAGCCACTATTTCCTCCTCTATGACAACAACCTGAACTACCGCCAATGGGTCTTCAACAACTCTGCACCGGGCCACTGGATTCGCGTAACGGCCAACCTGTCCGACGCCCGCTATGCCGAGTCGGCGCCGATCGACCTGTCCCGGATCGTCTACTTCGAAGTCGGAGTCTTCGGCGGCACGCCGAGCGCAAACTATACTTTCCAGGTCGACGAGATCTCGGTCTATTGAGCATCTACGCATCTGGTCCGCCGGACGTGTTCTCGCCTTTGAACTCCGGCATGGTCGCATGACCTTCCCTGGAAATGCCGGAGCGCTGTAAGACCCTCGCGAGGGTGCGGCAAAGGATGCGCAGGTCAAGCCACAAGCTCCAGTGCTCGACGTACCAGACGTCCAATTCGAGCTTCTGCGCCCAGTCGAGCGCGTTGCGCCCATTCACCTGCGCCCACCCGGTCATGCCAGGACGGACCAGGTGGCGACGCGCCTGCCTGGGCGTGTATCGCGGCAAATAGCGGAGGAGCAGCGGGCGTGGGCCCACAAGGCTCAAGTCGCCGGCCAACACGTTCCAGAGCTGCGGCAGCTCATCGAGACTCGTCTGGCGCAGGATGCGGCCTAGACGCGTGAGCCGATGTTCATCGGTCGACCCACTGCCCTCGTCCTCCCCGCGCATGGTCCGGAACTTCAGCATCTCGAATGGCTTCCCGTTCAGGCCCGGCCGAGCCTGCCGGAACAGGATCGGCGGTCCATCGAGTCGCGCGACGAGAAACGCGATGGCGGCCAGGAGCGGGCTGAGCAAGAGGAAGGCCGCGAACGCGAAAGTGCGGTCGAACAGCGCCTTCAGGAAGCCCGGCAATCCGCGTTGCAATTGCGGAGCCTTGGGGAGGTGCTCCATGACAGAAAGATACCGCGCTGCGAGCGATGAACGTGTGGCGTTGGCACGCACCCACGCAAACCCCGAAGCTCCCATCCGGGTTCTCCCGGCGCGATCGTCCGTCAATTCCCGAATCGCAGCGGCGAGTTCGTCCGGCCTGTTCGGCGCAGCGAACACACCAGCTCGGGCGGTGTCTACGACAAGCTCTCTGGCGACCCCGTCGACAGCGAGAAGGACGGGTCGGGCGCATGCCATGTAGTCGAAGATCTTGTTCGGGTACACGGTGCGAAAGGTGGGGTTGTCCTGGAGCACCGCGACCCCCACATCGGAGGCGGCGACGATCGCCGGCATGAGCGACTTTGGCCGGGGGCCATGAAACACAATGTTGCGCAAACCCTCCTGCCGCGCTCGCTCCTCGAGTTGCGCCCGCTGTGGACCCTCGCCCACGCACGCTATCAGGATGTCCTCTCGATCTGCCAGCAGCGCAGCAGCGTCGATGAGCTGTTCGAGAGCGTTGGCTCGGCCGTGTGCCCCCGCGTAGAGAAAGACGGTCCGTCCGCCCCATCCGAGCTCAGCGCGCATGGTCGTGCCTTCGGCGGAGGTCGAGAACATGTCCACGTCCGCGCCATTGGGGATCAAAGCGATCTTCCCCGCAGGCGCCAATCCGCGCCGCAAGAGGTCCTCGCGAAACGCCGGCGTACGCACATTGATGCAGTCCGCAGTCCGGCAAGCCCAACGCTCTAATGCGTAAAGCCCACGCGCGAGAAGGGATCCGGCGGAGATGACACCGGTGGTAATTGCGCTCTCTGGCCACAGATCCCGAATCTCGAAGATCAGCGGCGCCGGCCGCAAACGCAGCCGCGCGGCGATCCAAGCGGGCATGGGCACCAGGAGTGGCGGCGAAGTGGCGATCACGACGTCGGCGTCACGGTGTTGAAACGCGGCGGTCGCCGCCGAGAACGTGAATCCGGCAAAGCTGATCATGCGCCGGGCATAGCTGCGCGCGTAACCGCTTGGGGTGAAGCACCTCACTACTTCGACGGCGCCGTCCCATTCACGGGTGAGCCACCGGTGGCGATAGCGATCGGGGATGTCACCGGAGGCATAGTCCGCGGTCCCTGCAACGACCGTAATTTGATGTCCCGCATCAGCCCAGAACCGCGCGAACTCATTGAAGCGGGACCCCCCACCTCCGCTGGCAGTCAGGTAATGCTGATGGAAAACGAGGATCTTCACGGTACGACGATTCCTTCAATCCCGAGATCGAAGATCAGCTCCGTGTCGCCAACATTCGCCACGGACCAACGGCGACCGATTACGGAGACACTCGGCACGCCGGGAGCAAGCACCGATACGAACGTTGCTGGCATCACGGTGCGCGCGCTCACCGCCAGCGAAGGCGCCGCCTGTTTCTCGAGGTAGCGTCGCGAGAACCATCCGCGAGGTGGATGTCCGCATCCACCGCAAACGTCGCCAGGAACGGGGGCTCCGTGGCCGTCGAGCACGGACACGGAGAATGGCCCTTCGGGCGTCTGGAGGAGAAGACGCCCGCGGGATGGCTCGGCGTCGAACGGATATGGGGCGCAGAGCCAGTGGACACGCACGTCGTGCTGTCCTGTCCCGCGCAACTGGTCGATCACGACGCAAAGCCCCGTCTTTGCGAGGAGCACAGCACGCCGATGCACGACCGCTCCATCGTACCGCTCGAACCCAAGGTGTTCGCCTATCGCCACGCGCCGACCGTTGCGCGCCTCGTACCGCAGCAATCTCGCAGGCGTGAGGTACACGCTGCTGAACCGGCGCTGCTGCACCATCTGGTCGCGGCCATCCACGGTGACAGTGTTGTGGCTGGCCGTGCCGTGGAGATGGTGATGCATCTTCTCGTCAGCGTAGCAGTAACTTCCTCCGTCGACGGCGATCGGGTGGCCGTGCCAGTAGAGATCGACGTGCAACATATCGAGTTGGCCGAAACGCTCGCGCACGGGCCCGCAGCGGAATGTCGCAAACGTGTCTTCATTCTCGGCCCGCAGCAAGTGATAGCCGCTCTCGAAGGACACAGACGCGCGCGTACGTCTCGCCCGCGATCCCTGCAATGCTGAGTCTCCGAAGAGCCAGATTGCGGGCTCATCCCATTTCCCCTGCGCGTACAAGCGCTCCCCTCTGGCAGCCACGCTCGCGGCCTGCAGAGAGGGACGGAAATCTGAAAATAAACAGGAAGACAAGACCAGGAACATCGAACCGTCGTTGGCCCCCGAGTTGGGGAGATCGCCCTCACCGGGGTTCTGATGCGCATGCAGAAACGTTACGCTTCGATCGACAGCAGCGATCCACGCTTCTGGGACTTCCTCTCCTGCCCAGCGGAGCGCCGCGATCGCCGCAACGTAGGCATCAGCAGCGGTCCGCTGATAATTGTGCGAGGCCTGCAGGTAGGCACCGTCCGGATAGAATTGCCGCCGCGCCTGTTCGGTAAGAGTCCGCAACGCGCGACGCCGCCAGCCTGGCGCGCGCCGGTGTGAAGGCAGGAAGAGGGCGGCGAAGAGGAGGCCCACCGCCTCGGAAATCAAATGATTGTTGTAGACGATGCGTTCGACGTAATTGAAGTTACGTTCGATGTGAGTCGCGCCTTCTGCGATACCGGCCGCGAGCGCGCCCGCGATTTCCTGCATGGGCTGCTCATCGCGCAACATCGACCAGGCGAGGGACCAGGCAACGATCCGATACGCAATCTCCTGGCCGGAAGCCCAGTGGATTCCTCGGGGGAAAGGGTTGGCGCGCAGGAACCCGTCGATCTGTGAGGCCATGGCCCGACCGAGGATGAGTCGTCGCTCGGGTACGAGGACCGCGGCGCGCAGCATCGTCCAGAAGTGCGGAAACCGGGCGATTTCCCAGCTCACCTTGACGTCCCCGCCACGCAACCGCAGCGAACGCGACCAGTGGGCGCATGGATCCCAGCGGCGCCCGGAAATGGGATCGCGATGCCAGTCGACGGGATCTCCGTAGTCGAGCAAGAGATGGCCGAACCCGACCACGCGACCGCGCCCTGCCTGGAGCGCAGCGGATTCGACGTGAGCGAGATCCGTCGAAGGGAGGAGTGGAAGCACCGCGGAGCGAATCTCGGCCGGAGGCGGAAGCCGAAACGGGACTGGCTCTACCGGCGAAGCGGAGCGATGAAAAAGGTCGCGCGCAAGCGGGAGACCGACCGCGTTTTCCAACTCCCACTTCGCCCGGAAGGCAGCCCTTCCAACACCGAGCTCTTTGACTTCCTGCACCAGCGCGCGAAGGTCACCCGGGGGCTGGCGCCTTCCAATGTCGGGGAGAACGGCGACGGGCGCACGAATGCCTGCGTCCTGGAAGACCGTTGCCCAAATCTCCGTACAGAGCAATTTCCAGACGCGCGCAAACCAGAAGGGAGGGGAGTCGTTCGCGTCGAGCAGCCTCTCGACGTTCTTGGCATTCCACAGGCCCCGGGCCCGAGCCCGGGACGACAGCAACACTTCGCGAACGAATCCGCGGTGGGTCCTTCGCATCCAGGTCTCGGCGGGCGTGTCGAAGCCGACCTTGCGGCGATTCAGCACGTCCGGCGGCAGCACGTCCGAAACTGCCTCCCGAAGGACCCACTTGCTCGAGCCATTGCGAAACTTCTGGTCGAACCGGTACCGGAACGCAAACCGGACGAGGCGCGGGTCAGCGAGGGGAACGCGCGACTCGAGTCCGTGCGCCATGCTCATGCGATCGTCCTGCTGGAAAAGACCCGGCAGATAAGTCAACGCGTCCCAGTGCATCACCTTGTCTGCCGGATCGGTCGCGTCGGAAGCGCTCAGCGTCTCGCGGAAGAGCGCCCGGCAGCTCTCGCGGGACACCACCTCGCCGTCGATCAACTCGCGCCACGACCTCTCGGGAACCGCTGCGACGTGGGAGAAATACGTCTCTTGCCAATCGCTGGCGGTGCGTAGCAGGCGCGCGAGCCGCCGCCAGGTGCGAAGCTCGCGGAGGTCTCGCAACAGATTTCCCCCCGCCCGCGAGCGAGCCCGCTCGACCATTCCGCCCGCGACCTTCAAGGGATGCACGAGCGCGTATCGTGCATAACCGCCGAAGATTTCGTCCGCCCCCTGTCCTCCCAGGCAGACCTTCACGCTGCGAGCCGCGAGTTCACTGACGGCAGACATCGGAAACATCGCCGGACCGATCACCGGTTGATCCTGCTGGAACAGGAGCCGCGGCAGATCGTCGGCGAACCGCGCGCCATCATAGGTCGTCAACTCCAGGTCGAGCCCGAGAGCACGCGCTGCCGACTCCTGGAACGGCCGCTCGTCCACCACCCCCTGGTCAGCGAAATGGACGCCGAAGCAGCGGGGAGCCTTGCCAGCCCTGCTCGCAAAAGCTGCCACTGCACTGGAATCGATACCACCGCTGAAAAACGCCCCGACCGGCACGTCCGACATGAGCTGATCGGAGACTACGGTGGCGAGCACGGCGCGCAGCTCGTCGACGGCGTCATCATCGGGTGGCCCTCCGCCGAACTCCGTCACGGTCCAGTACGTCGCATGTTGCCGGCCACTGCGGTCGACGAGCACACGTTCGCCGGGACGGAGTTGGCGAATTCCGCGAAAGAAAGTCCGCTCCGCGATCGGCGTGTGGAAGTGCAAGTACTGGTTCAGCGCCTCGCCGTCGAGTTCGCGGGATACTTGCGCGCACTGGACGAGTGCTTTCATCTCGCTCGCGAAGAGAAGGCGCCGGCCGTCGTCGTTGAAGTAGAGTTGCTTCACGCCGAGCGGATCGCGCGCGAGCAAAAGCCTCCGCGCCCGGGAATCCCAATAGGCGAAAGCGAAGATCCCGACGAGATCGGGAAGCACGTCGGGGCCACGTCTTTCCAAGAGACCCAGCAGCGTCTCGGTGTCGGATCGACCCCGGAAAGGGTGGCCAGCAAGAAGTCGCCCGCGGAGGTCCAGGTGGTTGTACAACTCGCCGTTGTACGTGATGCATCCGCCGTCGGCAGAACGCATCGGCTGCGCACCGGTCGGGGAAAGGTCCACGATTGCAAGGCGACGGTGGCCCAGACCGATCGGGCCTTGAATCCACAGTCCCTCACCATCAGGACCGCGGTGGGACAAGGCTTGCGTCATGCGCTCCAGGAGCGGACGGTCGACCGGGCATGCCGGGTCAGCGTAGTTGAAGATACCCGCAATGCCGCACATTTCAGGGACTCCTAACCGCTCGCCATGGGACGCGGCAAGAGACTTCTTCCTTTGTTGCCGGACTTGGCAGATTGCGATAGGGGCAGCACGCGAGAGGAGCCGATGGCCAAGAGAAGGATCATCGTCGTTGGGGCCGGTGGCTTTGCGCGAGAAGTCGCGTGGTTGATTGGCGACATCGCCGGGGAACTGGAGTTCGCCGGTTTCGTAGTGAGCGATCTAGGGAAGCTGGGGCCTCACGACAGCCGGGAGCACGTGCTCGGAGATCTCGACTGGGTGCGCGAGAATAGCCACCGTTTCGACGGTCTTGCAATTGGGATCGGAACCCCGGCTGCGCGACTGCGCGTCGCAGCGGAGCTCGAGCGCGATTACGGTCCCGATCGGTGGCCCGCAATGATTCATCCATCGGTTCATTTCCAAAGGTCCTCGGCGAAGGTGGGGCACGGGGTCCTTCTTTGCGCCAACGTGATCGGCACAGTGAACCTGGTCATCGAGCCCTACGCCATGGTGAACCTGGCATGCACCTTGGGCCACGAATCGGTGGTCGGCCGGGGGACGGTGCTCAATCCCGGTGTGAATGTATCGGGAGGGGTGCGGTTCTCCGCGGGAGTGCTGGTTGGCACCGGTGCGCAGGTCCTGCAGTACGTCACCGTGGGAGAAGGATCGACGATCGGAGCTGGAGCGGTCGTGAATCGCGATGTGCCCGCTGGTGAAACCGTGGTCGGTGTTCCGGCTCGGCCCCTCCGCAAGGGTACGTGACCTCGATGAAGCGAATCCTGCTGTCCGTACCGCACATGGGAGGTCGGGAGGAGCAATTCGTCCGCGAAGCCTTCGCCACGAACTGGCTGAGCACGGTGGGCCCTCACCTGGGCGCCTTCGAGCAGGAGTTTACGTCACGTCTAGGCCTGCCTGCGGTAGCGCTCGCAAGCGGTACCGCTGCAATGCACCTCGGGTTGAGGCTACTCGGCGTCGGTCCCTGCGACGAGGTGCTCGCGCCCACCCTCACGTTCGTGGCCAGCATCAATCCGATTCTCTATCTCGGCGCGCGCGTGACGTTGCTCGACAGTACCACGCAGAGCTGGAATCTGGACCCCGTGCTCCTCGCTCAAGCGCTCCGCTTGCGGGCACGAGTCGGGCGTCTCCCAAAGGTCGTCGTGGTCGTTCATCTCTACGGCCAGAGTGCCGATCTGGATCCGATCCTCGAGACCTGCCGGGAGCATGGTGTGGCGGTCCTCGAGGACGCTGCGGAAGCGATGGGCACGCTGTACCGTGGCAGGCAGGTCGGTACCTTCGGTGACGTCGGAGTCTTTTCCTTCAACGGAAACAAGATCATCACGACGACGGGCGGGGGAATGTTGATCTCGCCCGATCCTGCCAAGGTCGATAAAGCCCGCTTCTGGTCCACCCAAGCGCGAGATCCAGCGGTCCACTATGAGCATAGCGAGATGGGCTACAACTACAGGCTCAGCAACGTCCTCGCTGGCATCGGCCGTGGTCAGCTCCAGGTGCTCGACGAGCGCGTCCGGCAGCGTCGGCAAATCGCATTTCGCTACCGGGACGCCTTCGCGGACTTGCCCGGAATAGCCCTGATGCCGCAGGCACCGTACGGGCTTCATACGAACTGGCTGAGCTGCTTTCTCATCGACCCGCCCGAATTCGGTATCGATCGTGATGCGCTCATTACGGCGCTCGACCGCGCGGGAATCGAGGCGAGGCCGGTGTGGAAACCGATGCACCTGCAGCCACTCTTCAGGACTGCGGAGCACTTGGGCGGCGCGGTCGCCGAGGATCTCTACCGGCGAGGCATCTGCCTGCCGAGCTCGAGCAGCCTGACCGACGGCGAGCAGCAGCACGTGATACAGGCGGTTCGCGCCAGCTCGAGATCCTAGCCTGACGTCCCAGCTTCAACGCTCATGGCCGAACAAGCCGACGATATACGCAGGTCCCAAGAGCCAAGCGGCTCCCGCCACCAGCCCGATAACCAAGCCTACCATCAGGATCAAGAGCCTTCTCGGACGTGAAGGGTAGGTCGGCAACGTCGGCGCATCGAGAATCTGAAAAGTCGAGATCTCGCGAGCCTGATTCGCCTTGGCCGTTTCCAGGCGCTGCATGGTCATCAGCTCGGCAGTCTCGTAGAACTTGCGGTCGAGATGAAGCTCTTCCAGCTGGGCACGCAACGACGGCACAGCCATCGCCGGCGGAAGCAGCTCCGGCGCGGTCAGTGGTGCGCTGCCCCCGTCGGATGTCTGGTCGCGGCTGGTTCCACCTTCGAGCGCCCGCTCCTTCGCCTCCAGGACCGAGAGCATGTGCCTGAGCTGCACCGAGCTCGATTCTTCGCGGGAAGCGAATCCCTTCGCGTACGACAACTCCAGCTCCTTGGCGACGCGCTGCGCCCGGATGGCGGCGATGTTGGAGACCACCGCCTTCGCCTGCGATTCGAGATCCACGATCCGATTCGCTTCCTCGAAAGAACGCAGCCGCTGCTGCGCCTCGCGAGCCTCCTTCTGGATTTCCGCCAGGCGCCCCTCCAAAAAATGGACCTCTTCGCCGGCAGAGCCGGCGTCAACGCGGCGGAACACCGCGTTGCCGTGCTCCCCGAAGAAAGCGACCATCGCCTGAGCGGCGGCTGGATCCTTGTCCTCGCAAGTCAGGGCCACCAGCTCGCCCTTTTGGATGACCCGGATGGCGCAGTGCTGCCAGAGTTCCTTGCGCGCGTTCTCGATGTGCGTCTTCCCATAGCGTTTCTTCAGGTCGAACTTGTCGATGACCGCGTTGGCGACTGACTCGCTCGAGAGGACGGCAGCGATCCGCTCGGCATCGCTCGATGGGACACCGGGAAGCGAACCGCCGAGTTCCCGAAGCTCCGCAAGACCAGGAATTGCTGGCGTTGCCGAACGCTTGAGCGAAACGACCGAGATGCGCGCCGTGTACCAACTGGGAGACAGCAGCGCGTATGCTCCAGCCACGAACAGCCCGGTGAGACCGCTCATCGCAAGCCGCTTGAGCGTGCGCTGCGTATCGTCTCCGATCCATGAGAAACGCCTCGTCATCAGCGATGGAGGGCAATGGCGATGGTTGCAGCACCGAGCAAAAGGCCTGTGGCGCTGAGGACCAGCTGCACGATCTCTGGTCGCGAGAAGTCGCGTTCGGGGACCACCACGATGTCGCCTGGATTGACGCGGAGTGCATCGGACAGTGGCTTTGTTTGACCATCCGCCGTGATGAGGTGGCTTTCCTTCAGCGAGCGCGCGAAACGGGTCGGTCCACCAGCCGCTCCCACGTAGTCGATGAGTGCAAAGCGCGGGTTATACGGATAAGAGCCGGGGCGGAAGACCGCACCTTCGACGATCACGCTGCGTCGCTTGAACGGAACCATCAGTGTGTCGCCAATGCTTACGGGACGGTCTGCCGCTGCGTTGTGCTGGACGAGCAGCGCATCGAGATCGACGTCGTCGACGGAGCCGTTCTCGTGCACCAACGCTGCATGCGGGAGATCGGCTCCAGGTAAGACGCCGCCGGCGCGGAGAACCAGGGTACGCACCGTATCGCCCTCGGCAAACACGAGCCGTTTGAGCGCCGTTGATTCGTCCGTCGAGATGGCGCCCTGAATCGCCCCCACCAAGAGCACAGTCTTCTCCAGCTGCGCGATGGTGGGGACGTCAATGGAGTCCCCCTGCTCGATCGGCAGCTTCGTTACATCGCGCCCGGGGAATGGGGGTTCCAGGCGGCTCAAGATCGAACGACCCTTCTCGTCTCTGCGCACCAACGTCAGCGGAAGTTCGCGCGTCACCGCCGTGGAATATCCACCCGCGATCGAGAACAGCTCGTCGAAGTCCTTGCTCGCCACCAACTCGTAACGCCCTGGCCGGTTGACGCCCCCCGTGATCGAAGCAGTCAGGCCTTCGAAAGGCACGTGCACTACGTCTCCGTCGAGGAGAAATGGGTTCTCTTCCGTCCTTCCTGTCTGGGAGTAGAGGACGAGATCGGCGACCTGTGACCTTCCGTCGCGATGGCGGATCTGGATCCGGCGCCTCGAGCCTCCGGCAGTTACGCCGCCTGCGCGCTCGATCACGCTCGAGAGCCGTTCCACCTGCGTCGCGCG
>Ga0066710_100001284_pt1 | contig 18406 bp, 13 predicted proteins | sample GraSoiAngelo_159_FD_79666 | JGI IMG/M metagenome (GOLD analysis project Ga0066710, IMG submission 79666) | Grasslands soil microbial communities from the Angelo Coastal Reserve, California, USA - 14_1009_16_40cm | ecosystem: Environmental > Terrestrial > Soil > Grasslands | place: USA... | reverse complement strand
GGCGGTGACCCGGCGCCCGTTCAGGGCCTGCTCGGTGCCGACATCGAGCGCACCGGGGACGGGGCCTGGCGGATCGCGCGGATCCTGCCCGGCGAGTCGTCGGTGATCGGCGCGCGCTCCCCGCTGGCCGCTCCGGGCGTAGCCGCGGCGCCGGACGATCTCATTGTCGCGGTGGACGGGCAGCCGGTGGACCCGGACCTCGGCCCGAACGCGCTGCTGGTCGGCAAGGCCGACGAACCGGTCGAGCTGACTCTGCGGCGCGACCGGGCGGACCGGCGGGTCGTCGTGGTTGCGCTGGCGAGCGAGCACGCGGTCCGCTACCACGACCTGGTGGCCCGGCAGCGGGCCACGGTCCGCGAGGCATCCGGCGGGCGGCTCGGGTACCTCCACCTGCCGGACGTGATGGCGCAGGGCTGGGCGGAGTTCCACCGGGACCTGTACACCGAGTTCCAGCGGGACGGCCTGATCGTCGATCTGCGGGACGCGCAGGGCGGCGACGACTCGGTGCCGGTGATCGAGAAGCTCGCCCGCCGCATCATCGGCTGGAACGTGTCCCGGTACGAGGAGCCGGTGAGCTTTCCCCTCGAGGCGCCGCGCGGGCCGATCGTGGCGATCGCGGACGAGTACGCGATGTCCGGCGGTGACGTCGTGGTCCAGGCGCTGAAGTCCTACGGCATCGCGACCGTGGTCGGCACCCGTACCTGGGGCGGCACGCGCGGGGTCGACCTCAAGTACCGGCTGGTCGATGGCACGCTGGTGGCGCAGCCGAAGTACGCCTGGTGGTTTGACGGCGTCGGCTTTGCGGTGGAGAACCACGGCGTCGAGCCGGATGTCGAGGTCACGATCGCGCCGCACGACTGGGCCGCGGGCCGCGACCCCCAGCTCGACACCGCCGTCCGGCTGGCGTTGCAGGCCCTGCGGCAGCGGCCGCCCGCGCCCGCGCCTACCAGCGCTGGCTCGTCATAGTCCGCGTGCCAGCGGCCAGCAGGCCGGGGGTCAGACCTCGATAACCTGGCGGAGCTTGGCCCGGACCACGTCCGCCTCGGGATGGTCGAGGTCGGTGAGGATTGTCAGGGCCTGCTGCCAGGTCTCCCGGGCCGCGGTGACATCGGCCGCCGCGTGCAGGGTATCGCCCAGGTGGGTGAGCACCTCCGCCTGCCGGTAGAGATCCCCGAGGTCGCGGTACAGCTCCAGGGAGCGCTGGTAGCAGCGGGCGGCCTCGGGCAGGTCGCCGAGGTGGGAGTACACGTAGCCGAGGCTGTCCCAGGTGGCGCACTCGCCCTGGCGGTAGCCCAGCTCCTGAAGGATGCCCAGGGCCCGGGTGCAATGCGCCAGGGCCTGGGGATACTCGCCGAGCAGGGCGTGATACCAGCCGACCGCGTTCTCCGAGAAGGCCTCACCGCGGCGGTGGCCGGCCGCCTGGTACAGCGTGAGGGCGCGCTGGGCGTGGGTGCGCGCGTTCGGCAGCTCACCTTTGCGCCAGGACAGGATGGCGAGGAACCGGTGGGCGATGGCCTGCCCGACCGCATCTCCGGCATCGAGGGAGATCGCCAGCGCCCGGTGGAGATGGTCGTCGGAGTCGGCGTACCGGCCGGTCTGGCTACTGGACAAGCCGATCTGCCGGTGGGCGGACGCCCGTGCGGCCGGTATCCCGAGCCGGTCCGCGACCCGCACCGCAACCTCCCCGCTGGACAACAGGTCGTGCCAGTGCCCTTTCCGGTTCAGGAACGTGACGAACGTCCAGGCCAGCTGCCACGCCTGGGCATCGAAGCCGGCGTCCGCGGCCTGCCGCAGCGCGGTGAGCAGCACGCGGTGTTCGGCCTGCATCCAGCTCATGGCCTGCTCGCTGTCGGCGACCGGCTCGGGACGGGTACCCGCGGCGGCGGGGACGAGGGGAACCGGGATCGGGTCGCGCTGCACGTCCAGAAGGCGGTCGGCGGCGTGGGCGGTGTGGCTGTAGTGGTCGAACAACCGGCGCAGCGCGGCCCGCCGCTCGGCTTCCGGGTCGACCCGCCGGGTCAGTTCGGTGGCGTACGCGCGCAGCAGGTCATGGAAGGCGTACCGGCCGGGTGCGGATTCGTTCAGCAGGTGCATCCGGGCCACGTCGACCAGCCGCGCAGCGAACTCTGAAGGGGGCTGGCCGACCAGGCTGGCCGTCGCGGCGAGGGAGACGTCCGGGCCGGGGTGCAGGCCGAGCAGGCGGAACACCCGGGCTGCGGGCGCACTGAGCGCGGCGTTCGACCAGGAGAGCACCGATCGCACCTGACTCATCGGGTCGCCAGCGTCGAGGACGTCCAACGGGTGCGTGGTGGTCAGCTCGGTCGCGACGGTGCTCAGCAGAACGCCCGGCTGCTGCGCCCGGGCCGCCACGATCACCAGCGCGAGCGGCAACCGGGCGCAGCACTGGACGATCGTGTCGACGGCGCCCCGCTCGGCGGTGACCCGCGGGGTCCCGAGCCGGCCGGCGAGCAGGTTCCGGGACTCCTCGGCGGAGAACAGGTCAAGGGGCAGCGGCTGGGCGGCGTCGGTGGCGACCATCGGAGTCAGCCGGTCGCGGCTGGTCACCACGACCAGCGCGGTCGGGCTCCCCGGCAGCAGCGGCCGGACCTGCTCGGCGGCCCGGGCGTTGTCCAGCACGACGAGCACCCGCTTGCCGGCGAGCAGGCTGCGGTACAGGTTCGCCTGCGCGGTCAGGTCCGGCGGGATACGTCGCGGTGCCACGCCGAGACCGTCGAGAAAGTTGCGCAGTGCCTCGGCCGGTCCCATCACGTGCCCGCTGGGGTCAAAGCCACGCAGGTTCACGTACAGCTGACCGTCGGGGAACCGGTGCGCCACCCGGTGCGCCCAGCGCACCGCCAGCGAGGTCTTCCCGGTACCGGCCGGTCCGCTGATCACGATGATCGGGGTACCGTCGGCGCGCCGGTTCAGCAGCTTGTCGAGCTGGGCCAACTCGGCGGAGCGCCCGACGAATCCGGGTGCGTTCAGCGGCAGCTGCCGCGGGGCCGCCGGATCGGGCGACCCGCCGGGACCGGGCGGCAGGCGGTCCAGCTCCGGGTCGGCGCGCAGGATGGCGCGGTACAGCCGCTCCAGCTCCGGGCCCGGATCCAGGCCGGTCTCCTCGACGAACCGTGTGCGCACCTGCGCGAAGACGGTGAGGGCCTCCTGTCGCCGGCCGGTCCGGTACAGCGCGAGCAACCGCATCTCCAGCAGCCGCTCCCGCGCCGGGTACTCGTCGGTCAGCTGTGCCAGCTCGGCGACCAGTTCCCCGTGGCGGCCCAGCGCGAGGTCGAGCTGCATCCGCGACTCAAGGCATGCCAGGTGGCGCTCGTCCAGGCTCTGCGCCTCGCCGCGCAGTACCGGCCCGTCACGGATCCCATCGAGCGCCGGCCCGCGCCAGAGGCCGAGCGCTGTCCGGTACAGCTCGACCGCCCGGGCCGGCTCGGTATCCCGTGCCGCCTCGGCCACCAGCCGGTCGAACTCGACGCTGTCGAGTTCACCGCCGGTCAGTTCCAGGGCGAAACCGGAGCCGGACCGGACGATCGCGACGGCACCGCCCGGACCGGCCCGCAGCATCCGGCGCAACAGCGCGATCCCGTTCTGCAGCTGAGCCCGTACCGTGGCCGGCCGGTCCTCGCCCCAGACCGCCGCCGCGAGCCGGTCCTCCGGTACCGGCATGCCCACGTTGACCAGGAGGGTGGCCAGGATCTTCTGTTCGCGAGGACCGCCGATCCGGATCGGGTGGCCCTGGTCGAACACACGCAACGGGCCGAGAACCTCGAATCGCATGGCGCCCCCACGTCGTGCCTCGCTCCGGCCGGCCGCGGCTCGGTTCATGATCGATAGAGCTTCCGTGAGCCGGGTCAATACGGTAGTCCTGTCCGCCGGCTTCGGGCGACTCGGCCCTGGCCGGCGGGATGGAAACCGATCGGCCACGGGCATGGCGAGCCGGATTGGGTTCGGGGGCGGTTCTGCTGACCGTAGGAGCGACTACCGGCTCGCCACCGTACCGCGGCAACCTTTCACCAGCCGGGCACCACGGTCGCGTGATCATACGGGGAGACGCGCAATGACGTGGACGTATGGGCTCCTGGGCTCCGTTGTCGTCCGAGCTCCGGGCAGCACAATTACCATTTCGGCTTCGCGTTCACGGACGCTTTTCGTGATGCTCGTCCTGAATCCCGGGCGGACCATCAGCCAAGCGTCTCTGACGGAAGCGATCTGGGATACGGAACCGCCGGCATCGTTCGTGGCGAACCTGCGGACGTACGCCCATCGGCTGCGTCGGGAACTGGGCGTGCTGGGCGTGGCGGTACAGGCCCGCAACGGCGGGTACCTGCTGGACGCGACGCCGGACGAGTGCGACCACGTGTGCTTCTTCGATCTTGCGGACCGCGGCCGACGATCACTTGCCAAGGGCGACGCCGCCGGTGCCATCGCCAACCTGGCTGCCGCCATCGACCTGTGGCGTGGAAGCGACGTCGCGGAGGGAGTCGCGCGCAACGGGCCGCTGGAGGGTCTGCTCGCGGCCGTTGAGGAAGAGCGCCGGCGGGCCACCGAGGATCTCGCCGAGGCGCTCATCCGGGTTGGGGAGGCGCGCGCGGCGTTGGTCAACCTGTGTCCTCTGCTCGTCGCGGCACCCCTTCGTCGACGGGCCTGGCAGCTACGCATGGAAGCCCACCGCAGACTCGGGGAATTCGGTGCCATATCAGAGTGCTACCGCCGGATAACAGAAGTCTTCTGGCGCGAACTCGACATCGAGCCCGACCGGGAATTGACGGTGCTGTATAGGGCCATCATGTGTGCCGACCACCGTGTCGGCGTCGGCAAAGCGCGTTGATCGCGCATACATGCGGCGTGTACCGGAGATGTACGGATGCTGCCTAGCCTGTCGTTGAGGAGGCCGCATCAGCGGCCGGGTGAGGGAGGACCGTTGAATCCACTGGGAAAGATCGCCGATATGCTGCTGACCAAAGTCGCCCCGAAGGCCGAGGCGTCGGCCGCCGGCCAGTACACCGAATTCAGCTGCAACCCGCCTCCGTGGGCGCCGCATTGTGGATCGCGCGGGGATCTGATGGCCCGTACCTGTGGTGACAGCTGGTGCGGCAACTGGCACTGGGTCGCGTGCTGCAGCTAGATCGCGATGTGGCCGCGGGGGCACAGTCCCCCGCGACCACTTTACCGATTTACCGGGAAACCGGACGAAGACCGCGCAGCACAACTCCGAGCACCCGTTCGCCGGGCACGTAGCCCAGTGTCCTCGAATCAATGCTGACCGCCTTGTTGTCGCCGAGAACGACAAAGTGGCCCGGTGGCACGACGGAACCGGGATCGGCGGGTAAGCACTCAGCGACAACTCGCGGTACCGGATCGCCCGGAAGGGCGGCAACCCGCTTGATCATCCACTCTTTGCGCCCGCGCGCGACTCCGCCGCTTGGCCAGGTCCAACCTCGCTGATCGCGATGCGGATGCTCGATCACCACGATCTGGCCAACGCGTACCTCTGCCGGGCGGACCCGTCCGACGAGTACCCGGTTGCCGGCTGCGAGCGCCGGCCGCATGCTGTCCCCCTTGACGTCTACCACGACGAGTCGACGCCGGATCCGGACGAGCCCGCCCACGACCAGCGTGACGAGCACGAAGACGGCCGTGCCGGCGATCCACATCGGATACCTCCTCAGCCCGTATTGATCATGGCGTCATGCAGCTGGCGGCGAGGCGCCGGAAGGTAGCCGTCCGCCTGGAGGGTGAACAGTCGGGCGTACCGGCCGCCACGCTTCAGCAGCTCGTCGTGGGAGCCTTGCTCGGTGATGCGACCGTCTTCCAGGACGAGGATGAGGTCCGCGTCCCGGACAGCGCCGAGGCGATGGGAGATGAGCAGGCTGGTCCGGCCGCTGCGGTGGCTGCGCAGACCCAGGTGGATTTCATGTTCCGCCTCGGCGTCCAGGCCGGCACTCGGTTCGTCCAGGATCATGAGGTCCCGGTCACCACGCAGGTAGGCCCGCGCGATGGCGACCCGTTGCCACTGGCCGCCCGACAGTGCGACGCCGTCGACGGCCTCCTCGGTTTCCGCGGTGGCGCGGTGGAACGCCCGGGTCAGCATGGTCTCGTACCCGCGCGGAAGCGAAGCGAGCTTGTCATGGATACCGGCCCGCATGGCGGCGGCTTCGATGCTCGCCCGGTCGTTGGCCTTGTCCAGCTCCCCGAGGCCGATATTCTCGGTCGCCGTCAGGTCGTAGTGCATGTAGTCCTGAAACACCGCGCTGATCCGTCGCCGTAAGGTCTCAACCGAGACATCCCGGATGTCCACCCCGTCCCACCGCACCGACCCCATCGTCGGGTCATAGAACCGGCAGAGCAGCTTGACCAGCGTGCTCTTTCCCGAGCCGTTCAGGCCCACCAGAGCAACCGTCTGGCCGCGGCGGATGTGCAGGTTCACTCCCCGCAGTACCCACGGCTGATCCGCCGAGTAGCGGAACCAGACGTCGTGCAGCTCGATGCTGTCGCGCAGCGCGGGCAATGGTCGCGGCGGCTGTGGGGTGGGCAGGTCGGGTTCAGCCCGAACCACCAACTGGTAGTGCTGGAAGTTGAGCAGCTGTTCGTGGAACATTCCGACGCCCCCGACGATGGTGGTCATGCCGCTCTGCGTGGCTGCCACCGCGGCGACGAACAGCGAGACGTCGCCGATCGTGAGTGATCCGCCGGCCGCGGCACTGACTGCCCACACCAGGCCGGCACCGGAGACCACCGTCGCGGACAGCGCGAAAACGGCTTGTACGGCGACGGTCCGGCGGTCCACCGCCCGCTTCAGCGCATTGATCGACTGTCGCTCCGCCCGCATCCGCGCCTGAAGGAAGCCGCCGATGCCGAACAACCGCACCTCCTTGGCGGCCTCGACCGCTGTCAGCAGGTACGTGTAGAAGAGTTCACGCCGTTCGAGGGGGGTGGCGCGGAACGTGGCGTGGGACCTCGCGGACGCGAGGCGGAGTTCTGCCACGACCGTGGGCACCGCAGCCGCGAGGACGACGGCGGCCATCCATGGGTTGATGACCGCCAAGGAGACGACGAACCCGGTCGTGGTGATCGCGGTCCGGGACAGTCCGAGGCCACCCGCGACGACCTGGGCCGGTGTGTCCTTGCCGCATTGCTGTGCCATGCGTAGCCGGTCAAGGAGCCGCGGATCCTCGAACCGAACCAGTCCGGCATAGCCGTTCACGGCGGAGTAGAGCCGGTCCTGTGCGAACAGCCCCATGCTGCGGGCGAGCTCTGCCTGGTGGTACCGCTGGAGCTGCGGCAGCAGGGCGGTGACGAGACCGGTGCCAGCGAGCCCCAGCGCCAACATCATGACGTTGGCCGAGCCGCTGTGCGGCTCGCCGAGCCGATCGAGGAGGAGTTTGGTCAGCCATACGGTCGCCACGGGGGCAGCCGACGCCGCGATCGCGAGCGAGGCCACGATGAGCAGCGAACCGGGCGCGGCACGTAGGGCCACGTACAGCGTGGCTCCCAACGCATCGAGCAGGTTGTGGCGAGTGGACGGCCGGTGTCTGCTCACCGGCGCACCGGATCTGCGAGCCTGTCCACGTCGACCTTGTCGTCAACCACGACTCCGCCGTCGTTCACCAGACACACCACGGGAAAGCCGCGCACCTCGAAGGCGGCGGCCACGGTGTTGGCATGCTCGCCCACGACAACTCGCGCCACCGACGCCAGGTGCTCGGCATATGCATCGTCGCCGGCGCCGGGCGCGACGATCGCCAGCACCGGTCGCGACGAGTCGCGCCAACGACGGGCCGCACTGACGAAACGCGGGAGCAGAGCCTCACACGGGGTACATCCGGGGGTGAAGAACCCGACCAGTGTCGATCCGGTGAATGTCGCCCGGGAGAGCGCGGCCGAAGTGGTATCGGCTGCGGAGAACTCGCCAACTGCCGATCCCTTGGCTGCCATGAGGCTGGCGGTTGCCCCAGCGCCCAGCGCGGTGAGCTGTCTGGTGTGCTCGCGGAGGCGACGAACCACGCCGTAGGTGAGCAGCAGGTCGACGATGGAGATCACGCCAACGATGACGACAGCGGCTATGACAAATGGCATCCCGGCTTCCCCCTAGCTGGTTGAGAAAACGTCGACGAGGTCCTCGAAGCGGATGAACAACGTCGCGAACACCAGGCCCGTAGCCACGCTGAGCAGCGTGCCAGCCGGCGCCAAACTGATTTCCGGTCGCACGGTCGCACCGCCCAGCCCCGCCAGGGCCACGGCAATGAGCGCCGCATTGCGCACGATGTGCCGGAGGCCCAGCGGCACGTCAGACGAGCCGAAGCAGCGGCATCGGCTCGGCGCTCCGCGTCTTATCCGGAGAGCGATGGCAATGACAAATGCGCCCAGCATTACTATCGCGAGTGCGAAACCGAAGACCGCGGTGCGACCTGACAACATGGCCAATGACACGGCTGTTTCACCGACGACTACCGCAATGGCAAGCGGACGCGCGAACCGCGTGGCGCGGGGAACCATGTCGCCTACCGCCGCGACGAATTCGATGAACGCGGTCCGGCCCCGCACCTTTCCGAACGGGGCGACCAGGAAGACTACGCCGAACAGGCAGCGGCATGCCGGCACGACGTATCCCATCGCTTGTCCCTCTCGGCACCCCACACGTCAATGGCTGTGACGCTACGGATCGCCGGTACATGCCCGATACATATCGCGTACACGGTGGGCCGAGAGTGCCATGGAGGAGGCGGCGGACAGGCATGCCTCCATAGGTGATCAGGTGAACCTGGCTGATCATTACGATGAGTAGTGCTCCGACCACACCGCGATGCTGAGGATTGGTGGTCTCACGCTGTTCCTTGCCGGCGCCGCCCTGTACCTGTGGTACCTGGGCAGCCTGCGCACCTGGCTGCACGACGCGGAGGGTGGTACCGGCCGGCTGTCCACGGTGGCGTTCGGTGCCGGTACCGTCTGGGTCGGCGTCAACATGGTGGCGCAGGCGTTCCAGATCGGCCTGGCCACCGACCCCCGCCGAAACCCTGGTCGACGCGTCCCGCAGCGCGAGCCTGGTCATGGTCGGCTGCCGCGGCCGGGGCGGCTTCGCCGGGCTGCTGCTCGGCTCGGGCAGCCGTACCCATGATCTTGTGCCCCCGGCAGGAGCCAGAACAGACCTGGACGCCCGGTGCGGTTGACGCGGCGTATCAACCTGGCATGACGGACTGGTAGACGCTCGCCCGTGCCTGCGCCGTTCGGCTGACCGGGAGTGCTCGCCGTTGCCGACCGGGCCCGTACCGAACGGTGGACCGCGGGCGGGAGACCGCGACACGGCCACGCTGACGGTACCCCCCGGGTGGGCACCCACCTCGCGTCCGGTCGCTGCGTCGGCTGGGTGGCCGCCTCGCCATGCGGCTCGCCGCCGATCTCGGCGACAGTGGTGCAGGCGGGGGCCGGAGCACCGGGCCCCTGTCCGGTCAAGAGGTCTGGGCCACGAGGGGGAGCCATCGAGACGGGGGGCGGTGAAGACGTCTGGTCGGGCCGTGCCCGGTCGGTATGATCGCCGCATGGCGGGCGGGTCCACGGCGCAGCCGCCCTGGGACGCCCCGTCACTGCCGTTGCTTGCCGTGCCGAGACGCGTGGCTCTGACCCGCGCGTTGCTGAAGGGAGGCGTGGCCGGGGTTGCACACGGTCACGGGCAAGGACAGCCGGCATAGCGAAAGCGTGTGCTGGTGTGAGAAGCCGATCTGGATCGGACAAAACGGCACAGGAGAGGTGGTGGGTCGGTGTCGACGCTCGACATCTCCCGCTGGCAGTTCGGCATCGTCACCGTGTACCACTTTTTCTTCGTGCCGATCACGCTCGCGTTGTCGTTCGTGGTGGCCGGGATGCAGACCGCGTACTTCCGTACGGGCGATCTGAAGTACAAGCGGATGACGAAGTTCTGGGGCAAGTTGTTCCTCATCAACTTCGCCATGGGCGTGGTGACCGGGCTGGTGCAGGAGTTCCAGTTCGGCATGAACTGGAGCGCGTACTCGCGGTTCGTCGGCGACATCTTCGGCGCCCCGCTGGCGATGGAGGGCCTGCTGGCGTTCTTCCTGGAGTCGACCTTCATCGGCTTGTGGATCTTCGGGTGGGACCGGCTGTCGCCCCGCCTGCATCTGCTGACGATCTGGGCGACCGCGGTGGGCACCTGGCTGTCGGCGTACTTCATCCTGGCGGCGAACTCGTGGATGCAGCATCCGGTCGGGTTCCGGATCAACGCGGCGCGCGGGCGGGCGGAGCTGACCTCGATCTGGTCGGTGCTGACCAACAGCACCGCGCTGGTGACGTTCCCGCACACCATCACGGCGGCGATGGTCACCGCGGGCGCGTTCATGATCGGTATCAGCGGGTGGCACCTGAAGCGGCGCAGCGAGGTCCCGATCTTCCGTACCTCGATGGTCGTCGCGATGTGGGTGACGCTGCTCGGCGGGGTCGGTACGGCGGTCACCGGCGACGTCCAGGCGAAGATCATGACGACACAGCAGCCGATGAAGATGGCCGCCGCGGAGGCGCTCTACGAGAGCTCGCAGCCGGCATCGCTTTCGGTGTTTACGATCGGCTCGCTCAACGGGCGGCAGGAGGTCTATTCGCTGCGGGTACCGGATCTGTTGTCGTTCCTGGCCACGGCCGACCTGCACGGCAAGGTCGAGGGCATCAACAACATCCAGCAGGAGTACGAGCAGCGTTACGGGCCTGGCGACTACCGGCCGGTCATCCCGGTCACCTACTGGGGTTTCCGGCTGATGATCGGGCTCGGCCTGATCGCCAGCGCGTTCGCGGCGCTCGGCCTGCTGCTGATGCGCCGGGGTCGGCTGCCGTCGTCGCGGTGGTTCTGGCGGGCCGCGCTGTGGGTGCTGCCCTTGCCGTTGTTGGCCAACTCGTTCGGCTGGATCTTCACCGAGATGGGCCGCCAGCCCTGGGTGGTGTTCGGCAACATGAAGACCGCCGGGGCGGTGTCCGCCAGCGTCTCGCCCGGCCTCGCGCTGACCTCGGTCATCGTGCTCACCGCGATTTACGGCGTCCTCGCCGTGGTCGAGGTCGGGCTGCTGGTGCGCTACACCAAGGCCGGTCCGCCGCCCGAGGACGAGGAAGCCGCGGCGGCCGAGGGCGACCGTCCGCTCGCCTTCGCGTACTAGGGCCAACTGGGCCGTCGAAAGTCTGGGAGGACACCGTGAGCCTGGCCGACTTCTGGTTCGTCGTCATCGCATTCCTGTTCGTCGGGTACTTCTTCCTCGAAGGCTTCGACTTCGGCGTCGGCGCGCTGCTGCCGGTGATCGGCCGCGACGATGTCGACCGCCGCGTCATGATCAACACGATCGGGCCGGTGTGGGACGCGAACGAGGTCTGGGTGGTCGTCGCCGGCGCGGGCATGTTCGCCGCGTTCCCGTACTGGTACGCCACCCTGTTCAGCGGCTTCTACCTGCCGCTGCTGCTCATCCTGGTAGCGCTCATCGGGCGGGGTGTCGCGTTCGAGTACCGCGGCAAGGTGGACAGTCCGGCCTGGCGCCGGCGCTGGGACGCCGTGATCGTCGTCGGCAGCGTGGTCCCAGCGTTGCTGTGGGGTGTCGCCTTCGCCAACATCGTCCGCGGTGTCCCGATCAACGCGCGCGGCGACTTCACCGGCAACCTGCTGACCCTGCTCAACCCGTACGCGCTGCTCGGCGGCCTGGTCACCGTCGGCCTGTTCCTGACCCACGGCGCGCTCTTCCTGGCACTCAAGACCCTCGGCCCGATCCGGGACCGGGCCCGCGCCGTCGCCCGCGGGGTCGGCGCGGGCGCCGCGGTCGTCTCGGTCGCGTTCCTGGTCTGGACCGAGGTCTCGTACGGCAACGGCTGGTCGACCGCGCTGGCGGTACTCGCCGCCGCCGCCCTGCTGACCGCGCTCGTGGCCAACGCCCGCGACCGCGAGATGCTCGCCTTCGCCGGCACCGGCGCCGCGATCGCCCTCGCCGTGACCGCGCTGTTCGTCGCGCTCTACCCGAACGTGCTGCCTTCGACCACCAACCCTGCGTACACCCTCACCGTCGCCAGGGCCTCCTCCACCCCGTACACCCTGAAGGTCATGACCTGGGTCGCGGTGATCTTCGCGCCGTTCGTGCTGCTCTACGAGGGCTGGTCGTACTGGGTGTTCCGCAAGCGCATCGGCCGCGAGCTGATCCCCACCGCGGTGCCGCACGGCGCCGGGCCGGCGCCGATTCGTCCCGACGCCACGTCCGACGCGGACGCCGGCCGGCCGGGCCTGCCGGCGCAGCCAAGTCCGCCGGCGGGGCCGGGCCGCACCGGGTCATGAAACCGCTCGACCCGCGGTTGGTCCGGCACGCCCGGGCCACCCGCCGCTACCTGGCCGTCAGCGTCGCCATCGGCATAGCGACCGCCGGCCTGGTCGTGGCCCAGGCGACGCTGCTGGCCGACGCGATCAGCGCGACGTTCCTCAACCGCCGGCCGGTCGGTGCGACGCTGGCCGCCCTCGCGGTCGTGGTCGTCGCCCGGGCCCTGCTGGCCTGGGTGCAGGAGACCGCCGCCCACCGCGCGTCCGCCGCGGTCAAGCGCCAGCTCCGGGAGCGGCTGCTGGACCATCTGGTACGGCTGGGGCCGGGCTGGCTGAGCACGCAACGCGCCGGTGAGATCGCCACGCTGAGCACCCGCGGCATCGACGCGCTCGACGGATACTTCGCCCGCTACCTCCCCCAACTGGTGCTGGCCGCGGTGGTGCCGGCCATCGTAGTGGCCCGGCTCGCCGGCGCGGACCCGCTGGCCACCGCGACGATCGCGGTGACCCTCCCGCTGATCCCGGTCTTCATGACGCTGATCGGCTGGACCGCCCAGGCGCGCCACGCGCGCCAGTTCGACCTGCTCGCCCGGCTCGCCCACCACTTCCTCGACGTGGTGGCCGGGCTGCCCACCCTCAAGGTGTTCGGCCGGGCCAAGGCCCAGGCACAAACCATCCGCCGGATTACCGACCAGTACCGCCAAGCCGCGATGCGCAACCTGCGCACGGCGTTCCTGTCCTCGCTGGCGCTCGAGCTGATCGCGACGATCTCGGTGGCGCTGGTCGCGGTCGCGGTCGGGCTGCGGCTGCTCGACGGCCGGCTGGACCTGCGCACCGCCCTGCTGGTGCTGATCCTCGCCCCGGAGGCGTACCTGCCGCTGCGCATGGTCGGCACTCACTTCCACGCCAGCGCCGAAGGGCTCGCGGCCGCGGAGCAGATTTTCACGGTACTGGAGGAGCCGCTCCCCGCCCGCGGCAACCGCACCGCCGCGCCCTCCGGTCCGATCGTCCTGTCCGGCGTCCGGGTCGACTACCCCGGCCGAGCCGTGCCGGCGCTCGACGGTGTCTGCCTGACCATCGAACCGGGCTCGACCCTCGTGCTCACCGGCCAGAGCGGCTGCGGCAAGTCGACCCTACTCGGCGTGTTGCTCGGGTTCGTCGCACCCACCGAGGGGGAGGTGCACGCCGGTGGCGTCGACCTGGCCACGGTGGACCCGGACGCGTGGCGCCGACGGCTGGTCTGGGTGTCGCAGCGGCCCTACCTGTTCGCCGGTACGGTCGCCGACAACATCCGGCTCGGCCGCCCGGACGCCTCCACGGCGGCGGTCCGCGAGGCCGCCCAGCTGGCCCGGGCCGCCGACCTTCTCGACACGGTGGTCGGCGACGGCGGCGCGGGCCTGTCCGCCGGGCAGCGACAGCGGGTCGCGCTGGCCCGCGTGTTCCTGTCCGACGCCCCGGTAGTGCTGCTCGACGAGCCGACCGCGAACCTGGACCGCGACACCGAGGCGGCCGTACTCGACGCAGTCACGGCCCTCGCCGTCGGACGCACCGTCGTCCTGGTGACGCACCGCCCGGCGCTGCTCGACCTGGCCGACCAGGTGGTACGCATGGCCGACGGCCGCATCGTAGAGCAGGTGCCCGGCCCGGTTCGCCCGTCCGACCCAGCGTGGGCCTCGGCCGAGCCGGCACCCCGCAGCGATTCCCTAATGGACCGTGGCGCGCCGGCCCGGCAACAGCCGCCACGCCGGCCGGTGTGGCGGCTGCTCCGCCTCGCCGTGCCGGCTGGGCCGCGCCTTGCGCTCGCCGTGCTCTGCGGCCTCCTCGCCGCCGGTAGCGCCGTCGGGCTCACAGCCACGTCGGCCTGGCTGATCTCGCGCGCCGCGCAACAGCCACCGGTGCTGTACCTGACCGTCGCGATCGTCGGGGTGCGCGCCTTCGGCATCGCCCGCGGCGTGTTCCGGTACCTCGAGCGGGTCACCGGCCACGACGCCGCGTTCCGGGTACTGACGCTGCTGCGGGTACGCACCTACGAGCGGCTCGAACGGCTGGCGCCCGCCGCGCTGCCCATGCTGCGCGCCGGCGACCTGGTCAGCCGGTTCGTCGCCGACGTCGACGCCGCGCTCGACGTTCTGGTCCGCGTCGTCCTACCGTACCTGGTCGCGATCCTGGTCGGCGCGGCTGCAGTGGGCCTGATCGGCGCCGTGCTGCCCCCGGCAGGCGCTGCCCTGGCGCTCGGCCTGCTGCTGGTCGCCGTCGGCGTGCCGCTCATCCAGCACGCTGTCGCCCGCCGCGCCGACCAGCGCAGCGCCCCGCTGCGTGGGCAGCTGTCGACCTCGGTCGTCGACCTGCTGCACGGCCTTCCGGACCTGATCGCCTACGGCGCCACGCGGCAGCGGCTGGACACGCTGGCCCACACCGAGGCGCGGTTGCGCCGGGCCGCGGCCCGGTCCGCGGCCGGTGTCGGGCTGGGCGCGGGCCTGGTCGCCCTCGCGACCGGCGGATGCGTGTGGGCGGCGCTGGCGCTCGGGGCGGCCGCGGTCCGCGGCGGCCGGCTCGATGGCGTACTCCTCGCCGTGGTGGTCCTGACCCCACTCGCGGTCTTCGACACGGTCACCGGCCTGCCCGCGGCGGCCGCGCAACTGGCGTCCGCCCGGGCCGCGCTCGGCCGGGTGTTCGCCCTGCTCGAACAGCCCGACCCGGTACCCGAGCCGATCCACCCGACGACGCTGCCCGCGCCGCCCTACCGCCTGGACGTCACCGGTCTCTCGGCGCGCTGGTCGCCGGGCGGCCCGGACGTGCTCGAAGACCTCACCCTCACGCTGGAGCCCGGCGCGCGGGTCGCTGTGGTCGGGCCGAGCGGCTCGGGCAAGAGCACACTGGCCGCCGTACTCGTCCGCTTCCTCGAGCCCAGTGCCGGGCGGGTGACGCTGAACGGCGTGGACACACGGGCCATCGCGGGAGACGACGTGCGTACCGTCGTCGGCCTGCTCACCGACGATGCCAGGCTGTTCGACACCACGATCGCGGACAATCTGCGTATCGCCGACCGGGACGCCGACGACCAGCGGCTGCGCGCCGTCCTGGCCGAGGCCCGGCTGCTCGACTGGGTCGACTCGTTGCCCGCCGGGCTCGACACGATGGTCGGCGAGCACGGCGCTCGGCTGTCCGGCGGGCAACGACGGCGGCTCGCGCTCGCCCGAGTACTGCTCGCCGACTTCCCGATCCTCGTCCTCGACGAGCCGACCGAGCACCTCGACGAGCCCACCGCGCGGGCGCTGACCGCCGACCTGCTCGCCGCGACCCGTGGCCAGACAACCGTACTGATCACGCACCGGCCGATCGGACCCGACGACGTCGACGACATCGTCACCCTCGGCCGCGAACTCACCCCGGCAGACGATGCGCACCGGCGCGCTGCCACCGCCGGGCAGGCTCAACGATGATCATATTCCGGCGTAACGGTGTGTCGAACCCGCACCCGGTTGACCTGCTCAAACACTTTACTATCAAGGGTTTGCAATAGGGTTGCGACCCTCGGACTGCCATCCGAGCAGCTTCAATAGAGGCTGCTCGATGTGATGATCTTGTGCCCCTGGCAGGAGCCAGAACAGATCTACGACGTCCGATTCAACTACGGCGCCGCATACGGCTGGTTTGAATATTGCTGGGGTCGCTCGCCCATGGTCGCTGTCGGGTCGGTCGTTGACCTCCCCGAGATCGGGACCGGCGGGCGCCCCCGCCACGTTGCTTCTTCTCGCTGCCGCGATCGCCGCGACGCCAGACTGCGGGTCGGCGGGCCGGCCAGGGCAGGACGGCCGGCAGTACGGGGTCGTTCGTCCCTGCCGTTTTGATCGCCGGGTGGCGAGGCTCGGAGTATGGCACTCGAAGCGTTCTCTGGATTCCGTTCCTTTCCGACCCACCACTGCGTGACCGGATCGATGCGCCATGTGTACCAGCTGATGGGGCGCGACGTGAGCGAGGAGATGCTGCTCGGACTCGGCGCCGGAGTGGGCTTCGTGTACTGGCACCAGAAGGGCCAGCCGCCGTTCCTGGGCGGGCGGGCCAACGTCGGCCGTCCCGGGGAGGAGGGCCTGGAACGTCTGGCCGGACGCCGTACCGGGGTCGTGGTCACGGCGCATTCCACGTCCAGCGCCCGCAAGGCCGAGGCCGACCTGGTCGTCGGCCTCTCCGCCGGCGTACCAGCCATGCTCCAGGTGGACATGGGGCTGCTGCCCTACTTCGACTTCCCGGCCGACTACCACTTCGGCGGCCACGTGATCGCGGTCGTCGGGTACGACCCGGCGGCGCGTACCGTCCTGGTCTGCGACCGCGACACCGGACTGCACCCTGTGCCGCTGGAGGCGCTGGCCGCGGCCCGTGGCTCGCCGTTCCGGCCGTTCCCGCCGCGCAACGGCTCGTGGCGGTTCGACTTCACCGGCCAGCGGGAACCCGGACCGGAAGAGGTACGGGAGGCGATCGGCGAAGCCGCCACGGGCATGACCCGGCCACCGATCAGCAACCTCGGTGTCCGGGGTATCCGCAAGGCGGCGTCGTTGATCGGGAAGTGGCCGTCTGTAATGGATGCCGAGACCCTGGCGGCGGCCTGCTTCAACGGGTACATCACGATCGACGCGACCGGCGGCACCGGTGGCGGCATGTTCCGCTACATGTACGCCCGGTTCCTGCGCGACGTGGCGGACATCACCGGCGAGCCCGGATACAACGAGATCGGCTCCCGCCTGCATGCGGCTGGCGAATGCTGGCAGCAGGTCGCCGCGCTGTTCGACAAGGCCCACCGGGAAGCCGACCCGGCCGGTCCGCTCGCTGAGATCCCGCCGCTGCTGCGGGCCGTCGCCAATATCGAGGAGGCGGCCTGGGGCGACCTGGTCGCAGTCACCGGGCGGTGACCGAGTCCGTGTCGCGGCGCCCGTTGCCGCCGTCTCGAACTTGGCGAGAGCCTGGCGCGTATGCGCCCCTAAGCCCAGAATCAAACCTGTCGCGCCTGGCGTCTACTCATCGAAGAACATTCATCGTCGGCTGAGGTTTCGCTGTCGTTGGGTGGGTTATGGGTTTCGGGGTGGGCTGTCTTCGTCAGGTTTGCCGGCGGGTGGCTCGGTCGAATAGCTCGACCAGTTCGCTGCCGTACCGATGACGTCGTAGTCGGGATCGCGCGACAGTTCGAGGACCGCGCCGTCGATGGCCTGCCGTAGCGCCAAGGCCATCGCGTTGACGTCGAATTGGCGGAACTCCCGCTGGCGTTGGCCTTCGCGGAGGACGGACACGGGGTCCAAGTCGGCGAACTCGACCCGGGGGGAGCGCGAGGATGCGTTGTAGGACGCGGACGATCACGCCGGCTGGGGTGTGGCCGCCGTGGCGTTCGAGGTGAGTTGTCCTTTGAAGGTTTGGTTGATCGACTCGATGGTCTGGCGGAGGGGCTTGAACAGCCGGGCCCCGGGGCGTGAGGGCTCGCCTTTGCGGGCTGGGCGGAGCAGGTCGATACCGGCTTCGCTCAGCGTGCGTTCGAAGTCCTTGCCGTAGTAGTTCTTGTCGCCGATCAGCGTCTGTCCCGGCCGGTCGCCGGCCAAGGCGGGTTCTGCGGTCAGGATGCCGAGCAGGGTTTGCCGTTCATCGGCTTTCGCGCCGGTCAGCGCGAACCCGACCGGCAGTCCGCCAAGGGTGCATACCAGGTGCAGGCGCAGGCCCCAGAAGTAGCGCGAATGCGAAGCGCAGTAGCCGTACTCCGCCCACCCCGGGGTGGAGTCCACCACCCACACGTCGTCGGTCCACACGGTGGTGTCCACGGCCAGCATCCTGATCATCGTGGTGATCAGCGCGGCCGCCCGCCGCAGCCGCTTGTTGTAGCCGGACTGGCCGGGCAGGTAGCGAAACAGATGACCCAGATGCTGGTGGGCATGACGCATCCAGCGCGACTCGGAGGTGAACCCGAGCAGCGCTTGCATTACCGCCAGGGTGACCAGCTCCGGCGCTTGTTTGAGCAGGTCATCGGTCCTGACGTAGAGTGCGGTCGCGAGGGTGTCCAGGTCGTTCGTCACACAATGATCATGGACACCCTCGTCTCGTCTCCGACCGCACCCCTTGGCATAGGTCATCTAG
>Ga0066710_100001282_pt1 | contig 18415 bp, 11 predicted proteins | sample GraSoiAngelo_159_FD_79666 | JGI IMG/M metagenome (GOLD analysis project Ga0066710, IMG submission 79666) | Grasslands soil microbial communities from the Angelo Coastal Reserve, California, USA - 14_1009_16_40cm | ecosystem: Environmental > Terrestrial > Soil > Grasslands | place: USA... | reverse complement strand
CGGGCCGCCGCGAGGTCGAGAAGCGACCTGGAGATATCGATGCCCGTGACGCGCGCGCCTTTCAGCGCCGTCAACACCGCGTTGCGCCCCGAGCCACAACCGAGTTCGAGCACGCTGAGACCCTCGACGTCGCCGAGGAGGTGATACTGGTACTCGAGCGGATAGAAGGCGTCGCCGGACGGCTGGCAGTACCGCCGCACGATCGCATCGTCGATCCGCAGCGGTTCGCCTGCTGTCAGCGACGCCTCGACGTCGCTGCGCGCAATTTCCGCGCGTTCTCGCGCGTGCAGTGAAACCGACACGGACCGCGTGGTTACCAGCAGATTCCCCGATAGTCCGCTTGCAGCAGCGACCCGTAAATTGGCAGTCGCACGAGATCGATGACGATCTGATCGGGCCGGCACTTCGTTACGGCGTCGGAGAATTCCGCCGACTGGTTGCCGACGACGATCACCTCCGACTGCCCGATCACTTCCTCGACGGTGTCGCACAGCAGCGACGAGAGATGCGGAATCTGCTTCTCGATGTACTCCCGATTCGCGCCGACCAGCTTCGCCAGCGACACGTTCCTGTCGTAGATGCAGAGCGACAGCCCTTTGCCGAGAAGCTGCTCGGCGAGGATCGCGATCGGGCTTTCGCGCAGGTCGTCGGTGCCTGCCTTGAAGCTGAAACCAAGCAGGCCGATCTTCTTTCTGCCGGTTTCCATCACCTCGTCGAACGCGCGCTGGATCTGCAGGCGGTTGCTCGGCAGGATCTGCGAGATGACCGGCAGGTCGAGGTCGAGCTCCTTTGCGCGGTACTGCAGGGCTCGCACGTCCTTCGGCAGGCACGATCCGCCGAACGCGAATCCCGGCTTCAGGTAGTAGGACGACAGATTCAGCTTCTCGTCGCGGCAGAAGATGTCCATGACTTCATGGCTGTCGACGCCGACGCGCTTGCAGATGTTGCCGATTTCGTTCGCAAAGCACACCTTCAGCGCGTGCCAGGCGTTGCTCGTGTACTTCATCATCTCGGCGACGCGGATGCTCGTGCTCACGAGCGGCGCGTCGATCGACTGATACAACGCGATGGTGCCGCTGGCGTCGGCCGCGTGGTTGTGGCCGACGAGCGTGAGAGGAGGCTTGCGGAAATCCTTGAGCGCGGTCCCTTCACGCAGGAACTCCGGGTTCACCGACACGCCGAAGCCATCGCCGTAGGTCTTGCCGGACGCTCGTTCCAGCGCCGGTATCACCACGTCGTACGTCGTCCCCGGCAGCACGGTGCTGCGGACGACGATCACGTGATACGTCGATTTCTTGCGCAGCTCGGCGCCGATCTGTTCGGCGACGCGCTCGAGATATGTCAGGTCGAGGCTGCCGTTCTTTCGACTGGGTGTTCCGACGCAGATGAGGGAGACCTCGGAATCGGCGACGGCGTCTGCCGTGTCCGACGTGCCGCGAAGACGTCCGGCAGCGACGCCGCGGGCGAGAAGGTCGTCGAGCCCCGGCTCGACGATCGGACTTTTGCCGGCGTTGACCGACGCGACCTTGTCCGGGTTCACATCGATACCGACAACGTGATGACCATCGGCCGCGAACGCGGCCGCCGAAACGCTTCCGACGTAGCCTAGACCAAAAACCGAGACCTTCATTTTCTCATTTGCGCGTGGGGCCCCATCCCCACGCGGCTGTCGCCGCTCGCCTCTCGGCTCGCGGCGGTGTTAGTAACAGTGACGCGCCCAGTGTGGCGTTTTGCGGGGCACACTGCCGGATCACGCGCGTGTGGTCGCTCGCCTCTCGGCTCGCGGCGCCGCCCGCTGCGGCAATCAAGGCTTCTTCCAATCCGCCGGCGACTGCGGACCAGTCGTACTTCTCGACAACGAGCGCACGAGCGGCGGATTCGAGCTGACGCCGTCGCCCGACATCGCGAAGCAGGCTGACGACGCCGCGCGCGAAGCCCGGTGGATCGTCGGCGAGCAGCAGGTGCTCGCCGTTTCCGATCGGGAGCCCTTCGGCTCCGACCGTCGTCGACACGACGGCTTTGCCCATGGCCATCGCTTCGAAGATTTTCAACCGCGTGCCGCCGCCGATGCGCAGCGGCACTACGTACACCGCCGCATCGGCGATGTATGGCCGCACGTCGTCGACGCCGCCGGTCACGTGTATCCCCTGTTCGCCGGCTAGCTTCCGCACCGTCGGCGTCGGCGCGCGGCCCACGATCGACAGCGTCGCATCGGGTTCCTCGGCTCGAATCAGCGGCAACACCTCATGGACGAAGAAGAGCATCGCGTCCTCGTTCGGGAGCCAGTCCATCGAGCCGGTGAAAACCAGTCGCCGCGACGAGGGCCGGCTCGACGTCGGCGTGAAGAACGCCGTCTCGACGCCGGTGGGCACCACGTGAGCCGGCTCGCGGAGCGAGCCGGGATAGATTCGGTCGAACGACTCGCGGTCGGCTTCGGACACGACGAGCACGCCGTCGAACCGCTTCAGCGTGCGCGCCTCGAAGCGGAGCATGCGCCGGTACTGCGTGCGGTACAGGAAACGTTTGAGCCGGTTCGCTTCGGTCTCCGCGTGGCGGCGCCAGATCTCCGATTCAACGTTGTGGGTGAAGATCACGGCGGGACACGGCAGCCGCCGGGGAAGGTTGACCGCCGGCACCAGGAAATCGCAGATGAGAAGGTCGAAGGCGTCGCGGGCGAGCAGCGCCTCCAGACGCCGCCGATAGGCGCGAGACCTGTATTTCCCGACGGCGTACGGCAGCGGATCGGCGAGATGCAGGGCGGCATCCTGGTAGAAGCGCCATGATCCTTTCGGCGGATCGACGCGCGGAACGGTTTCCAGGTGCGCGGCGACCTGGCGCATGCCCTCGATGGCTCCCTGCGCGTCGTTCGGCCCGGCGAACGCGAGATACGTGATCTCGTGCCGCCGCGCCAAGTGGCGCAGCAGGTTCCACGTCCGAAGCTTGCCGCCTTTATCGAGCGGCAGCAGGAGATCCGACTTCAGCCACAGAATGCGCATCGTTGTGTCGCGCGGTACTCTCCATACCGCGATTGTGCAGGGGGGCAACGTCGGGAAGGGTCTGCACGCCCTGCCGATCGATGAACGTGCGGTACCACAGCTCCAGGTTGAGAAGCGTCCAGATGCGCTCGCTTCCGTCGGTGCGGCCGGCGGCGTGGTCGGCGAGCAGGTGATGGACGGCTTGCGGCTCGATGATGCCGCGCTCGCGCGTCCGACGGTCGAGCAGGACCTCCCTCGACACGTCGTTCCACCGCCCTCGCGTCCAGGCTCCGAACGGAACCGGGAAGCCCATCTTCGGCCGCTTCATGATCGAATCGGGGAGCACGCCCCTCATCGATTCGCGCAGCACTCGCTTGGTGGTCCATCCGGAGAGCTTCCATTCATCCGGCAGCCTGCAGGCGAATTCGACGAGCTCGTGATCGAGAAACGGCACGCGGCTCTCGATCGACGTCGCCATGCTCATTTGATCCTGCTTCATCAGCAGCTCGACCAGGTACGTCTTGATATCCGCGTACAGAAGGCGGTCGAGCAGCGTGCTGTTACCGTTCGGCCGATGAAAATACTCGAGCGACGGACCATAGGCCTGCGCGCGCGTCGCCGCGAGTCGGTACGGCGCCGTCAGCAGTCGACGCTGATCGCTGAGGCGGATTGCGGCGAAGTTGTCGAGGAACATCGATTCCGGCGTCCGGTCCATCGCCAGGAACGATCGCCCGGCGTACCGTGCGAGGCGGCGCGGCAGTCGAGGAACGATGTCGTTCGCAATCGTCGCGCGAAGCGGCCGAGGAATCATGCGCTCGTAGATCGTGCCACCCCGCCAGTTCCACGCGGCGCGCAGGTACTTTCCGTACCCGGCGAGCAGTTCGTCGCTGCCTTCGCCGGTCAGCACGACGGTGACGCGCTGCCGCGCCAGCGCCGACACGAAGTACAAAGGGACGCTCGACGGGTGGGCGATCGGTTCGTCCTCGTGCCACACCAGTTTCGGCAGCGCGCCGAAGAAATCTCGATCGTCGATGACGATCTCGTGGGCGTCGGCGTGAATCGCGCGCGCGACCTCGCGCGCGTACGCGAGCTCGTTGAACGCCCGCTCCTTGAACGCGACCGAGAACGTTTGCAGCGGACGATCGATCATCCGCGCCATCAACGCGGCAATCGCGCTGCTGTCGATGCCGCCCGACAGGAACATCCCGAGCGGCACGTCGCTCATCAGCCGGAGGCGAACGGATTCGGTCAGCAGCGATCGGAATTGATCGACGACGTCACGCTCGCCTGAAAGGCTCGCGCGACCATGATCTAGCGCGCCACCACGATCTAGCGCGCTACCACGATCGAGCGCGCTGCCACGATGTAGCGCGAGGCTTTCAGCCGAGCGGCGCCCGACCGGCAGATCCCAGTACTGCCGCACCCGAATCTCGCCGCGCTCGAACACCAGCAAGTGGCCGGGCAACAGCTTGTGGACGCCGCGGAACATCGTTTCCGAACCCGAAACGTAGCGCGTGCTCAGCAGCTCCGGGACCGCCGACGTGTTCGCTTCCGGCGCGACGAGGCCACTTTCGAGAATCGCTTTGATTTCGGATCCGAACAGGAGCCGATCCCGCGAACGCGCCCAGTAGAGAGGTTTGATGCCGATGCGATCCCGAACGAGCAGCAGCCGCTGCTTCGGCGCGTCCCACAGTGCGAAGGCGAACATGCCGCGGAACCGGTGCACGCAGTCGTCGCCCCACTCCTCGTACGCGTGGACGATTGTTTCGGTGTCGCTCTTGGTTCGGTACTGGTGGCCGCGCTGTTCGAGCTCGCGGCGGATGTCGGCGTGGTTGTAAATCTCGCCGTTGAATACGACCCAGATGCTGCCGTCTTCATTCGACAGCGGCTGCTGGCCGCTGCTCAGATCGACGATGCTGAGCCGGCGATGGGCGAGGGCGGCCCATTCGTCGCAGTGCAATCCCGCTTCGTCCGGGCCGCGATGGGCGAGCACGTCGCGCATTGCGAGGGCGCGGACGGAATCGTCCGCGTCGAGACGATCAGAAGAGACGATTCCCGCGATTCCACACATGGTCAGCTGCTTGAATCAGGCGGCGGCCGCATGCCATCGGAACACCGGACATCGGCGGCGCAATTCGGTTTCGTACAGGCGATCGAAGGCGCCGACCATCCGCTCGAACGTGTAACGTGCGTCGATCGCCGCGCGCCCGGCCACGCCGAATGCTCCAGCGAGCCCCGGGTCGGCCATCAACCCGCAGATACGTTCGGCGAGCGCGGCCGCGTCGCCGGCGGGAACCAGCCACCCGGTGCGGCCGTTGACGATCAGCTCGCCGACGCCGCCCACATCGCTCGCCACGACCGGCAGCCGCGCCGCCATCGCTTCGAGGACGGCGTTCGGCAGTGCCTCCGATCGCGACGGTAGAACCAGCATGCCCCCTTCCGCGAGGAGCTCGGGGACGTCCTCCCGGTGGCCGTAGAAAGTGACGGCGTGATCGACGGCGCGATCGCGCGCCATCATTTTCAGCGACTCCATTTCGGGGCCGTCGCCGATGATGTCGAACGTCGCGTCCGGAAACCGGCGCAGCACCGAGACTGCGGCGGCGATGAGCACGTCGTGCCCCTTTTCCGGCCGCAGATTCGCAACCATCACCACCCGGCGCGCGCTCCATCGCGACGGTACGCGCGTGAAACGGTCACAATCGACTCCGTTCGTGATCACGGCAATTTTGCGCGCCGGAACGCCTTCGGCCTTCAGGCGCGCGGCGGCCGCCAGCGAATTCGCGACGACCTTGTGCGCGAACGCGTACGCGACCCGCTGCACCGCGAGCTGCATCGGCGGCTTGTTCGCCTTCAGCATGCGGCGGTTGGCCACTCGCACCGGCACGCGGGCGAGCGCGGCGCCGGGCAGGCCGAAGATGTTCGAGTGAAGCTGACCGGTATGAACGACCGCGATGCGCTGGTCGCGGCACCAGCGTGCGAATCGACGAAGCTGGACGCCGATCTCGGGTCCCAAAAAACTGGCGATTGGGAACGTCGCAACCGATTCGGCCGCCTCAGCCGCGCGTTCATACCATGCACCCGACGCTCGGAAGCATACGAGGTGCACCTGCCATCGCTTTCGATCGAGCCGCCGAATGAGCTCGATCATCTGACGTTCGGTTCCTCCCGGATCGAAGCTGCTCAGCACGAACGCCACCGGCACGGGCACGTTGTCATGTCCGAGCAAGGCGGGTGCCACATGAGGTCGGAATTTCGGCCAGTGGGACGCCAGTGCCCGGCACCTGAGTGGAACAAAATGCGGAGAGTAAGGAAAGCCGTTACCTCCTGCCGATTCGAGTGGAAGCACAGTGGGAAGTGTGACTAAACCGCGGGCCCCGGCGCGCTCCACGCGCGCCGGCGCGCCGGCTGGGCCACCACTTCCGAGTACACGCGCAGCCACTCGCCGCGGACGCGCGGCCACGAATAGGTTCGCAACACCACCTCATGCGCCGCAGATGCGAGTCGGCGCGCAAACGGAGGGTCGTCGAGCAGCCGCAGCACGTGCTCGGCAAGCGTCGCGTGATCGTCGATCGGCGCAAGCAGCCCGTGTTCCTCGTGGCGCATCATCATCGGAACGCCGCCCGCCGCCGTGGATACGACCGGAAGGCCGCTCGCGAAAGCCTCGATCACCGAGTTCGGCAGGTTGTCGACATTCGGACTCTGCACGTACACATCGTGAGCGTTGTACACGCCGGCCATCGCGTCCTGATTCACGCGGCCGACGAAGAGCACGTGCCGGAGGCGAAGCTCGCGACAGAGCTTCTGCAACGCGCGATGATTGGGGCCGCCGCCGACAATGGTGAGCGACGCATCCGGCCGGCAATCCTGAACGAGACGGAACGCTCGAACGGTGCACGCAACGTTGTAGAGATCGTGAAGATTGCGGGTTGACAGAATCCGCGCGCCAAGCGGCGCCCGTTCGCGATACCGGAATCGTGCGAAGTCGATGATGTTCGCGATTGGTATGGCCTCGAGACCGAATCGGGCGAGCACGTCGACCAGATACGCCGACGGTACGACAATCCGGTCTGCGCTGCGCAGGGCGGCTCTCGCAATCGCCGATCGACCGAGGTGATCGGGGGCTTCTCCGTTGCGGTAATTGAGCACGACGGCGCGGCCGAGCGCTTTGGCGGCGATCAGCGCCGGCAGCGGCGCGAGCAGAAAGGCGGTGTACGGTGCGGCAAAGACGTGGATGACATCCGCGCGCGCGAGTCCGGGCAGTAGGCGCGGCGCATAACACATCTCGGCGATCGCGGCGCGCACGAATCTGACGCGGCGTGCTGCCCGGAGCAAACGCGGCAGCGCCCAGCGGATCGGAACCAGCCAGGCGTCGACTTCCGCGTCGCCCCGCCAGGCATTGAGGAGACGATCCGCCTGAACCGACTGGCCGCCCGGCAGGTCGATGGAGGGCGCGACAATGGCGACTCGCAGCTTGCGCATGGCGGCCGGCCGAGGGTCATGCCACTTCGGCGCGGCGCGGCGCGGTCGCCGACTCGCTGCGGCGGCCGGTGAGCGGCGGTGACGTCGTCCGACTGCGCGTGCGGGCGCCGTCGATGAACTCGCGGAACCACAGCTCCAGCATCACCAGCGTCCACAGCCGCTCGCGGTGGTCGCGGCGTCCCGTGCGGTGCTCGCCCCACATGCGTTCGATCTGATCGCGTCGGAACAGGCCGCGACGATGCAGCCGCCCGTCGAGCAGCAAGTCGCCTGTCATCTCGGCGAGCGGCCCGCACAGCCATTCACCGGTCGGCGGCTCGAATCCCTGCTTCGGCCGCTCGAGGATGGCGCGCGGCACGCGTCGCTCGAGCACTCTCCGGAGCAGATATTTGCCACGGTTGCCCCGCAGCTTCAGCGACGTCGGCACCGTGGCGGCGAACTCGAGCAGACGGTGGTCGAGGAGCGGCTCACGCGTTTCGAGCGACACGGCCATGCTCATCCTGTCGACCTTCGTCAGGATGTCGTCGAGCATGTACGTCTTCACGTCGACGTACAGCGCGCGATCCAGCGGGTCTGGCGAACCGCACGCATTCCATGCGGCGCGGAACGTGGCGAACGGATCGGCGCCGCGCAGGGCGCGCTTGAAGTCCGCCGTATACAGAGCGGCCTTCCGGTCGGCTTCGAAGATGTCGTACGCGTGCTTGTGCGCGCACGCGTCGTCCGGGGACAGCGCAAGATGGCCGATCGCGCGGGCGCCTTTGATGCCGCGCGGGAGCTGCCGTCCGACGTGTCCGGCGATTCGGCTGACCCACGGGCCGAGCCAGCCGCGGACGCGCGCCTCCCACTGTTCCACGCGGTGGCGCGCATAGCCCGCCCACAGCTCGTCGCCACCGTCTCCGGATAATGCGACGGTCACGCGCTCGCGTGCGGCCGCCGACACGTAATACGTCGGCACGGCCGACGGGTCGGCGAACGGCTCATCGAAATGCCACGCGAGTTTCGGCAGCAGGTCGCGAACATCGGGATTCGCGACCACCGGATGGTGCTCGCAGCCGAGGTGCTCAGCCACGACGCGAGCGTGCTCCAACTCGTCGAAAGCGCGCTCCGCAAATCCGACTGACGTTGTCACGACCGGCGCGTCGCTCGTCTCCACCATGTAAGCCACGACGGTCGACGAGTCGATGCCGCCTGAGAGAAACGCGCCGATCGGCACGTCGCTGATGAGGCGCATGCGGACCGAGTCGCGGAGCAGGGCGTCGAGGCGTTCGAGGTACTCATCTTCTCGACCCGCATCGCCGTCCCCGGTGAAGCGCAGATCCCAGTACTGCCGCAGCCGGACCTCGCCGCCTTCCGCGATCAGCACGTGTCCCGGCGGCAGCTTCTCGACGTGCTCGTAGATCGTCGCGGGACCTGGGATGTACTCGAGGGTCAGGTAGGCATCGAGCGCATCGGCACGCCACTCACGCGGAACCGATTCATCCTGCAGCAGCGATTTGATCTCGGAGCCGAACACCAGACCGTTCGGCAGGCGCGCAAAGTACAGCGGTTTGACGCCCAGACGATCGCGCGCCAGCATCAGACGCCGCCTGCGGACGTCCCAGAGGGCGAAGGCGAACATGCCGCCGAACCGCGACACGCACTCGTCGCCCCACTCCTCGTATCCGTGGACGATGACTTCCGTGTCGCTCCGCGTGCAGAACCGGTGGCCGGCTGCTTCGAGCTCGCGTCGCACCTCGTGGAAGTTGTAAATCTCACCGTTGAACACGACCCAGACGGTGCGGTCCTCATTGGTCAGCGGTTGATCGCCCGTCGAGAGGTCGATGATGCTGAGGCGCCGATGGCCGAGGCCGATGCCGTCGCCCAGGTAGTAGCCCGCTGCGTCGGGTCCGCGGTGCGTCACGGCGTCGGTCATTGCCGTGAGGAGCTCGGGATCGATCGGCGCGCCGCCGTAGCTGAATTTTCCGGTTATGCCACACATACAAGCTCAGGAAGCCAATCGCGCCGCGGGACACAGCGCCATAGGCGCGCGTCGCCGCAGCTCTTTCGCGTACACGCGTTCGAATGCAGTCACCATCCGCTCGAACGAATAGCGCGCCTCGATGGTTCGGCGCGCCTGGGACGCGAGCGCTGCCGCGCGACGCGGGTCGTCCACGAGTTGCTGAATCGCGTTCGCCAGGTCGCGCGAGTCTCCTGGGCGGACCAGCAGACCGTTTTCGCCGTGCCGCACCAGTTCGACGATGCCGCCGACAGCGGTGGCGACGACCGGCAGTCCAGCCGCCATCGCCTCGATGAGGCCGTTCGGAAATGCCTCCGATCGTGACGGCAGCACGAAGATGTCGCTTTCGCGGAGGAGCGCCGGCACGTCGTCGCGGTGTCCGAAGAACCGCACGCGATCGCCCATGCCGCGCGCCGCCGCGAGCGCCGTGAGCTCGGCCAGGCGTGGACCGTCGCCGACAACGTGGAACTCGAGCCCGGGGTGGGTCGCGACGAGCGACGCCGCCGCGTCGATGAGGATCTCGTGCGCCTTTTCCGGACGGAGATTGGCAACCGTGATCACGCGGCGCAGCGGCCGGCCGCGCGGGGGAGCTGCGAACGCCGCCACGTCGATCCCGTTCGGGATGACATCGATCGCCGCGTGAGCGACTCGTTCGTGGCGCAGACGGGTCGCGACGGCGTCCGAATTCGCCACGATGCGATGCGCGAAGGCGTATGCGGCGCGCTGCAGTGCGATCATCGCGAGGCTCTTGTCCGGATTGATCTCGCGGCGGTTGCCGATTCGAACCGGGACGCACGCGGTCGCGGCCGCCGGCAACCCGAAGATGTTCGCGTAAATGTCGAGCGTGTGGACCAGCGCAATGTCGGTGGCACGGCACCAGCGCGCGAACGCGCGCATCTGATGGAACGTGTGCGCTCGTCGGAAGCCGGTGATCGGGAACTCCGTCACGCTGACGGCATGCTCCTCGGCTCTCGCCTGCCACGCGCCGCACCGATGGAAGCAGACCAGGTGAACGGCAAAAACGCGGCGATCGAGCCGGCGCGACAGCTCGATCATCTGGCGTTCGGTTCCGCCGGGCACGAAGCTCGAAAAGAAGAGGGCAATCGGGATCGGCCGCGGCAAAGCCACCAGGGCGCCCGTTTGAGCAAGCGTGATGCCACCGGAATTGCCCATACCGTCCAACCTTTTTCACAAGGCCGGCTCACCGAAGGCAGGCGCGGCCTCAATTGTGGAACTACATTGCCGTGCGGTACTCCACTGGCCGTTGCCTGCGCGCGAACCTCGAACGACGAACAAGCACGTCGACGATGCTGATGCCCGGCGCGCTGTTCAACGTGTGCGCGCCGAGTAAGTCGGGTGCCCACTTCGGTTCGATGCGCGCGATCGCCGTCTCGCGATACTCGCTGGCGCTCAGCTCCAATACCCTGTTGATCACGATGGCCGCGCCGTACTGGCCCGAGCAGTCCTGCGACGGCCGATAGAGATCGCCGTTCCGCCAGAAGAGGCGCCCCGCCGGCCGCGCGCACCGCGCGTCCGATTTCACCGGATTCCGGCGGTGCGGACGCCATGGACCGTGCGGGCCCGGCGCGTGGAAGACGTGCAGCTCGTCGTAGTTGCGAGTGCCGTCCGGCGCGATGTTGGCGAACATCCACCAGCGGCCGTCGATTTCGGCGAACGTGGCGTCGACGGCGTACACGCCGTCCATCAGCACCTCTTCCGCCTGCCAGCCTCGCGGAAAGTCGGTCGCGCGATAGAGCTCGATGCGCCGCGCCGCGCCCGTTTCGGGAACCATGTAGTGCGCGCCGCGCCACTCGAACACAAACGGATACGACAGGTGGTGCGGCTGCTCGAGCACCGGCTCGACTCGCCGAAGCTGTCCGCTCGGTGCGAGATCCAGCACGCTGATATGGCCTTTGTTGGTTCGGAACGGCAGCTCCTCGACGAAGATGAAAAAGCCATTCTCGACGGCCACCGGAAACGGATCCGCCCAGAAGCGATCGGCGGGAGGCATCAGCCGTTTGTATCGATGAAGTCCCGGGTCGGGTCCGCTTTCGCCGGGATGCAGTCGATACGCGAGACTCCACTGTTCACGCCACGCCAGCTCCTTCAGCTTGTCCGCGACATATCGCGACGCGAGGCGCGACGTGAGCCGCAACGTCTCGAGGTTGCCCGGCTCGCGGTAGAGCGGGCGGCTGTATGGAACGTAGCCGTCTCGGTGCTCGTCGCACTCGAGCGCCGCCGGCCCGCAGTTGTACAGGTCGTTCAGCTTGCGCATCACGAACGCGACCGATTTCCGGTAGAAGTTGTCTTGGTTGCGCCGTACCGACCGGCGATCGGTCGGCGCGTGCGATCGGTAGATCACCTTACCGTTGTCCAACTCGTCGTTGAGGATCTGCAGCACCGATCCAGTGACCGGCTCGCCCTGCATCACCTCCCAGAAGCCCGGCGGCCCGCCGCGGTTCACGAGATTGTCGCCGTGGTGGTACGACCAAACGCCGTGCCGCGCGATCCTGAGCGCGTCGCCCCTGAGAATCCGGAAGCCGAGACGCAGCGCGACGTCGAGATTGTGCGCGCCGATCGCCGACACGTCGGACGGCTCGAAGAAGTCGGAGAACCGTTTCTTGACCGGCGCCACATTCAGCGTCGGCACGCCATCCACGAGATCCGCGATCGAGACCTCCGTGAAGGCGTCGGGCTCGCGGCGAAACAGCCAGTCGTCGATGCGGGTATACAGCACGTACGCGAGCCGGGCTCTGTTACGCGACAGCTTGCGGAGGATTCCCCGATTGGGCTCGGCGGCGCCGTTCTGAACGACGAGCGCAACGCGCGCGCACGAGGATTGCTGGATCGCGGCAACGATGTCGTAAACCCACCGCGGCTGCGTCAGCGAATCGACGAGCAACCCCACGTTGAGCGGCGGCCGCGCGCCCGTTTCCGGGCCGGTTGAGCGAGTCGCGTTTGCGTGATGCGGCATGACAGCTCGACGCGGGCAATCAGTCAGCGCGCCGCCGCCATGGCGACGCCGGCCGGTTGCGCAGCCGCCCGTGGCGGAGCCGCTTCCATCTGATGCACGTCGACGTACTGCCGATGCCAGCGTTCGAACACGACCAGCTGCCAGAGACGCAGCGTGTGATCGCGCGACGCGGACAGATGCTCCTGCACCAGCTGCCGCACGAACGCAGGCTGGAAGTACCCTCGCTGCTGCGTTCGCGGCGACAGCAGCGTATCGACGAACAGGTCGCGAAGGTTTCCGCGGAACCACGTGCCGAGCGGCACCCCGAACCCCTGCTTGCGGCGGTTCAGAATGTCCGCAGGCAGGAGGCCGGCCGCAACTTCCTTCAGCACGTGTTTGCGCCGCTCGCCCTTGATCTTGTATGCGGCCGGCAGCGATGACGCGAACGCGATCACGTCGTTGTCGAGGAGCGGCACGCGCGATTCGATCGAGTGCGCCATGCTCATGCGATCAACCTTGGTCAGAATGTCTTCAGGAAGATACGTCTCGGCATCGAAGCGCATCATCTGACTCGACCAGGGCAGCCGGCCATACCGCGTGAAGTGCGCCGCGAGCCGTGTCTCCGGATCGACGCCGGTCAGCCGCGCGCGCACGTCCGCCGTCAAGAGCGCCGGTTTCTCGTCGGCGCTGAAGAACCGGATCGAGTCGAGATAGCGGCCGCGCGAGTCGCGCGCCACGTGACGCAGGAAATTCTTGCCTCGCGTGCCGTGCGGCAGCGTCGCTGCGGCGACGCGCGCGACGCCGCGCAGCGCACGAGGGCTGTAGCGGTCGAAGGCGATCACGCGAGGATGGGGGAAGTAGCGATCGTACCCGCCGAACAGCTCGTCCCCTCCGTCGCCCGACAGCACCACCGTGACGTGACGCCGCGCCATCTCCGATACGTACCACGTGGGGATGGCGGATGAATCGGCGAACGGCTCGTCGAAGTGCGCGACGAGGCGATCGAGGATGGCAATCGCATCCGGCTTGACGACGACCTCGTGGTGGTCGGTGCCGAAATGGCTGGCGACGCGCCGTGCGTGCTCGAGCTCGTCGAACGCCGGTTCGTCGAACCCTATCGAAAACGTCTTGACCGGCAAGCTCGATGCGTTCGCCATGAGGCCGACGACGAGGCTCGAGTCGACGCCGCCCGAGAGGAACGCGCCGAGCGGTACGTCGCTGACCAGATGCGAGCGGACCGCGTCGGCGAGCACGGTTCGCAGGTCGGCGACCGCGTCCGATTCCGTGCCTCGATACGATTCGTCTGCAGGCAGCTCCCAATATCGCTCCACCCGCGTCGCACCGCCGCGCCACGTGAGCAGGTGGCCGGGCGGCAGCTTGCGGATCGCCTCGAAAATCGATCCATCGCGCGGCGTATACAGGAACGACAGGTAGTGATCGAGCGCGGCGACGTCGAGGTCGCGAGGCACGTCGGGCGCCGACAGCAGCGACTTGATCTCGGAGCCGAAATAGAGGCGGCCGTTCACCTCGGCGTAGTGCAGCGGCTTGATCCCGACGCGGTCGCGCGCGAGCAGCAACGTCCGCGTTCGAGAGTCCCAGATCGCGAGGCCAAACATGCCGCGCAGCCGGCCGATGGACGACGGCCCCCATTGCTCGTACGCGTGCACGATGGTTTCGGTGTCGGTCGCTGTGTAGAACCGATGGCCCGCCGCTTCGAGCTGGCGCCGGAGCTCCTGGAAGTTGTAGATCTCGCCGTTGAAGACGATCCAGACCGACCGATCCTCGTTGTGAATCGGCTGATGACCGGTCGACAAGTCGATGATGCTCAGGCGGCGCATGCCGAGGGCCACGGCATCGTAAGGCCCGGCGTCGACGAACAACCCCTCGTCGTCCGGACCGCGATGTCTGATCGCCTCGCACATCCGGTGGAGCAGATCGCGGTGCCGCTCGGGGCTGACTGACGAGCCGGGCGGCGGCGTTTCGACGAATCCGGCGATGCCACACATAGCGATCGTTCCTATCCTTGAGCCCGCCGACCCGGCATGACGCGGCGTTCGATGGCGATCGGCTGGTCGCGGCCGGCGACGACGAGGCGCGCGCCGAGCGCAGGACCGCTGAGGCGCGCGACCACCGATGCGGGCCGCTCCCGCGAGCGCACGATGTCGAGGTGAAGATCCGACGTCGTTCGAGCCAGATGCAGCTGCAGACCGCGGCGTCCGGTGCGTGCCATCGACCCGTCGACCAGCGCCAGACGCGTGACGCGGTTGTCGTCGACGGTGCGGACGAACAACATCCGGGCGTCGGTCTCGATCTCGCCGACGCGCCACGTTCCCTCGCCGCCCAAGGCCGGCTCGGCGACCACGAAATAGTCTACCGATTCAGCTCGCGCCATCCGTACAGCCGTGGCGCGCGCGAGCACGCCCGCCTCGGCCCAGACCGGAAGCGTGTCGATGTCGACGATTGGATTATCGATGTCCCATCCGAAGACGCTGAAAATCCAGAACGGCGCCGCACCTGCGTTCGCCAGCCGGAGCGTCGTCGACGGATCGACCCGGCCGTACACGGACGAATTCCATCCGAGACCCGTCTTCACGTCAGCCGAGATCGCCTCCACCGGCCGAGACGAGAACAGCTCGGCGCGATCCCCGTCGGCGAGAAACGATGCGCGCCGGCCGTGCACCTGCACGTCCCATCGTGGATCGACGTGCCAGTGGACAGCCGCGGTATGGCGCCCGACGCCGCCGATCGAATCTGCCACGACGAGGAGATCGTCGTGGAGCACGAGCACATGGCGCCGGTGCTGCACGGGCCCATACCCGTCGTGGGTGCCGTCGAAGTAGTCGAAGCCGCCATTGGTCCGCCAGCGAACGACCGTCGCCGCCGCCGCACGCGACCAGTGAAATGGACCATCCGGCTCCGACTGCGGCCGATCGTCGACGACGACGGTGTTGTGCAGCGCAGTCGAGCGGAATCGATCCCGCAGCGTCGGGTCGACCGTGTAGCAGCCGGTTCCGGGATCGACGAGCAGCGGCATCGCGCGACGCGCGAAGGCGAGCGACAAGGCATCCGCGTGGGCGTGCCCGCCGTTCCGGTACCCGTGTGGACCTCCATCGATCACGAGGTGGTCGCCGGCCGCAGACCGCGACACGTAGTAGCCCGTCGGCGCCAGCGCGGTGGACGGCAGCGCCTCCGCCCGATCGATCGAGGCTACTGCCGTCAGGTTGTCTGCGAGCCTCGGATGCGCGAGGAGCCAGAAGGCCTCCTCGGGCGCAGATTCGAGCGCGAGATCGGGACGGCCGAGGAGCGCGCCGGCCACCGCCAGACTGTCGCGCACGTCGTCCGGATCGCGGCCCGCGATCGGCCACAACGCGCCGCCATCGTCGTCGCCGAAATGCGGCAGACGGCCTCGGTCGGTCGAGAGGACCCGGGCGGCGAAGGCCAGCCGCGCCGCCGCGCGTTCGAAATCCGACGCCGCCCGGTCGCCGGTGATGCGCGCGATGGCGAGCGCGAGCAGGTAGAAATCGAGCGCGTACTTGTGATAGTGCGTCGAACGCTCGCAATGCCCGCCGTCGGCGCCGATCTGCCGGTCGATCTCGGCGACGAGAATCTCGCGCCCGAGCGCCGCGCGGCGCTGGCTCGCGGCGAGCTGCGGGAGCGCACGTCCGGCGACATACAGCGCCAGGGCCTCGCCCAGCAGGTGCGTGTTCGGGCTGAAGTAATACGACAGATTCCGTTCGACGTGCGCGAGCTGGATGTCGATGCCGAGTAGAAGATCGACGATCCAGGCAGTCGAATCGTCCTCGGCGGGATCGCCGAAGAAATGAACCGCCCAGATCCACGAAAGAGAGCGCAACGCGAGCTCGAGCATGCTCGCCCAGTTGATGCCGACGAGCGGTGGATTGTCGGCGAGCCAGCATTCGAGATCGCTCAGCCACGCAGCGCGATATTTCGGATTGCCGGTGAGCCACGAGGCGCGCCCGAGGACGAGCCAGTGCTGATGGCGGTTCAGCTCCCAGATGATTTTGTGATCGCCGCAACCTGGATCGAGGTAAGCCACGTCGGCCCAGAACCGGCGGGGCGCGCGGCGATCGTGCACGGGATCGAAGTGCCAGTCCGTGGTACCGCCCGAATCGAAGCGGAGACCGCGGAAGCCGAGGAGGTCGTGTTCGCCAGCGAGTATGCGATCCGCGCGCGCAGCCGCGGCGCCGACACTGTCTGGAAATTCGCGGCGAATCCTCGAGGCGACTGTCGGCTTCAACGAAGGCGCGATGACGAACCGCGCCGGTCCGCTTGCCAGGTGGTGGCGCAATTCGCGGTGAGCATCGAGCCACTCGCTTCGCCCGAGAGCCGTGCGCGCGCGATCGAGGTCGGGATCGCGTGCCAGGCGTCGGGCGAGGTCGCGGCGGTTCCACCGGGCTGGAGCGATCGCCGTTCGAGCACGGTCGACCACCGTACGCGCGGCCGCGCGGCTGCGCCACAGGATCTCGTCGAGATCCATTCCCACGGCTTTCGCAAGCCTAGGCGGCATCGTCCTCGATCCCCGCCAGCGACGGCTGGCGCGACGACGAGTTTCGCAGGACGCGGCGGTAGGCGGCGAGCCACAGCGCCCGCACCGCAGGCCACGTGCACGCCCGCGAGCTGGCCTGGGCCGCGTGTACAAGCCGCTCGGCGAGCGAAGGGTCGCCGAGCAGCCGAAGCACGTGCGCTGCGATCTGCCGATGATTGTCGTCGCGGGCGAGCAGCCCCTGGACGTCGTGCGCGAGGATTGCCGGCACGCCGCCGACGCTCGTCGACACGACCGGCAGCCCGCATGCGAAGGCTTCGATGACGGACGTCGGCATGTTGTCGATTCGCGGGGTTTGTACGTATATGTCGTTCGCGTGGTAGTACCCGGCGATGTCGTCGGGTTCTACGCGGCCCGCGAATGTCACTTGGCGAAGTCCGAGCGCCGCGGCCAGCGCCCGAAGCCTGCGCTCCTCGCGTCCGGCGCCGACGAGCGTCAGCGTCGCCTCGGGACGGCGCGTCTGGACGATCTGGAACGCGCGCAGCGTGCACGCGACGTTGTACAGCGCCTCGAAATTGCGGGTCGAGAGCAGCCGCGGCCGCAGCGGCCGCCGCTCGTGAAAGACGAAGCGATCAGGATCGACGAGGTTGGGGATGATGCTTGCCTCGATGCCGAACCGATTGAAGACCTCGACGAGGAAGCGCGAGGGCACCACGTTCGCGGCGACGCGCGCGACCGCCGCGCGGGCAATCCTCGAGCGCGCCAAGTGATCAGGGGCTTCGCCGCTGCGGTAATTGAGCAACACCGGGCGGCCAAGCGCCCGCGCGATCACGATCGCGGGCAGCGGACCGAGCAGGAACGACGTGTACGACGCCGAGAAAACGTGCACGATGTCGGCGCGCGAGAGCTGGCGCAGAAGGTCTCGTCCGTACACGATCTCGTTCACGGCGGTCCTGACGTACTTCACTCGAGACGCCCAGCGAAGAGGTCGCGGCGGCAGCGGGTCGATCGGGACGAGCCAAGCGTCGACGTCGGGATCGTTTTGCCAGGCGTTCAGCAGCCGATCCGCCTGAACCGCCTGGCCGCCGAGAATGCGGAGTGAAGGAGCGACGAACGCGACGCGCAGCCTACCCATGTGTAGTAAACGGTTACCTCTTCCGCCCGGCGAGCCGGACCGTTTGCGACATCGTGCAAAGCACAGGCCGGTTCAGATGAGAGTGCGGAGCACGCCCCCTCGAATCACCGTCCGGATGAGCGTGAAAACGACGGCTGGCTGATCGGCGCGCGGACCGCCGCATCGACGTTGACGTCGCGCGACACGACGGACGGAAGCTCCGTTCGAAGAGCCGTAATGAGCCGTTCGGTGAATGCAGCGGCACCGACGGCGTTCAGGTGGAATCCTGCGTCGCGATAGAGCTGCCGCCCAAAGGTTCCCGACGTGACGGGTTTGAGCGTTGCGACGCCGACCGCTCGCGCGGCGCGCACGAACCCCTCGGACCCGTCATTCGCGT